>Ga0164294_10002015_pt1 | contig 18562 bp, 19 predicted proteins | sample GEODES005metaG_FD_111479 | JGI IMG/M metagenome (GOLD analysis project Ga0164294, IMG submission 111479) | Oligotrophic lake water microbial communities from Sparkling Lake, Wisconsin, USA - GEODES005 metaG | ecosystem: Environmental > Aquatic > Freshwater > Lake | place: USA: Sparkling Lake...
AACTGGACATTCCCAGCGCGCCCTATAACCGCCTGAGCGATCTCGAACATGACCCTCAACTGGTCGCCTCAGGGTTTTTTCAACAGATGCAAGACCCGCACATGGGCACTCTGGTGACCACAGCGGCCCCGCTGCGGTTTGAGGGCGAGAGCGCAACACCCAGATTCCCGCCGCGGCTGGGGCAGCACAGTCTTGAAGTTATGACAGAAATCGGAATGGATGAACTGTCTATCGCCCAGCTCATTGCCAACGCAAGCCTTGTTCAATCACCCCACTAGGAGACACCTGTGAAACTCATCCATCGTCGTCAAGCAATCACACTGGCCGCAGGAGCGATTGCTTCTCCGGGTTGGGCACAAAGCGAATGGCCTAACAAACCCATTGTGCTGATACTGGGTTTTGCGGCTGGTGGCCCCAATGATCTGGTCTCACGCGCGTTGGCGCTGCGCTTGTCTGACCAACTCAAGCAGCAAGTCATTGTGGAAAATCGACCTGGTGCCAACGGCAACATTGCGGCCAGTGCGGTCGCACGCGCAACGCCCGATGGCAGCGTGTTTTTGTACAACAGCTCCTCTTTGGCCTTAAGTCCGGCGCTTTATTCCAAAAACATCGTTGACCCACTCAAGGATTTGGTCCCTGTCAATGGCACCGCGGCATTGCCATTGGTGTGCATTGTTGAGAGCGCTTTTCCAGCCAATAACTTTCGCGAATGGGCTGCACACTTAAGGGCCAACCCTGGCAAATTCAACTACGGCAGTCCTGGCATTGGCAATTTGGCGCACGTTGCTGTAGCCATCATCTTGAAAGCCAATGGCTTGAACGCAGTTCATGCGCCTTATAAAGGCAGCAGTGAAGCCTTGCAAGGTCTCTTGGGGGGATCGACTCAGTTCCAGTTCGACTCTGTAAATTCGCCACTTTCCCTGATTAAGAGTGGACGTCTCAAGCCCCTATTTGTCACATCTTCACAGCGCTCACCGGTTCTGCCTGAGGTGCAAACTTTGGTGGAAGGAGGCTCCAAGCCCATCGACGCAGCCGCATGGCAAGGCGTCATGGCGCCCGCCAAAACACCGACAGTCATCGTTCAACGTATGGCAGCAGAAATCGCCAAAGCCATGTCAACGCCAGATATGAAGAACACGCTGGCAGCCCAAGGGGCTTACGCCATAGCGAGCACCTCTGAACAATACGCCAGTTTTTTTGCAGATGAGCTCGATCGCTACAAAAAGACTGTTGAGGATCTGGGCCTCAAACTGGACTAAGGGAGAATCATCATGAACTTTAACTTGACCACAGAGCAGCAAGCCATTCGAGATGGCATATTCGAAGTCTGCAAGCCATTTGATGAAGCCTATTGGCTTGATCGCGACCGCAATGGCGGCTTCCCGCTGGACTTTCACAAAGCCATTGCCGATGCAGGCTATCTGGGCATTTGCATGCCAGAAGAATTTGGTGGTTCTGGCCTGGGCATACTGGATGCGGCAATCATGGTTCAAGCCATCAGTGAATCTGGCGCAGGGATGAGCGGCGTCTCTGCCATTCACATGAACATCTTTGGCCTCAATCCTGTGGTGGTTTATGGCACGCAAGCGCAAAAGCAGCGCATCCTGCCACCCTTGATTGCGGGCAAAGAAAAGGCATGTTTTGCGGTGACTGAGCCCAACACGGGTTTGAATACCACGCAGCTGAAAACCTTCGCCAAAAAAGAAGGTGATCGCTACATTGTCAATGGTCGAAAAGTATGGATCAGCACTGCACAAGTAACTGAAAAAATGCTGCTGCTGGCCCGCACCACGCCGCTGGAAGAGTGCAAAAACCCAACCGATGGGTTGAGCCTTTTTTACACCGACTTAGACCGCCGCTATATCGACGTGGTCGAAATCGAAAAGCTCGGCCGAAAGGCGGTGGACTCCAACGAACTGTTCATCGACAAGCTTCCCGTTCCAGAATGCGATTTAATCGGCAAGGAAGGGGACGGATTTCGCTCTATTTTGCACAGCATCAACCCCGAACGCGCCCTTGCAGCTGCAGGCGCCATTGGACTTGGCCGCGTGGCGCTTAAGCGAGCTGCGAAATATGCAGGTGAACGCATCGTTTTCAACAGACCTATTGGCATGAACCAAGGCGTGCAGCATCCACTGGCAAAATGCTGGATGGAGTTAGAAGCCGCCAATTTAATGGTCATGAACGCAGCATGGCGTTACGACCAAGGCCTGCCATGCGGGGCCGAATCCAATGCTGCGAAATACCTGGCGGGAGAATCAGGTTTTCATGCTTGCGAAACGGCAGTGCTGACGCATGGCGGATTTGGTTATGCCAAGGAATACCACGTTGAGCGGTATTTCAGGGAAGCCATGCTCCTTCGCATTGCACCGATCAGTATTCAATTGATCATGTGCTACATCGCGGAAAAAGTACTGGGTCTGCCTCGATCGTACTGAAATTTGATTTCAAGGAGCATCATGAAAAACCTCGGACGCCTCAGTTGTGCCCTGTATTTTGAAGACTGTTCGGTGGGTACTCAGTGGCGCAGTGCAGGCCGCACCATCTTGGAATCGGACTTGGCCACTTTCGTCAATTTTGCATGGTTTCACGAAGACTTGTTTACCAATTTGGATCAGCGAGAATCCGCAGCCATTGCAGGACGCCCGGTCCCATTGGCCATGATCTTTGCGATGGCAGAAGGGCTCATACTGCCTTCGATCGATGGTACTGGACTGGCATTTCTGAATGTAGAAGTCGACGTCAAAGGCCCAACCTTGGTGGGTGACACCATCTATGTGCATTGCGAGGTCATAGAGTCCAGACTGACGTCCAAGAAAGACAGAGGATTGGTGAGAACACAAAATACCGTCAAAAATGCCTCGGGAAATACAGTATTGATTTACCGCCCTCTGCGCCTCATCAAATTAATTACAAGTCAAGAAAGGATATCTCAGGATTGACAAAGCTGTAAATATTAAGCAGTATGATTTTTTAAAAAAAACAAAGGAGATCCGATGCGTGCGCATTTAGATTCTGTATTCCAAGGAACCGTTGAAGACCTGCCATCTCGTATCAATGTGGGCTCACTTCTTACTGCAGAAAATTTTGCAAAAGAAAAGGAAACAATTTGGCAAAAAGCATGGATGTCTATAGGGCACACCATGGATGCCCCTGAAAAAGGCAACTACTTTGTCCATGACATACCCACTTTCAAACTTTCACTGCTCGTCGTTCGAGGCCAAGACGAAAAAGTGCGAGTTTTCCATAATATTTGTCGCCACAGAGGAAACAAAATTATCCGTGAAGGGTCTGGCAAAAAATCAGTTTTCACCTGTAACTTTCATGGATGGAGTTTTGGAATTGACGGCAAACTTCGCAACATCACAGACGCCAAAGAATTTGAAAATTGCGACCCTGATCAATTGGGCCTCATAGAGATTAATTCTGAAATTTGGAATTCTTTCATCTTCATCAACTTGGCTGAAAAACCGCACTGCTCATTGCAAGAATGGTTGGGTCCGATGTTTTCTCAGTACAACGATTACTTTGAACATCAAGAAAAAGTGGCTTCGTTCAAAGCTGTCGTCAATGGGAATTGGCATCTTGCGGTAAACGCTTTCACTGAGGGTTACCACACCTTGTACTTACACAAAAGTACAGCCAGAGACTACCAAGGCGGCAAAACAAACCCGGACAGACACCGCCCACAAATTGAAATTTTTGATCGGCACCATCGATATTCCGCACCAGGAAATCCGGACAAATTTTTTGTTCGAGGTGAAAAAATTGCCGCCAAATATGGGCGCCTGATGATTCCCGCTTTTGACTTCAACACAGAAGGTTTGCCCCCAGGAATTAACCCCTCCAAACACGATAAATGGGCATTCGATGTGATCGAATTTTTCCCCAATGTGGTGATGCTGATTGGCAACTGCTGGCACAACGAAATCACCTATTGGCCGATTGATGAAGGCAAGACATTAATCACCAATCAGGCTTGGGCTTATAAAACCAAAAATTTGGGTGAAAGAATCAGCAGATCTTATTTCAGAGCTAGGGTGAGGGATGTTTTCAGAGAAGACCTCAACACCATTGAGGCGCAACATGCCGCTCTAAGCAGCGGCGTCATGGACGAGGTTATTCTGTCCAGACAAGAAATGGCCTTGCGACACCACTACAAAGTAAACCGTTTGATGATGGAAGGAAAACTGTGAAAAATTTTACACTTCCAGCCACTTTTAAGGACTTTGAAAAATGGGTCCCGGATTGGTCAATTCCGCATGAAGCCGGTCGCTTCACTAAACGCGTTTCATCTCCTATGGAGGACCTGCAGAAATTTGTGACCGCCCTTCAAGCGCACGTTGAAGAAATGATCGATTACCTTAACACTCAAACCGTGAATGATCCTGATCTATTAGATTCTGATCATCGCCGATTATTTGATTTGGTACTGATGTGGATGGAAGCCTCTATACCTTTCGATCTGGACTGGGACGTCAACGACATCGAAGATGCTTGGCCCGCCAATCGCCTCGAGTTTCTTAAGCCGAGCCATTTCCCTGATCCCCTCAACCGAAATTGATGATTCTCATGAGAAAAATTACAGCAATTTTAAAAATTCTGACTTTGACCCTGCTGTCGATCTTCAGCACCTTAAGTTATTCGCAATCCTGGCCCACAAAGCAAGTGATCAAATGGATAGTCCCCTTTCCGCCAGGAGGCCCTGCGGATTTGACTGCACGGCAAATTGCCCCTCTTTTGTCAGAACGTCTTGGCCAATCTGTCGTGATTGACAACCGCCCTGGCGGAAACAGCAACATTGGTTTTGAAGCAGGTTCGAAAGCAGCACCCGATGGCTACACCATGTTGTTTGTTGTGGCGGGCTTTGTCACCAACCCTCATTTATACAAGCTCAGTTGGGACCCACTGAAAGACTTTGTTCCAGTGGTTCAACTCAATCAATTGCAAATAATGTTGCTGGCCAGCAGTCGCTTTCAACCTAAAAACCTGACCGAGGTTGTCGACCACATCAAGAACAACCCTGGCAAAGTGAAATGCGCTTGGGGTGGGTCCATTTTATTGGCCTTGGGTTGTGAAAATTTCAAAGTAGAAGGCAAGATGGACCTGACCGTAGTCCCCTACAAAGGGTCTGCGCCCGCCATGAACGACCTTATGGGGGGCCATGTTGACCTCATGATCGAGGTGATGAACACCGCGGTTCCTCAAATCAAAGCCGGCAATGTCAAACCTATTGCCGTACTGAATACAACCAAAGGCAGACCGCCCTTTTCCGAGTTACCCACCTTGAATGAAGTCATGCCAGGCTTTGAGATGATTCCCTGGCAGGGGATTGTCATGCCCGCGGGAACGCCCAGAGAAATCACCGATCGAATCAACAAGGAAATCAGTTTCGTATTGCAATCGCAAACGATGAAACAAAAATACCTAGAGACCGGCTTGGACTTTTTCCCCATGTCGCCTGATCAATTTGGACTGGTATTGCAACGGGACCATGCCAAATACGGAAAATTGATCAAGTCTTCAAATTTCAAAATTGATTAACATTTTAAAAGGCCGAAGAATGAAACTTATCATACAGCGCTGTCTTCTTGGCGTGGCCTTACTTTTAGGCTTGGTGAGCACAAGCCATGCGCAAAGCTTTCCCAATCGCCCGATTCGAATTGTGGTTCCATTTCCGCCTGGCGGCTCTGCAGACCTGCTTGCAAGAGCCCTCGGTGAAAAACTCACAACCTCAATGGGACAACCCATTGTTGTAGACAACAAACCCGGCGCGGGTGGCATAGCAGGGGCCGATTTTGTTGCCAAATCAAATCCGGATGGGCATACCCTTTTATTTGCCAACACCAACATTGCCATCAATCCAAGTTTATATGGCAAGTTACCTTATGACACTTCAACAGCTTTGGCACCCGTGCTCTTGCTTGCATATGTGCCTTCGCTGATCATGGTTTCGGAAAAAACGCCAGCAAATACCATTCAAGAGCTCATCGCATTGGCAAAAACCAAACCAGAGTCCTTGAACTACGCTTCTGCAGGCAGTGGGACTTTTCCGCACTTGGCTATCGAACTCTTCAAAATGCAAGCGGGTATCTCGATTGCTCACATACCTTACAAAGGCGCAGCACCCGCGTTGAATGCCCTGTTGGCTGGCGACGTTCAAGTACTTTGTAATGACATGCTGACAGGATCCCAGTATGTCAAGTCGGGAAAACTCAGAGCCTTGGCCTATACGGGGTCAACCCGGGCCCCCACCCTGCCACAAATTCCCACCATGGCTGAGGCCGGATTGAAAGACTATGTGGCGGTCGGCTGGCAAGGCATCATGACACCTTCGGGTACGCCGGCCCCGGTAGTCGAGAGATTAAACATGGAGTTCAACAAGGCGCTGTCTGATCCTGCTTTACGTCAATCCTTGACGTCTCAAGGTTTAGTGCTCAGTGGCGGAACGCCCAAACAATTTGCCGAATACATCAGTCAAGACACTGAGCGCTGGCGGGCAGTAGTCAAAACTTCAGGCGCCAAAGCCGAGTAATGATCCCGTATTCAACCTACGCAAATTGAAAGCTAACTATGCTGAGTAGAGAAGAAAACGACCGCCTTACGCAAGTTGGGCCAGGTACTCCGATGGGGGAGATGATGCGGCGTTATTGGCATCCCATAGCCACTTCAGCACAACTACCCCATCCTGATTGCAATCCCCTTCGCTCCCGATTACTGGGTCAAGATTTTGTGGTGTTCCGCGACACCCACGGCAAAGTCGGTGTGCTCAATGAACTTTGTACGCACCGTGGTGCCTCCATGGCCCTGGGACGTGTTGAAGAAGGCGGCATCAGGTGCATCTACCATGGCTGGAAGTTTGCTGTGGATGGGACGATCATGGACATGTCCAACAATGCCGACTCGACCTACATCGAAAAATTGAAAGCACCGGCCTATCCTGTTGTTGAACGATCTGGATTGATTTGGACGTACATAGGCCCGAAAGAAAAAAAGCCACCTTTCAGAACCCTTGCTTTGGATGAGGTGCCCGAGGCCAATCGCATTTTATTCCGTGTCAATACAAACGCTAACTTCCTTCAAATGTGGGAAGGTGGCACAGATTCATCTCATGTGGGTATTTTGCACAGCAATCTGACGCGCCCAGGCTGGCTTGCTGCAGGAGATCACACAGCTACACCTGAATTGAATGACATGGTCAGTGATGCCTGGGATGATATGTCGCCCAAACTCGACATAGAAAACACGGCTTTTGGATTTCATTACGCCAGCATACGTCAAGTCGGTGGACCGAATCCAAGGCATAACGTCAGACTCGTGCCCTTGTTTTTGCCGCATGGTCGAGTCATTCAGTTTCCTGACTTTTTTACAACTGTTTTTGATGTGCCGATGGACGATGAAAACACGGCCAGTTATCTGATTGATGCCAGTGCTACTCGTCAACTTGATTTGCAAGAACGCCTAAAAAGATCAGGTATGACTGAAGAGCGTTTTTACGCGAACAACACCTTTGTCGCCAACTGGGATTACGGGTATTGGCAAGACCGAGATGCCATGAAAAAGAAACTCAATTGGAGTGGTTTCAAAGGCATTACCCAAGAGGATGCCGTCATATCTACATCGATGGGCCCGATTTACGACCGAACTCAAGAGCATTTGGTTGCCGCGGATGCCGCCATTGTTCGCCTTAGAAAACGTTTACTTGATTGCTTAAAGAAAATGGAAAAAGGCGAGGATCCTATTGGTTTGAATTTAGAAGACATGACCAATGTCATTGGTTTTGACATAGATTTAGCAGACGGTACTCAATGGCGTGAACACGCATCTCAACAGGGGCTTCACAATGCAGACAAGTCATAAAGAATCCATAGTTAACACCCTGAAGAAGGGTGTGGCTGAAATGGGTTCCCGTTTTAATGAAGAAATTCTTGAACGGACCCTAGCGCTTTATGAACCCTATGTGGAGGCCGCTCCATCGACACAATCTGTACAGCGGGAATTGTCTTTCGGCTCGCACCCTCGAAACGTATTAGATTTTTATCCCTGTGAACGTCCATCTCCCATCTTGCTCTATGTGCATGGTGGTGGGTTTGTAGGTGGAGGGAAAAATATCAACACCAAGTTCTACAGCAATCTTGGCAAGTACTTTACAGACCAAGGCTTCGCGACGGCGTTGATGAACTACCGGTTAGCGCCTGAATTTGTCTGGCCCCAAGCGGCAGAGGACATTGCAAAAGCTGTTGACTGGCTCCAAGAAAACCGAGCTCAAAATCAACGCATTTACATCATCGGTCAATCAGCAGGCGCTTGCCATTTGGCCACCTATCTCACAGGTGAAGACTTTCATGAACATGCCGCAAAGCATATTGCTGGTGCCGTGCTCATGAGTGGCTTTTACGATGCGCGCGGCTCAATGAGCCCTGGAGCCAGATCTTATTTTGGAGACAACCCCCTACAGTGCGAAGAAAGATCACCGATCCTGGCCACCCCCCGTATCAAGACCCCAGTCCTGTTAACACTTGCACAATATGACCCCGCCGGAATGGCGCTGCAGACACTGGCCTTGGCCAGTCAGTTGACTCAAACACATCAAACCAGCCCTCCCTTGGTATGGCTGAAAGACCATAACCATGTCTCCACTGTTTTGAGCATTGGCAGCCCTCAAGATGACGTTGGTGAGTTGATAACACGGTTCATCAAGGAAATTGAAAATCAGCGATTTGAGGCAAACCTATGAGTTCTGTGCTCGGACAAAGAAAATCTATTCTCACTCGGCGATCTCTTCTCCAAATTGCCCTTTTGTCAAGCCCTCTTTTGGGCTTCAAAAATACCAACGCAGCAGAAGATAAATTTCCAACTAAACCCATCAAAGTTCTGGTTGGATTTCCAGCAGGTGGCGCCATTGATTTGGTCATGCGAGCCGTCGCGCTTGAGGCTTCCAAAAAATTAGGCCAAGCTTTGATGATTGAAAATCGATCTGGTGCCAGTGGCGCATTGGCTTATAACGCTTTAAAAATTGCCTCGCCTGATGGCTATACCATCGCTCCTGTGACCATTACAGCATTCAGGGCACCCGTTCTTGAGGATGTCAGCTTTGATCCCTTACAGGATTTTCATTACCTGGCTGGGATCACTGACATTCCATTTGGCGTTGTCGTCAAGGAAGACTCCCCTTTCAAAACATGGAAAGATTTACTCGCTTGGGGCAGAGCAAATCCCAACCAAATGATGTACGGTGCTGCAGCTGGGTTGGGAAACACATCCCATCTGTTTGTTGAAGAAGTCGCTTCCAAAGAAAATTTGAAATGGACGCCTATTCCATTCAGAGGGACTACAGACTGCATTCAAGCCTTGCTTGGCGGACAAATCGTTTTTACCGTTGACACCATCGCAGGAACTGCCGCACTCGTGAAAGGCGGAAAATTACGCATACTGGCTGTCGCGACAGATGCGCGCTTGCCCAGTTGGCCTCAAATTCCAACCATGCGGGAACTTGGTTCCGGCATCTCGGTTAACAATCTTTGGGGTATTGCTGGTCCTAAAGGCTTGGACCCTCAAGTTGCACTGACACTGGAGGCTGCATTTAAATTCGCAATGGAACAACCCAGTGTGATTGCCATGCTTCAAGGTGTGGAGCAAAAGCCTTTGTTTGCAGATGCTAAAACCTTCAAGGCCTTTGCTGAGCGATCAGTTAAAGAGCAAAAAGAAGTTTTGACCAAATATGGATTTGCCAAAAAATGAAAATCTATTGCGCCTTAAATGGGTCGCAAGCTAACAAATTACCAAGATGACAACCACAGAAAAAATCAGATGGTCAGATAACATGCTCGTGGGCTTCAAGCCCATGGACGATGAGCATCATGCCTTTGTCGAAATGATTGAACGAATGCAGAATGCGGCAGCTGATGAACTGCTCCCGCTTTTAGATCAATTTGCAGATGTTGCAAACGCGCATTTCGACTCCGAAAATAAAATGATGGAAGAAACGCAATTTCCACCTCGGCAATGTCACATCGATGAACACATGGCCGTATTGAAGTCTGTAGCAGAGGTTCGTGAGTTACTTGCTAACGGACAATTGGACATTGGCGCTTCATTGGTCGACGAATTGGCCAAATGGTTCCCAGGGCATGTCACTCACTTGGATTCAGCGCTATCGCATTGGATGTGCAAAAAACAGCTTGGCGGAAAGCCTGTGGTTATCAAACGATCACTGAATTTACAACACGACAACTGAACCAAATTTTTCAGCCATTGATTCAAAATTCATGTCTTCATCCGCCCGCCAGAAGATGGACTGCGCCGCCCATCAATTCAGTAATATTTTGAGAGGCTACTTGCAAAACTTGGCGAGATTGTGCGAGGGACATGGTGGCGTCGCGTTGTTTGAGGTAAGGCATATTCAGAGAGGCAATTGCACCAGCTTGTGAACTGCCAAATATCGGAAACGCCATGTCCGTGATACCAAGTACTGTGTCACTTTTGGATTGTTCATAGCCACGTTCACGAATTTTTTGAAGTCTCAGCTTCAATGTGCGCAGGTTCAATTTTTCAGGTAGAGAATTTTGCTGCATTTCTTCAACCATCAAATGAGCAATCTCTTGGGGTTGAAAAGCAGTCAGAACACGCGCAGAAGTCCTGTCAGGCCTGAACGGGTAATGTGATCCAAGTCTGACACTGAAACCCAGGGGTTCCGGTGTGTGGACCGACACAACAACGATCAGCCGCTGGTCCTGATGCATGCTTAAGTGCAGTGATTGTCTTGTCCTTTGTGCCACTTCGTGCATTTGCAATGAAGCAATTTGAGACAAATCACGAATTGGCAAGGCCTCCTTTCCTAATTCAAACAACTTGAGACTCAGGCTGAAGGTGCCATTTATTCGCTTGAGATACCCCCGATCGACCAATACTTCCAGCATTCGGTAGATCTCGCTGGGGGAACGACCCAGATTAGAGGCCAATTGAAGGAGGGTTTGACCTTCATTCGCATGTGCCAGCTGCTCCAAGATGTCCAGTCCCTTTTCAAGGGCGGGCGCAGAATAACTTGAAATGCCACGCATTTGACCGTCATGTTTTGAAACCAAGGATTTTTTAATGGAAGCCATTCTTAAAGTCTAAGATGAAATTAAAGGTACAGCAGAGCAAGCGGGCTTTGAACCTCAGACTTGATGCTAGGGTAAATACCCTTTCTTTGATCTGAGTCAAGTGTCAATAATTAAAAACCATAGATAAATTCAGCTTTCATCCCTGAAAGGACATAGAGATGAGTCAGGTACTTTCCGAAGAACAGATTAAGCACTATGCCCGTGACGGTTACATCTCACCCATTGAGGTTTTAAATCAGGGTGAAATTCAAACCCTTAATCTGAAACTGCAGGAATTTCGTGAGCGCATCAACCTGAACGGAAAAATTGCAGGCAGATACAACCAAAAACCTCATCTGATTCTTCCGTGGGCCGATCAAATCATCCGGCACCCGCGAATTCTTGACGCTGTCGAGCAGCTGATAGGTCCTAATTTTTTTTGCTGGGGCTCCCAGTTTTTTGCTAAAGATGCAGGCGACAACGCCTATGTTTCTTGGCACCAAGACGGAAACTACTGGGGATTATCTTCTGTAGACGTGGTTAGCGCTTGGGTCGCTTTTACGCCCAGCACAATGGCATCCGGTTGCATGAATGTGGTCCCTGGAACGCAGGACCGACACGCACAGCACATTGATACATATGCCGAGGACAACCTTCTTTCCAGAGGACAGGAAATCGCTGTCACAGTATCACCCGAAGAAGTGGTGCCTATAGAGCTGCAGCCAGGACAAATGTCGCTGCACCATGTGATGATCTTCCATGGCTCCGAGCCTAACAAATCCGACCACCCTCGCGTCGGTTTTGCCATTCGCTATGTGCCGACACATGTGCGTCAGACAGCCGGAGATCGCGACAGCGCCATCTTGGTCAGAGGCATTGATGAATACCATCATTTTGAGCATGAAACCGCTCCTGATGCCGAGTTTTCAGACGTTGCTCTGGAACAGCATAAGCAGGTAATTGAACGACAACTGGCGATTTTGTATGCCGGTGCACAAAAGCGAAAGCTTTGAAAATCGTTGCTTTATTTTTTTCAGCAGTCCATCAAATTTAACTCGGAGACAAACCATGAAAAGACGTGATTTCACAAGTTTGGTTGCGGCCACCGCCTTGGGTGGCCAATCTATGGCGCAAGAAACCATCCGCATCAGGATGGCCCATTCGCTGTCAACAAGTGAGCCGGCCCACCTCGCAGCCGAATTCTTCGCTAAAAACGTAGCGCAACGGACCAACAACCGTGTCCAGATTCAGGTTTTTCCGAGTGAGCAACTGGGATCTGGCAAAGAAGTCAACGAAATGATTCGACAAGGGGCCAATGTGATGAACATCACTGATCCAGGCTACCTCTCTGATTTTGTGCCTGACATCGGGGTTCTGAACGGCCCTTACCTGATCAGCGACCCTAAGGACTACAACAAACTTTTAGCCTCAGACTGGTACAAGGTCACAGAAAAAAAATTAGAAACCGCAGGCTTCACCTTGATTATGGCGAATGGTTTTTTTGGCCAACGTCACTTGATTTCCAACAAGCCCGTGCGTAAACCCGAAGACATGGCGGGCATGACGGTACGGGTTCCACCCAACACCATGTGGTTGGAAACATTCAAAGCCATGGGCGCTCGTCCGACCACCGTTCAATGGTCAGAGGTTTACAACGCGTTGCAACAAAACGTAGTCACCGCCGCTGAAGCGCCCTTGGGATCACTGTGGGGGTCCAAGCTGCACGAGGTTCGAAAAGTCATCTCCATGACAGGCCATTTCACTGCGTTCACGATGTGGCCTATCAATGCCGGCTACTTCAGCAAGCTACCAGTGGATGTTCAGCGCATCCTCATTGAAGAGGGTAAGCGCGGTGGCGATGAGATGACCCGCTTAACACTGGAATTGCAAAATGACTATGTCAACAAGTTCAAGGCGGCAGGCGTGCAATTTGTGGCTGATGTAGATTTGCCTGCATTCCAGAAGGTGACCGCATCGGTCTATAAGGCATTTCCCAAGTGGACCCCAGGCCTTCACGACACGGTCATGGCGGCCTTACGTAAATAAAGGCTCGAAGACCCGAACGCCCTAAGCCCTAGCCCTTTGCCCGCCCCTTTGGATGGGCAAGGGATCTCATTTATTGAATCAGGAGTGCCTGTGTTGAGACGTTTGATTGATCAATTCGAGGAAATCGTAGCCAGTTGTTCTCTCATCGTCGTTGTCACTTCTGTTTGCTGGGGGGTTATCACACGCTACATCACCGAGCAGCCCGCTGCTTGGGCGAGCGAGATTGCCACTCTTTCATTTGCTTGGCTGGTTTTCTTTGGTGCAACGGCTTGTATCAAGTACAAACTGCATCCAGCCATTGACATGCTGGTGAAGTCCATGCCAAGTACTTTGCAAACCTTGATCCGCTGGATGAATCACTTGCTGGTACTGGGTTTTTGCGCCTTTATGGCAATCTACGGGACTATTTTTGCGATTGGCTCCTGGGGTAATCCTAGCCCTGTACTCAGGCTGCCTCTGACGGTGCTTTATGGCCCAGTGTCATTTTGTTTTGCCTTGATGATCGTGCGCTACCTGCAGGTTGTTTGGGGTCGAACGTGGGAAATAGACCCGGAAAGGGAAACTTATGCTGGCTGACTGGTTTCCTGGCATCTTGATGCTGGTTTTATTTGCGCTGGAGACGCCAATCTCTTTTGCGATCGCTATTTCAGCGCTGTCTTTCTTTTTGATTGATGACGGCATACCCCTGAAAATTTTTGCGCAAAAGATGGTCAGCGCAACGGACTCCTACCCACTCTTGTCGATTCCGTTCTTTGTCCTTGCAGGGGCAATCATGAACAAGGCTGGCATCACTTCAAGACTGTTGGCTTTAGCAGATGCCATGGTCGGACATATGACGGGTGCTCTGGCTCAAATGTGCACCCTATTGGCAACCATGCTTGGCGGTTTGACTGCATCTTCCTCTGCTGACGCGGCCATGCTGGCCAAAGTGTTGGGACCTGAGATGGTTCGAACGGGCTACAGTCCCGCCTTTGCTGCGGTCATCACCTCGAGTGCCGCCATCATCACCTCTTTGATTCCACCCTCAATCGGTCTGATCATTTATGGCTACATTGCCGATGTTTCAGTGGGCAGGCTCTTTATTGGCGGCATTATTCCAGGACTTTTACTGGCGGCCTCACTCATGCTGGTCACTTGGTACGTTTCCAAAAAACGTGGCTATCTGCCCCTGCGCGATCATTACGCGGGTCACTCTGCGGTCTGGGCGGCTTTCAAAGAATCCATCTGGGCCCTGTCCATTCCTGTGTTCATCATCGTGGGCATTCGCTATGGCATCTTCACCCCCACCGAAGCGGGTGCGATGACCGTGATCTACACCATTGGCATAGGACTGTTTGCTTACCGTAGCTTGCGTTGGCAAGACTTGCCTCGCGTGCTGAAAGAAACGGCTTTAGACACCAGTTCAGTCATGCTGATGATTTGCGCCGCCTCTGCTTTTGGTTTTTATCTCGCCTGGCAACGCATTCCGCCGCAAATGGCAGGATGGCTGATTACTGTGACCCAAGACCCTTTGTACCTGCTGTTGCTCATCAACGTCACCCTGATTGTTTTGGGTACTGCCATAGAGGGGACATCGGCATTGATCATTTTGACACCCATCTTCGTGCCAATTTTGCTCAAACTGCATGTAGATCCCGTCCATTTCGGGATCGTGCTCATTACCAATTTGACGATTGCGGGTATCACTCCGCCCGTAGGGCAAATGATGTTCATCAGTTCTCAGGTATTGCGTGTACCTATGGAAGACTACACCCTTGAAGTGTTGCCATTTTTGGGTGCGATGTTAGTGGTTCTGTTGTTACTGACAGTGTTCCCCATCATCACATTGTGGCTTCCGGATTTGGTCTATGGCGTGGCTTGAATTGAAGGATTGAATGAATGAAATTCAAGGCTGCCATCTTAGAGAAAACCGGCCAAGCGCTCTTGGTGGACGAAGTTGAGTGTTTACCGTTACAGCCACACGATGTGCTCGTAAAAATACTGGCCAGTGGACTGTGCCACACAGATTATGAAGTTATCCAGGGCTCATTGTCCTGTCCATTGCCCATTATTTTGGGCCATGAAGGGGCCGGCATTGTGCAAGACATTGGCAGATCGGTGACCAGCGTCAAGGTCGGTGACAGTGTCATTTGTTCATGGAATCCTTTTTGCGGTCATTGTTTTTACTGTGTTCGCAGTCAGCCCATACTGTGCGAACCCTTCAGTCGCCATCAACCTGCCGGACACCTTATGGACGGGACATCCCGCTACCTTTGGCGCGGTGAAAAAATGCACCACTTTTCAGTGGTTTCTTCCCACGCACAATTCACTGTCGTTCCAGAATCCGGTGCGATAGTTGTACCCTCAGAGATACCGCCAGACAGAGCGTGTCTTATTGGTTGCGGCGTCATGACTGGTGTAGGTGCAGTTTTGCGGCATGCGCAAGTTCAAGCAGGTAGCCATGTGCTGGTGATTGGGTGTGGGGCTGTCGGGCTGAATGTTATTCAAGGGGCACGCATTGCGGATGCGCAAAGCATCATGGCCATTGACAGCAACCTGCTGCGTGATGAACTTTCGACTCAAATGGGCGCCACGCATTGTCTACACGGAAGTGCTGAGGAGTTGCGTGAACAGGTGCTTTCGCTGACCCAAGGGCGCGGCGCCGACTATGTATTTGAATGCGTTGGGCAAGAAGCCACTTTGCGCCTTGCACTGGAGGCCTTGCGGCCCGGGGGGCAACTGGTCATCCTGGGTAAAACCGAAATCAACCGCAATGTGAGCTTGCGCTTTGGCTCTTTGATGGGCGACAAGCGTATTGTTCGATCAAGCTATGGCGGCGCGAGACCGCAGCGTGATTTCCCCTGGCTTGCCAGAGCGTATTTAAACGGCAAACTCAAACTGGATGAGCTCATCAGTATGCGTTTGCCAATTCAAGACATCAACATCGGTTTTGACGCCCTGGCCCAGGGCCAAATTGTTCGCGCTGTGATTCAAATGTAAACATGTCTCACCCTCCTTTGCAACCCGGATGGATCGATCGCCCTCACCTGAGCATGTCGCTGGGAGATTTCCCAACAGAAATGGGCGGATGCATACGCGATGCGTTTGTAAGTTATGTCATACACGGTGACTTGCAATCAGGCCGGCCCGTCGTGCTGTGTCCCAGCGCCATTGCCAGCACGCACCATCGTCTTGATTTTCTGATCGGCAAAGGCATGGCACTGGATCCGTCACACTGTACGGTGATTGCTGTTGATGCATTGGGTAACGGCTTGAGTGTTTCGCCATCCAATTCGCAATCGCAGCCTCGGGATCAGTTTCCTTTTATCAGCGTCCGAGACATGGTCAACAGCCAGTCACAACTGTTGGATCTTTTGGGCGTTGGCCAAGTGCACGCCGTCGTAGGCGCATCCATGGGCGGAATGCAAGCACTGCAATGGGCCGTGAGCGAACCACAGCGGGTTCAGCATGTTGTGGCCATGACACCCATGGCAAGAACAACGACATGGGCCAGGCTCATGAACGAAACATCGCGTCGAGTTTTACAAGCACATCCAGGCTGGCGCGATGATGATCCTCAAGCCTGGTCCGCTTGGGTCCCTCTGATGCAGATGATCAATTCTCGTACACCAGATCATTGGGATGCGCAGTATCAGGAAATTTCAGATTTGCTGAACGACATGGATGCGCGCGTTACAACTTGGCAGAAGCAGCAATACTCCGTGTGGGACTGGCTATGTCAGACGCATGCATACGATGCTCATGACGTCGGCACGACACCCGGTCACGACACGACGGCATCGGCATTGGCCCGTATTTGCGCCCCAACCCTTATCCTTGCTCCCCCATTGGATTTGTACAACCCCGCTGAAAGCGCTCACTGGGCGGCGCAACATATTCCCAATTGCAAGTTTATTGAAATCCCTTCTCGCTGGGGCCATCAGTCGGCCTCATTTGCCGACACTCAAAGTGTGTATTTTTTGGGTCAACATATCTATGCTTTTTTATGGGAAAAATGATACTTAATTCAAACAAACTCGAATCCAGAGCAAAAGTACAAGCTTGGTGCAGTGCAAAGTCGAATTTGAAACCCTGACCGAAAGCGAAAAAAACCAAACTCTTCTTACGGCTCATCCGTGCTCAAATGGATGTGGTGCTCACCGAACGGGTGGCGGGGTTCTTGACCACCATGCTTTGAACCGAACAAACTGGCCTGTTCAAGCGCCCTACCCCCAAGGACAACCGAGGGGCATTTTTTTCCAAGTAAACAACAGCTATGTCACCAAACCGCATAGGCCTTTTTCGCTGCTTCGCCAGTGCGTGCATTGCGCTGCTGACGGCTTGCTCGTCACCCACGGCGCACACCCCAGCAACCATGGTGCCCACGGCGCCGGACAAAATCACAACGATCAATCAGGTACCAGCCAGTTCAATCACCTTGAGCTTGCCGGGCGGGACCCGCTTGGCTGCGAGGGTCTGGGTCAGCCCTCAGCCCCAGAACATCGTGCTGGCCGTGCACGGCTTCAACGACTACAGCAAAGCCTTTGAGCCCCTCGCCCAACACCTGGTGGACTCGCTGAAAGCCACGGTGTACGCCTACGACCAACGCGGCTTTGGGGCCAACCCCCAACCGGGCATCTGGCCCGGATCGCCCACACTGCTGAGCGACCTGCGCCACATCGCCGCACAACTCCGCGAACGCCACCCCGGCCTACCCCTGACGGTGGTGGGCGAAAGCATGGGCGGTGCTGTCGTGATGGTGGCCGCCAGTGAAGCACCTGGCCTTACGGCCGACCAACTCATCCTCCAAGCCCCCGCCGTGTGGGGTGCGCAAAGCATGCCGTGGTACCAACGGTTCAGCCTGCAAGTCATGAACGCCCTAGCCCCCGAAATGACTTTCACCGGTCGAGGCTTGCAATCGCTGGGCATTCGCCCCACCGACGACCCCGAAGTCTCAAGAGACTTTAGCCGCGACCCGCTGTTCATCAAAGCCACCCGCGTCGGCAGCCTGGCCGGGGTGACCGAACTCATGGGCCGCGCCCAAGCCCTAAGCAACAAGCCGCCACAACGCACCTTGGTGCTTTACGGCCTGCGCGACCGCATCATCCCGCCCCAACCCGTGTGCGATTGGTTGACGCACCTCAACTCCACCACGGCCAGCACCAGCGTCATCGATGTCGTGACCTACACAGAAGGCTGGCACCTGCTGACGCGCCAACTGCGCAACCGCGAGCCGCTGCAAGACATGGCCCACTGGCTGCAAAACAGACCCCTGCCCCACCAGCAAACACCTACGCAGGCGCAACAAACGGTATGTATGCCACGCTGATCACAGGCTCACTTCTTGAGCTTTCCTACAAACTAACCGCTTGCGCTCATCACGATCGCCCAAAGTTGAGCGCCTAGAACGGGGTCATTTTGCGCGACTTTGTTTGCCAAATCTTCAACTACTT
>Ga0164294_10002016_pt1 | contig 18559 bp, 18 predicted proteins | sample GEODES005metaG_FD_111479 | JGI IMG/M metagenome (GOLD analysis project Ga0164294, IMG submission 111479) | Oligotrophic lake water microbial communities from Sparkling Lake, Wisconsin, USA - GEODES005 metaG | ecosystem: Environmental > Aquatic > Freshwater > Lake | place: USA: Sparkling Lake...
TGTGGCTTGATCTTCTTCATGCCCGCCTAGGGGAGCCACTGCAAACAAATAGTTTCCATTGATTAGTATTTTTAGGAGGTCTTCATAAGGGACTCGATCAATAAATGATACATTTCTCAGTGTAAGAAGCTCCGGAAAGGGGTCGCCAAAATAGTCAATTTTTAAGTGTTGATTTTTAGTTAGAAATAAATTTAATGCTGAGAGGAAAGAGTATTTACCTGTGAGCATCTTAATAGAATCAGTATTGACAAATGCGATTTTATTTTTAATATTATTATTGACTCGATCATTATCATAAAAGTCAACATAAACGCAATTTGGAAGTATTGTTGAGTCAATGTTTAGCCCTCTCAAATATTGATGGATGTACGCATTAGAAACAGTTATATGTTGAATACTTGAAAAAAGCTCTAGAATTTTATCTGTCGATTGGGGTAGCTTATGATTGGTGTAGGATGGAAAAACTGAAATATAGTCATCAATATCGCATATTGTTTTTTTGTTTTTAAGATTAGCATATTTAATAAGCTCTAAGGTAGATTCGGTTACGTATCGGCCATTTCCTAAAAATATTACATCCGCCCATTCAACTAAATTTTTAATATTTTTTTGATCTTCATAGACTAAAATATACTGGACTAAATCTTGATCCCTGAGGTATTCAAAAATTCCAACAAGACGGACTGAGACGGAAAGACTAATTCTATTCTGCCTGGAGCGAGAATATGAATTTACTAAGATAATTTTTAGCTTAGATAAATTATTCAAAGGAAATAAACTTAAATTTATTTAATTTATGTAACGGAGTTTCGCTCGACATATTTAAAGTAATGGTGGATAGACTTGCATTTGGTTGCAAAAAGGCAGGAAACTTATCCATACCGACCCCCATAATATGTTGCCATATGCATGATATGGGGCCAGCATGTGTGACTATGGCAATCTTGTCATCAGGGCAGAAATTATTATGCAGGAGTGAAAGCCAATTTGTAACTCTAGAATTAAGATCTACATGAGATTCCCCATTGGGGAAATGATTGTATGGAGAGTTATGAAAATTGGGATATAAGTTGTTGAATTGATCGATATTAAGTGTCGCTGCATTTCCAGAATTTGTTTCACCTAGTCTTTGCTCGATTGCCCAGTTCACATTTGGCCATAGATAATTCGCAGATTGTTGCGCCCTTTTCCAATCGGTTGTGATGAATTTAGTTGGAGAAATTCTCATAAGTTCTAACTTTAATTTTAGTAATTTAATCTGAGACTCTCCTTCATCTGTAAGCGGATCATCTTTAGTGCCATTGATCAATCTAAGAGAATTAGCTAAAGATTTACCGTGACGTATTAAATAAATAATCATAAAAGTGAAATAAGATTAGAAAAATTATCCGGGGTAGAAAAGTTATTTAAGATTTCGGGTGGAACATCAATACCTTTGAGAATAAAGGCCTCAAGATCCATCGCGATTTTACTTGGCGATTCGTTTTTATCGATCCTATGTGCATAATTACCAAAAACCTCAGAAGACCATGCATCATCCGTTAGGGCTAGCTTGCATCCAGATAGGCCAGCACTAAGTGCGGATGTGCCAGCTGGATGATCGGAAATTTCAATGTATAAAAGACTTTCTTGAAGAGCCGCCCTAGATAAGTCCGATTTATAAATAAGAGATTCGATAAATAAGGTATCTTGGCCGCCTAATTTATTACAAAATTCATAGTAATCATTGTTGAGATTTTTCCCAACTAAAACTAAAGGAATATTTAATTTTCTTAAAATATTTATCATTAGGTGTTGATTTTTTGAGGGCTCAATTGTTCCGAATGAAATGGCATAATTATCAAGTTCATATAATTGCTTAAAAAAATTACCAGTAATTTTTTTTGAAAATATGGGATCAACACCAGGTCTAATGATAACTATTTTAACTGGAGGTATATCAAAGTAATTGGTAAAATTGTTTTTCTCTGCAACCGATTTAAAAACTAAATAATCAGAGCAGTTAATATGAAAATTAACAATATCGGATGAAATATTCGAGACATCAGTAAACCAAATGTTGGGCCATAAAAATACTTTTTTACCCCTATTCTTTATGTCACTTAAAAGAAAAACTCCCGACTGTTCAATTCCAAAATGAAAAAATACTTCATAGTTTGATATATCTTGAGAATAGGGACCATAAAAGTCCACTGTGTAGCCTGATTGTCTGAGTACTTCAGCGCATTGCAGAGAGTCGAATTCTCCCCCGGCATGGCCTATGTAAGCAGTGTGAAAGGTTGTGATAAGAATTGATTTATTTGTGGCCATTTTTTAAGAAAATAATTTATAATTATAATTATTAAGAATTTAGTATAGATGACATATAAATGAATAAAAATAATTTTAAACTAAACATATGCGCAGTAAGCTTAAATGTAATTAAATCAACTTTAAAAATCGTTAAGCAAAATCCAAATTTTGAAATAGCTTTGCTTGCTTCGAGGAGGCAGATAGAGTCAAGTAACATTGGTGCTGGCTATGTTAATAATTTTTCCACTAAAGATTATATAAATTTTTTGAATTCAAATTCTTATACGGAAGGGGGGATTGAGTTGGTAAGGGATCATGGTGGACCTTATCAGCGTCCTGATGAAATCGGAATAGATTTTGATAGCGCGATTCAAAATATTCGCATTAGTTACAGAGATGATATTGAGTATGGATTTAATACTATTCATATTGAACCTGAAAAAGCTATACCGTTTTATGATCCCGCTAAGAGTCTTCATCAATTCATTGAAATCTCCAAACAGCTCTTAAAAATATCTCATGATACTGGCATGAAATTGGGATCACGCATTCCAATAGGTTATGAAATTGGGACTGATGAAGGGGTTGCAAAATATTTTTCAATCGATGATTGGAAAAAGTTTTTAGATTCAATAGTGAAATTTTGCGAAGAAAATAAAATAAATGGGTTAACCTATTTTTCGATGCCTCTGGGTACAAAGGTTATAAATAATAATAATCATGCCAATGATTTAAATAGTGACGAATTGAATCTTCTTGAGCGGTGCATCTTTTCAGCATTATCGCTAGCAAGCAATTATGGGTTATCTCTAAAGATGCATAACGCAGATTTCTTAACCAATAGGATGTTGGATTTTTACAGTAGTTCAGGAATTGTCAACATTAACATTGGTCCAGAGCTGGGTGTGCTTGAGACAAAGGCACTCCATGAATTTTTGAAGCTTAACGGTATGGATAATTTATCTACAGAATTTACTAATATGGCTTATGGCTCTAAATTGTGGGAGAAGTGGTTTTCTCATGAAATCGGGAGTGAGGATGAAAGGGCGCTAGCTGCTGGACATTATTTATTTGCATCCCCAGATTTTTTGGTGCTTAAGGAGAAAATAGGAAATTTAAATAATTTAGACTTATTTTTACAAGGCGCTATAGAGAAAAAGTTGAATTATTTATTAAGAAGATAGGTATTTAAATGATTGATATTTGCAGAGGAATTCAGTATAAAAAATTCACCACCATAAATAGTGAGGCTATGGTTATAGATTCACCAGAATTCTATTTAAAATTAATAAAATTACATCAAGGAGATACACTAAAGATTGATGGTTTTGAATACGCCTCGATATATATCCCCCCAAATCAAGATAATTTTAAATTAAATATTAATAATCTTAATATTAAAAGTGGATCTAACATCAATATTGCTCATGAAGATATTAATATTAATGTAATTAACAGTAGTGGCAATTGCATAGTATCGGGTTATAGGGGTGTCGGACTAAAGGGAGCAAATAAGATTCCTAAGGCTATCGTTAAAAACTCTCCAGAAATATATACAGTAAATAAGCCTTGGGGTCATGAATTGTGGATTAATTACAAGTTCAGCGATAATTTATATAGCTTTAAAGAGATATTTATTAGAAAAGGATTTCAGACTAGTTTGCAATTTCATAAGATTAAGAAGGAGGCCTCTTTATTTTATTCTGGCGCATGCAATTTCATTTACAAAAATGATAATGATAAGAACTTATCTAGCTTAGGCTCAATAAGAATAGACGATATCTCGGGGGTCACCATACTACCTAATTCAATTCATAGAATTCAAGCAATTACAAATCTTTACCACTATGAAGTTTCAACGCCACATCTTGATGACGTAATTAGAATCCAAGACGACACTAATAGGGCTTCAGGAAAAATTGATTTAGAGCATTTAGGTGGGTCTTATTAATGATATTAATGTCACCTAGATACGCAAATTTATTACTGATTGTTTTTACAATTATTTCTTTAGGGCTTACATACAAATATCACTGGTGGAGCAGTGGAGAATTATTTACTTTTCACTGGTGGGGCGGTCCAGAGCAGATTGGATATTGGTATCCGATTGCTTTATTGATTTACTGCTCATTGTTAAGGTTGCTTAAAATCAGCTATTTAAAGCTGTCCTTTATTATTCTGTCGATATTATATGTATCAGTAGCTTCATTTGCTCCCATATTAACAGTAGGATTGCTTTGGTGCAGTGCATATGTTGTAGGCAAGCTCCTTATTAAAGCCCTTAATATTCAATCGACCAATAATATTATTTTAGTTTCATCCATTGGATTTTCAGTAATTGGTTTATTCACTACGATCCTATCTCATTTTCCAGTAAATTATCCGCAAATTTATTTAACTGTATTTCTGCTTACATGTACATTGTTAGTTAATAAACTGAATATTAATATTATTCAGATAAAATCTGGTGCAGATAATTTTTTTATGGATTTAAGTGAATTTGATAAAAATACAAATTTATTTTTTGGAATAATTCTTGTATCTACATTATTTCATTTATTCTTACTTTCACTTATGCCCGATATGGGCCATGATTCTCTCTCCACTCATTTAACAGTACCAAGGTTTATAACTGAAAACCATTACTGGAAATATGACATCAGTGAGTTTATATGGTCTGTTCAGCCAATGGGTGGCGACATGATAAATGTATCGGCTTTTATGTTTGGGGGGCAGGATGGAATAAGACTTCTCAACATCTCTTTTTTGATTGGTGTGGGAGTTCTCATATTTCAACACTCATTACTTCACTTCAAGTCAATAAATATTTCGGCAGGCTTTGCTATAGCATTTCTTTCGACCCCAATAATTTACTATGTAATGGGAAGTTCATTTATTGAGCCAAGTTTTTTATTTTTTTCCGCTTGCTTCACCTACTTGTTATTTTCTAAAAAAATTCAGTGGGCGTTAGTCTCAATCTTATTAGGATATGCCATTTCAATAAAATTCAGTGCAATCTTTTTCATACCTGTATTAGCCCCCTTGTATTATGAAGATTTAAAGGCAAATAATTTATCTCTAAGTTACACTCATTTAATTAAAAATTTGCTTCTCTTTTTAGTATTTAGTTCAAGCGGTTATGTATACGCTTTTATAACGACCGGAAACCCTGTTTTCCCGCTAATAAATGAAATTTTTAAGTCCGAATTTTATACTTCAGCAGCATTTTATAATCCAACTTGGGCCAATCAGGATGGACTAAAGCTTTTTTGGACTTTTATATTTAACTCTAAGAAATATGGTGAATTTATAACAAATGGAACCTTAGGTATATTCCTGGCAATTTTTATTCCCACCCTATTAGTATTGCGACTGTCTAATATTAAGAAAGATATAAAGCTGACTTTAATATTATTTATTTTTATTATTTTCCTTACAATAATGTTTCAGCGTCAAGTGTATTTAAGGTACATTTTTCCCGCAATTCCCATTGCCTATTTTGTCTCAATTGCCTTGCTAAGCCAGGAGAGGATAAAATCGTCAATCTTAATAACGGTACTTTCGATTGTTATTGGGGTTAATTTCATTAAGTCAACTACAGCTGCATCAGCTTTTAGACCAGCCCCCATGGAATTCTATGCAAGCAATCAAGCACGTCAAAACTTTTTAGCCAACCAACTTCCGCTAGCTCCAATTGGTGAATTATTAAAAGTATTACCCGAATTCAGCAACAAGAAAATACTCTTAATTGGATATGCAGTGGATCCAATATTCTATTACTTTCCAAGCGGAACTATTGCATATACATGGCATTCATTGTCTGTATATGACTCTATTAATAAAAATGGAGGAGATATAAGTGATGCTATTAATAAAATGGGCATTGAATATATTGTCTGTCCTTCTGAAATTAACGCGAATGATGTAAATAAGTTTACTGAGCAATGTAAGTCAAAAACAATTCCAGTTATAGCTACTAATATGGTTTATGTTGGCAAAGTGATAAATTAGCTTTCAATTTGGCACATATCACTTAAAGTAGATTAATAAGAATGGTTCATTTTAGATTGGTTGCACCAGATATCCACGCAGGGGATGCGGTAGGAAACTATTGCTTGGAATTGGTGAGAATATTAAATTCCAAAGGCCTATCAACAACTGCCTATGCAGAACGTCACTCCTTTGGGGTTTCAGATATAACCCAATTTGCTGTAGATCTTAAGCCTGAAGATATCATTATTGTAAGTTTTTCGATTTATGACCCCCATTTATTAGAGCTATCAAAATTTAAAAATTTTAAAATTTGTTATTTTCATGGAATAACTCCGCCAAAATATTTAAAAAGTTATGATCCCATCACAGCAAATCTATGTGAATTAGGTATCAAACAATTAAATATTCTAAAAAAATTTAATCGTGTCATATGCAATTCATCTGAAACAGCTCAGACTCTTGTAGGTTTTGTGGATCAAAATAATATTTTTATTTTGCACCCCATAACGCAAAAAATTTTAACTGTTCCTCAAAAAAAATTAAACAAAAAAATATCTGGTCAAGGGATTAACATAACCATGCTTGGAAGAATGGTTCCCCATAAAGGAGCTGAGGACGCGGTACTTTTAATTAAATTATTGAAGGATCTTGGCGTTACTGCAAATGTAGAATTAGTTGGATCATTTGGTACTCCGAACTATATTAACCATATCAAGCAGCTTGCAACACAATTAAGCGTTGCTGATATGGTTAATCTTCACGGGCATGTAAATGAGTGCCGGAAGTCTGAGCTATTAAAAAACTCCGACTTTTTCTTTTCAGCAAGTTATCACGAGGGGTTTGGGATACCAGTCCTAGAGGCAATGGGGTATGATTTGCCAGTAGTCGTTAGAGACGCCACTATGCCAAAAGCTATTGCGACCCATTGTTATAAATATACATTAGTAGAACAAGCCGCACAAATCATAACCAAATTATATGAAAACAAGCCTGATATCTCTCTAACTAAAAATTTTGAGTTTTATAATTTATTATTTGATAATCATAGCGATGAGTTAATAATTGAATTTTTCAAAGATAAAATATTTATTTAGTTATTTTCTACTGATTAGTTACCTAAATATATTTTAGACATACAGATTTTTTGCTAAAGATATTAATTAGAATATTTTTTTTTGAGAATAACCATTCCAGGTGCTAAGGATATAGGGTTTTCTGTATCAAATAAAGACGAGTCCATTATTATTTTGTTTAGGCAGTCATTTACTTGGTTTGTATGACTTATACCGTGGTATCCCTGATAGCCAAAATAATAATTTTTGCCATTATTGATTTGATGACTTACAACTAAGAAGTCAGCACTTAAAATATTAGAGGGAAAAGGTGGGTATCCAAATGTTTAAAAAGGAAGGGCATACCCTGCTCTATTGTGGAGACTTTTGCTGTCAGTGGAATAAGAGAGTCAATTGACAATTGTGAGTTAATTAAATTCCTTGGTTTATTAACATAGAGATTATAAAAATAATAAATATAGTTATTTCTAGTATTTTCTAAATCATAATTAATTAAATTTTTAGAATTAAAGGATATTAAAAAAAATGAAAATGAAATCAACGCTATATAAATAGATATTAAGTAATTTTTTATTCTTTTTGAATTATATATATCTAAAATTGATGATGAAAAAATATAAATCAAAAAAGGGAAATAAAGACTGTGATAATGGGTAGTAAAACCAATCTTTTCCGCTCCACCTATATTCCCAATTAAGTTTGGTGCCATCAATATTATCGCCAAAATGAAAAACTTTCTTCTGACTAATAATGATGGGAGAAGAAATAAAATATTAATGGCAAGAAAAGATATAAAACCGTTAACAAAATAATCCATACTAAATAGATTTTTTATGGACTCGACATTTGTTGGTATGGTAGATTTGTAATAGGAGTTATCAAGATAAAACTTAACAATACTAAAGAAAATAATTCCCGATATCACTCCATAAATTATCCTTGATAAAAATATTTTTTTATTTTTTGGAAATAAAAAAGCAAAAGAAATAAAAAATATAGTGTTATATATTAATATTTTTTCCACTATTAGAGCAGAAATTGAGGCAATAACATAAAGCATTACCTCCGAATTTTTTTGATGCTCAGTGAGATAAAAAAAGACTATAACAAATGGTAAATAAAGGCGATCGACATATGCTTGCCCAGTTATTGACCATGACCAAGCTGGATGAAAGCTAATCGCAATTAAAATAAGTAACGATAACCAAATAGGAGCACCCTTCTTTTGGGTAATTAAATAAATAATAAAGAGGGTTGAAAGGAACGAAAAGTTATTGATTCCTTGTACTACTGTATTTGTATCAAATAAATATAATAAAAGAGAAATTGGATAGAGAATTGCATAAAAGTGAAACTTAAAATGATAAAAATTATCAACAGGGTAGTTTGGTACGTTGAAATCCATTGCGCACAACTGTTCAGCGCTCAAAGAAGCAAGTCCTTTTATGAAGGCGAAATCGACCAATGTCGGTAAAAATGTGTTGAATGAGCCTAGTCCCTTATGGATATTGAATATAATTGAATAGTATTGGCCTGTATCTCCAGAAATGTATGTATCAAATCGTATCTTAAGTATTGTAGTTATTAACGTAAGGAGCAATAGAATTGCGACACTAGCAATAATATTGCCGCTTTTTATGTTTATTTTTCTCATGACGCTATCGTTTCGTGTAAGATTATCAATTGTAGTTCAAACATTCTTTTTGATAACATTCCTTCGAAATACGGAACTACTTTTTTTAAACGTGTAATTGGCTTTACCATGCTAAATATTGCTAAATTAGATCATTCCTCTTTAATTATCGCGGTTGTTATCCCCTCCTATCGTGTAAAAAAACATGTTTTTTCTGTTATAGATAGAATCGGAAATGAAGTTGATCTTATTTATGTTGTAGATGATCTTTGCCCAGATGGGTCTGGTAAATTCGTAGAGCAATTATGCACTGATTCAAGAGTGCGGATTATCTATAATAAAGAAAATCTGGGTGTTGGCGGCGCTGTAATTGAAGGTTATTTGGCTGCAATTAAAAATGGAGCTGATATTGTTGTGAAGGTAGACGGAGATGGGCAAATGGACCCTGCACTAATTCCGTTGTTTATCAACCCCATCAGAAATGGTTATGCGGACTATACCAAGGGAAACAGATTTTATAATTTAGAGGGCTTAAGATCAATGCCCAAAATACGCATTTTTGGTAATTCAATACTTTCTTTAATGGCTAAATTATCTACAGGTTATTGGAATTTATTCGATCCAACCAATGGGTATACGGCAATTCATAGGAATTTACTCAATCATTTGCCCCTCAACAAGATTAGTAAAAGATATTTTTTTGAGACCGATATACTGTTTAGACTTTATATCCAAAGAGCCAAAGTTATTGACATTCCTATGGACGCTAAATATTCTAATGAAGTTAGTGGGCTTAGGATTTCTAAAATTCTGGGTGAGTTCTTTCTTAAACATTTAAAAAATTTTTTCAAAAGAATTTTTTACTGTTATTACTTAAGAGATTTATCGCTAGCCTCTATCGAGTTGCCAATTGGAATTACGCTATTTGCTTTCGGAAGTATTTTTGGGTTGTGGAATTGGTCCGCATCTTTCTATGATGGAATTCCGGCGGCAAGTGGAACAATAATGCTTTCAGCTCTTCCAGTGCTTATGGGTCTACAGCTGGTTCTTAGCTTTCTTGCATACGACATTAACTCAACTCCTAGAGATGCTATTTATCCACTTTTAAACAAAAAATATTAGGAATATATTCCTTGGTACATATGGCTTTATATATTGCAGTGGAATTAAATAACTAATTTCTATTGTTTTCTCGTTAAAAGTTTTTTCTCAGTATTTTGATATGGTTAATATAACAATAAATGAATAAACTAATTGATAAGCGCCTGAATGGTATAGATATAGACAGTCCCGATAGAGTCTTGGCGCACAAGAAAATTCTTAAATCTAAAAAAATGACTCAAGAAGTATTTCGGGAGTTTCATAATTTATTTAACTCTATTGATCATGTACATTTCTCGGGGATCGGTGCTAGGCTGGAAATCGGTGCTGGCGCATCTCCAATAAAAGAATCCTTTTCTGATGTTTTGGCCTCAGATATTGTAATGAGCGAGGGTATCGATTTGGTGATTGATGCTACCAAAATTAACTTACCAAATTCATCTTTAAGGGCGGTATTTGCGCAAAATGTATTCCATCACATACCGGATCCCAGTCAGTTTTTTTTTGAACTAGAGCGAGTTCTAGTTCCAGGTGGAGGCGCAGTCTTAATAGAGCCATATCACGGAGTCTTAGCAAGCGCTCTGTTTAAAAGAATTTCAAAGTATGAGCATTTTGATAAAAAGCAGGAGTTATGGTTTTCCAACAGCAATAGCCCGATGAGTGGTGCAAATCAAGCACTATCCTATATAGTCTTTATTAGGGATCGTCTAAAGTTTGATAAAAATCATCCAAATTTAGAGGTTATATTAATTTCTCCAATTGGGAACTATCTCCGTTATATATTGTCAGGCGGAGTCAATTTTATTCAGTTAGCCCCTAATTTTTTAATACCAACCCTAAAATTTGTTGAAAAGATTCTATCCCCTCTTCAAGAATTATTGGCCCTCCATTATCTAATAGTGATTAGAAAAAAAGAGGTGGGTTAATTGTTGGAATGACTGCTGCTATTGATGAGGGTCAAGCCAATTAAGACGACCAAGACGCCAATCCAATATGAACTAGGCAATGATTTCCCATCCCTCCAGTTCTGAAATAAAGCGGCAAAAATCACAGAAGTAGATGCAATTGGATAAGCGGTACGTATATCAATCCTATAAAGTAAGTACATCCAAAATCCTGTCGCAATAATATAAAAAAAGATGGATATATAAAGCCAGTGGCTATAAAAAACGGCATAGAAAAAACCATTCACATTGAAATTGGAGCCAATTTGTTTTGAAGCATTAACAAAGAAAAGCTGGCTGGCGCCTATTATTGCCGCATAGGCTAGCAAAAGGATGAAATGGAAAGAGGATATAGGCAGCAATTAGATTGGCTCAACTTTAAGATGGGTGGGGACATATGTTTTCTAAATGCTCTCATTAATCAACACTCTGGTAAGGTAGAAAAATTAACTCATAAATTTTTAAAAAAAGCTTAGACTACTGATTTTTGACATAATTTGATAATGAAGAAAAAAATAGCAATACTTGGTGTGAGAGGCTACGTTGGTAGTAATCTTATGAAAATTTTAGCAGGTGCATATGAAATAGTTCAATTTTCTCATAAATCCGAGTTTGTTTATGATGGGGGGCTAAATAATAAAGAGCTCTACATTCCGTCTTCAATCTTGGGAAAAGTTGATGATTTTGACCGCATTATTTTCCTACTTGAGTCTAAAAATAATTTTGATAGAGAGAGAATATATGAATTATTTTTATCTATTGCAAAAGAGTCGCAAAGAGCAAAGATTATTTTCTTTTCAACTTTTTCAGTTTATAGCGATTGGATAAGCCCTTATGTTGCATTTAAGAAAAAAATAGAGGGCCTATCTCAAAAATATAAAAATGTATATATCTTGCGTCCTGGTGTGATTTATGGCGGTTGCCCGGGAGGCCTTTATAAAACTTTTACTGATATATCTAAACGATCATTTCTCGTGGTTCCGGCTGCAGATGCTGTTACGGGATATATTCATATAAATAAAGTTGCTAAGTCTTTACTAATGATTGGCGAAAAAGAAAATGGGCTTAGAATTGCGCCACTAATTGATGTTAATATGTCATTAAGCGAAGCAATATACTTCTTTAGATTTAGGGGGTTGATGATTAAAATACCCGCAAAGTTTATTTTATTGATGGTTGGCCTACTCAATAGGCTTACCAATAATTCAATCAGTAGCCTTCAGAGTTTAACCTCCATTGTTTCAATGAAAATACCAAGTGATTTGCAATTCATTGGCCCTGGAAAAATAATATTAAGAAAAATTCTTTTAGGGGATTTTGCGAGAATTAATAAAGAGAATGGTTTAAAATTTTCCATAAGAAAATTTATTAGGGTTATTGAGGAATCAAATTTGCCTAGTGATTACCTAGGGCTGACAAAAATGCAAAAATATATATACATGAAGCGATTATTTGAGATTTATAACTTAAGCCAAGAAAATGAAATCTGAAAAGCATATTTTTGAAAAATTACCATATAAATACATGTCTGAAGTATTTCAGGATGAAATATTAATTTATGAGCTTAATCAAACTATTTTTGCTATTAGTGGATTTTGCCCGCATTTTGGTGGGCCCCTAGAGTTAAAGGATGACAAAATACATTGTTATTGGCATGATTGGGATTTTGACTTGCGTAAACATAATTGCCTGAATAAGAAGGTTAATCTAAGTATTCGTCAGTACAAGATAAAGCGAATATCATCTAACGAGGTGTTAATAGAAAATGCTAATTGAGTTTGAAATTTCAAGAGAGGTTGATGTTTCGAGGGTGGTATGTCTTTGGAATACCTGGGATCATGAGCACCTATATTTTGTTCATAAGCAGTTTGAATTTGCAAAAATGCTATACGAAGACTCTCATGTAGCATTTATAAGAACTAGAGTAAAAGTTCCATTTCTGCCAATTCATTTAAATTGCCTGCACACCATGACCTCGTTAAAAAATGGTGATGTAATGGTGATTGATACTTTACCATTTGGCGTGTTGTCTAAGTTGGAAATGAGATATATAGAGCTTAGCCCTACAAAGACTAAACTACAAAACCTATATTCTCTAGATGTCCCAATGTTTTTTTATCCCATCAAAAGTTTTATACCTAAGATGATAAAAAAATGGAATGATGTAAATTGGGCTGAAGATCTACCTTTAAAAATTAGACGTCAACAAGCTATAAATATAGGCTTTCGTGACTTTTATGGCAAGGATGAAAATAGCAAGGATAGCCGCACCTCATTAAAGCTGCCGTTGCCCCGTACAAAAGACTCAATTTTAAATATTGAATGAAATTAAATCATGAGGTAGTGATTATTGGGGATGGCCCCGCTGGCATATCTTTTTTTAATCAAATGAAGGGTCATCATAAGGATGTCATGCTTATTACGACATCCAGCCACCCACAGCAGGACGATATCTATTTACGCTACTCGATAATTGATGGAGCGTCGCCTACAACGTGGAAATTTCTAAATTCATCAAATCATGATATTGGAAAACATGAGATTCCCTATGCATCAGATGTAAATAAAAAATTTACCTCGGTTGAATATTTTGGTACGGGCGGTCTGTCAAACAGATGGGGGGCGGGATGTGCAAAACTCAATGCCAAAGATTTGGGGGTAAGTGAAACGCTTTTGAGGCAAATATCTAATTACTACGATAAGGCTGAGCAACAGGTAGGTATTTATTATCAAGGAAATGACCTCTTAGATGACTATTTGGGTAAATTTAAAGAGTCAAGCATAAAATTAAATTCGCCAACTTCAATTACTTTCCCAATTCGTAAGAATCAGTGGACTAGGATTGGTAGAACTCGCCAGGCTTTTTTGCAGATTGAAAAGAACGATCGTAAGCCTTGTAATAACTGTGGTGGTTGCTTTGTATATTGTCAAAATAAGACTATATATAACGCACAATATCTCCTTGAGGCATCAAGTCAAGAGATGTACACATCAAGCAGAGTTGTAGAGCTTTCGCAAATTAATGGAGGTTATAGCTTAAAGTTAGCTAATGCTCAAGGCGAATATTCTAATATTACAACGAAATTTGTGATTTTAGCTGCGGGAACAATTGGCTCAACGCGCCTACTTTCAACGTTAATAAAGCAATCAGTTTTTTCCCAATTTCACCACAGCATGATTGCTCGTACGGTGTTTTTCGGATTTAGGCGAGAGAAAAAAGATAATTTTCCAATGGGGCAATATATTGTTCAGATAAAAATAAATGAAACTAAAAATGCCTATGCATCACTAACTCATGGTACTTCAATACCTACTTCAGATATTGTAGATCTGCTACCCCTTAAAAATAATTTTATTTACAGTTTAGTAAATTTTTTTAAAAAATATCTTGTTGTGGCAATGATTTTTTATTCTTCAGAATATTCGAATTATAAAATTCAATTAGGTTTAGGCGGATTAAGTTTTGTGGATACTAAGCTTTCATTGAAGTTTAAGTCAACTCACCAATCGGTATTGAATCGGCTTAAAGGCATTATGAAATTGAACTACCTCTACACCTTTCCTTTTTTGAGCTCGCTATTACCTCAGGGCTCAGATATTCATTACGGCGGCACAATTCCTATTGGTCCGAAAGAATACACTAACTGCACTGAAGACTGTGAAATTCGGGGCTTTCCTAATCTGTATGTAGTTGACGGCAGTTGGATGCCTTTAATTCCTGAAAAAGCACATACTTTCACAATCATCGCTAACGCCATGCGGGTGGCTGATCATGTTTCCTTAAGGCTTGATAAATAGATATGCCCCATATTCAATTTGACGATGAACAGTGCAATTCATTTATCTTGGATAGTAAAACTCATTATGAAAATCCAGAGACCACCAACCTCGAAATTATTCTCTGGAAATTTATGGGGTTCGTCTCGCACCCTTCTTACCATTTATTTACTCGTGATCCTGAAGAGTTAAAAAATTCAGGAAGAGCCGCACTAAATACTCGTACTCTAAATTTAAGGGGTAATTGCAGGAAGGTAACGCAAGTAACTGATTTATTAGCCGTTAAGTCGAAGGCTGGCTTAATGACTTTTATTGAGTTAATTAAACAATATCGTTCTTTAAGTTCGGATGCTGTATTACATACTTCCAATGAAAATAGCGAAAAAATTTATTCTAATTTTTTTAAATTCAAAGAGGTATTCGAATTATCAGCCTTTGCTTTTCCCATCAAACCTCAAAAATTAATCGTATTTCTAAAGCAAAATGTTTTTTTTGCTAATATTATCAGAATTTATTCGCTGGCACTATTCATGCTGATGAGGTGTATTAAGAGCATCAACCCCATTTCGCTTTCAGATCGCTTTTCTTCGGATAATCAGTGCGTTATTTTAAAAGACTTTGGTAGTCGAGAGGTATCACTTTTAAGGTCCGAGGAGTTTTTAATATGGCGTTATTCGGATGCTCCTTATACCTATAAAACATATACGATCAATTTATTCAAAAAACCGATTGGAATACTGGTATCGCGATTAACTCAATTCAATGGAGCAAACTTTTTTCTTGTGATGGATTGCATAAGCTCGGACCCGATAAAAAGGTGGAAGGGATTTTGCTTGCGGCTAGCCCTTATTTCTGAGGCAATAGCCCTAAATGCTGATGCTATTTTTGGGCTATTTAATAGGAAAAACAGTGACTTAGCTACTTTCTTTCATCTCCCATTTATTGCGGTTGATGATAAAATGCTTCCTCATAGATCCCCTATCTATGCATCTTCAGTTGTGTCGTCTTTAAAAATTGAAGAGCTCGAAAGGATGTATTTTTCTTTGGGTGATTTGGACTACTTTTGATGGAAAAGCTATGATTTCTGCGCAGGATTTTGTATATGGGGCGGTTGATGAGGTTAATGATGACCCATCGATTGGAGTAAAAATTGAGAAGGATCCAAATTTTCTTTTATTGGATCAGGCCTCTACTATTGATTCTCTAACTTTAGTTAATCTATTTGTCGGCATTGAATCCTTAATTGAGGATAGATTAGGCAAGACTTTGTCCATAGTAAATGAGGATAGTTTTGAGTCTGATCAATATCCATTTAAAAATATTGGCAATTTAATTGACTATATTCAAAAACTTTTAAATCAGTGATGGCTAATTATTCTGGTGAGGTGATTTTGGTAACAGGGTCTTCTGCTGGAATAGGCAGAATGCTCGCTGAGTATCTTTTAGAGAACGGTGCCAAGGTTTTAGGTTTTTCTAGAAATTCATTTTCTCTACCATCTCAAAATTACCAACATTATATTTGCGATGTTGCTGATCCAGTATCCGTTCAAGAGGCATTTAAGAAAATTAGAGCGGATTCACACTGCTTAACCGGCTTGATAAACAATGCTGGATTTCTTGCTGTTTTTAGTTCACTTTTAATACCCCCTAAAGTTGCACAGGGGATGATTAACACCAATTTTTTAGGCTCCTTTCTTGTTGCTCAGGAAAGCGCTAGGATAATGACAAGAAATAAGTATGGTCGAATTATTGGGATTAGCTCAATGGCTGAACTACTTGAGCCTATAGGTGATGCTGTTTACTCTGCCTCTAAGGCTGCTGCAACCTCTCTGACGAATTCACTGGCTAAAGAATTGGCTCCCCATAGAATCACCTGCAATACTTTAGCTGTTACCCACTTAACGACTGGCATGTCCGAAAAGATTGATGCGAAAGTTCTGCAAAAAGTTATAGATGGCCTCCCAATACCTAATTCAGCGAGAATTGAAGATATTGTCAATGTCATCGATTTTTTCATGAGCCCTCATAGCTCTAACATTACAGGCCAATTTATTGCCTTAGGTGGTTTGCATAAGTGATCCTGAATTTATGGCTAATCTAACTGTGGACACCGTGGTTAATGGTAAATGGAGGCAGAACTGCTATTTATTGATCCATTCTGATTCAAGTGCCTTATTAATCGATCCTGGTAGTGATGCGGTCGCTATATCAACTCGTATTTTAGAGTTGGGGGTTAATTTAATTGCCATTTTGAATACCCATGCTCACTATGATCACGTGGGGGCGGTGGCAAAATTGCAAAATAAGTTTGAGGTTCCATTTTATTTAAATGCACTAGATGAAAAGTTACTGCGACAAGCAAACCTTTATAGAATTATTTTTGAAGGTACTGAATTTATACAAATACCTAAAATTGATATTTTATTGAGTTCTCATAATGAAGAATTTGTTATTGGGCCTTTTATAGTGAGCTCTATCTTTACTCCCGGGCATACAGAGGGCGGAACCTCTTTCATAATAGATAATATTTTATTTTCTGGCGATACGCTTTTGTATTCAGGTCCAGGAAGGGTTGATTTGCCAGGCGGGGATGCTCAAAAACTAAATGAAAGTTTCTCGTTTTTGAAGGAGCTAAACCCTAATCTCCTTGTTTATCCTGGCCATGGAAAACCATTTCTACTAAAAGACTCTTGGTTATATGCATAAGCAATCCATTGGAATTTCTTCAATAGATTATTACTTAGCGCCATCAACTCTAAGTAATGAAGATTTGAATAAGCAAAATCCCTCATGGAATATGGATAGAGCCACTGAAAGATCGGGGGTGCAATCACGTCCAATTGCCCCTGACGGATTGACGGCTTTGGATTTATCATATGAGGCTGTAAGACGACTTGCTCAAGCTAATCCGGGTGCCTTATGTAGGGTTGATGCCTTAATATATTGCACGCAAACTCCAGATTATCTTTTGCCTTCGAATTCTAATTTGCTGCATGGCTTACTAAATTTACCGTCGCAAGTCATGGCCTTCGATATCAATCACGCATGTTCAGGATATCCTTATGCAATTGGTATTGCTAAGAGTCTAATTTTGAGCCGAATGGCTAATCAGGTGCTGGTAGTAACTGCGGACACCTATTCGCGATTAATACACCCCCTCGATCGCTCCGTGAGGCCTCTTTTCGGCGACGCTGCATCTGCTTCAATTATTTCTGCTAGCGATCATTTGATTATTGAAGATCAGTCCTTTGGAACAGCCGGAAAGCTTGCTTCTAGGTTCATTGTGGAAAATGGCGGTATGCGCCATACGCAAAAAAATGTAAATGAAGTACATTTAGATTCTGACCAAAGAGTGCGCAGTCCTGATCATATTCAAATGGATGGAATGGGTGTCTTAAGCTTTTTTAATAAGGTGGTTCCCACCTCAATTCAAGATATTCTGGCGCTAAATAAATTATGTATTGAAGATGTAAGCTACTTTGTCCTTCATCAAGCCAGTCAATTAGCGCTAGATTCTTTGCGTAAGTCCTTGGGTGTGCCAAGTGAAAAGGTCATTATTGATATGTTGGATACGGGAAACTTAGTTTCCTCTTCTATCCCTGTAGTTCTTAAGCGGTCTATGGTTAGGGGTTTGTTTAAAAAGGGCGACCGAATTATTCTTGGCGGCTTTGGTGTAGGACTCTCGTGGGGTACGGTCTTAATTACCGTTTAATATTTTTATGAGCACAATAGAGTTTTTAAAGAAA
>Ga0164294_10002018_pt1 | contig 18559 bp, 15 predicted proteins | sample GEODES005metaG_FD_111479 | JGI IMG/M metagenome (GOLD analysis project Ga0164294, IMG submission 111479) | Oligotrophic lake water microbial communities from Sparkling Lake, Wisconsin, USA - GEODES005 metaG | ecosystem: Environmental > Aquatic > Freshwater > Lake | place: USA: Sparkling Lake...
CTCTTTGTAGCTTTTCTAAATTCCAAGTGGTGGAATTAATTCGGTAGGCCGTTTTATCCTTGTGGTGTAAGAAATAATAGAAGTCGGCCCGAGTTTGCAGCCCGATTTGGAGCAAAATCACGAGCAAGAAAGCGCGTTTAATATATAATCCCATAAAAACTAAACCAATAAAAATTTAAATGAGTCTATTCCTTACGCAAAATTAATGGGTTGGAATTTGATTAAACTCAACAGATGATTTTTTAGCATCCTTGAATGCTGCTTTAGGTTTTATACTTAGGATTTGGAATAACTCCTGATCAGATTTAGCATCAGGATTCGGTGTTGTCAATAATACATCGCCGGAAAAAATGGAGTTTGCTCCTGCCATAAAACAAAAAGCCTGCCCCTCATAATTTAATTCTAATCGGCCTGCGGATAATCTAACCGCAGACTTTGGCATCATAATGCGAGCCGTCGCAATCACTCGAACTAAATCCCAAACGGAAGCTGTTTTTTGATTTTCAAAAGGAGTTCCTTCTACAGGAACTAAATTATTTACTGGAACTGATTCTGGGTGCTCAGGAAGGTTCGCCAATGTCAATAACATGCCTATCCGATCGTCCGTAGATTCACCCATGCCAATAATACCCCCGGAACAAACGGACAATTTTGCCTTTCGTACGTTGCCTAAGGTTTCTAATCGATCATCATAGGTTCTCGTCGAAATTACATCATCGTAATACTCTTCGCTGGTATCTATATTATGATTGTACGCGTATAAACCCGCGTCTTTCAACTTCTCTGCTTGCTGCTCAGTCAGCATTCCTAAGGTACAACAAACTTCCATGCCAAGAGAATTAACTCCCTTAACCATGTCCAATACGCGGTCAAAATCTTTGTTATCACGCACCTCACGCCACGCAGCCCCCATGCAAAAGCGGGAACTTCCATTGTCCTTAGCTCGAACAGCCGCTTGAATCACCTCCTCATAAGGCAGTAATTTCTGAACTTTCACATTCGTATGATAGCGAGCGGCTTGCGAACAATAGGAGCAATCCTCAGGGCAACCGCCTGTTTTTATAGAAAGTAAGGTACTTATTTGAACTTCATTGGGATCATGAAATTGGCGATGCACGGTAGCAGCCTGGTAGACCAAATCTAAAAACGGTTGGTTAAATATTTCCTCAACTTCTTTACGTGTCCAATTAGTACGAATCATATCTTCAAAATTTAACAAATATAAACGCTTAGATTAAGAATCCATGCAAAATCTACTCAAATTCCATCAAGTAAGGCATTAAGGCTAGATATCCTTCTCTTTTCTTCCAACGCTCCAACTCCAAAATTGATTTTGCCCAAGGTAAATTTTTGGCCGCGAATTTTTCAGCCATGGAACTTTCCGACATCGCGGAGGATATTAATTGGTCTAAGAATGATTTTGCTTTTGGATACACAACTACTTTATAGGCTCCTGGCTTAAGCTTTCCTTTTTTTGCAGCTATTTCAATAGCGACATCTAATCCACCTAATTCATCCACTAAACCTATTTCTTTCGCTTGAATTCCTGTCCATACTCGACCTCCGGCTAGGGATTTTAATTTTTCAATATCCATCTTTCTGCCCGAAGCGGCTTTTGACGTAAAAGTTTCATAGCCTTGATTGACCATATTTTGAATCACTGATTTTTGAAATTCGGTTAACTCACCTAAGGAATTCATGAAATTTGAATTGGCATGCGTGTTTACATAATCTTGAGTGATACCGATCTTATTGCTTAAAAAGCGGTCAATATTCAACCATTGAGCAAAAATTCCGATGGATCCTGTCACGGTAGTAGGTTGTGCCACGATGGTATTAGTCCCCATAGCCATGTAATATCCACCTGAAGCCGCATAGTCCGACATAGACGCCACGATGGGTTTTACTTTTTTGGCTAGCTCGATTTCCCTCCATATGATATCAGACGCCAAGGAAGAACCCCCTGGAGAATCAATACGAAGTACAATCGCTTTTACAGATTTATTGTCGCGTAATTTTCGTAATTCCTTCACAAAATCGTCTGAACCAATATTTTCATCGCCGCCTTTTGATCCAACGATTTCACCTTCGGCAACTAATACCCCTATTTTATCCGTTCCTTCAACTGCCTTAATCGGATTTTTTGCTTTCAGGTAATCAGCCAATTTTACATACGTCAAGTCACTTTTTGCCTTTATATTTACAGCAGATTTTAAAAGGGATTCAAATTGGTCCCAATATCCTAATTTAATCATCCCTAACTTTTCTGCTTTCACCGGATTCATGGCCAATAGACTATCCGCAATTTGATTCAGTTTATTGGCAGAGATTTTTTTACTTAATGATATTTTAGCAAACACTTCACGATTGATCGAGCTGATAAATGACTGTGTTTGCATTTTATTCTCAGGACTCATATCCTCTCGGATAAAAGGCTCTACGGCAGATTTATATTGACCTACCCTGAAAACTAAAGGCTCAATTTCCAATTTGTCAAATGCCTTTTTATAAAACATATATTGAACACTAATGCCATTAAAATCTAATAAGCCTGATGGATTTAAATATGCTTCATCAGCAACGGATGCGATATAATAAGCTTTTTCCGAGTATGAATTCGCATAAGCATAAATGAACTTACCCGAGCGCTTAAATTTTTCTAAGGCGTTTCTGATTTCAGTTAATTTAGCATAACCGGCCATTGGAAAACTAACATCTAGGTAAATACCTTTAACGTTGTTGTCTATACGTGCGCGTTCCAGCGCTGATAAAATTTGAATCAATCCAATTTTCTCGGTGCTATCAAAAAATGGATTTGGGAAAGTAGCCAATGGGTTATCATCTTCTGAACTTGCATTTTCAACGATAGGCCGATTTAAATCCAATTTAAGAATTGAATTTTCTTTTACTTCAAATTCTGATTCGCCTTCGCTCATCGCCGCACCGATGCCTACAATCATCAGTATACTGATAATTAGAAAAAGGAATAAGCCCATGAGGGTTGCCAGCGTATATTTAAGAAATTGCCACATAATGATCTAAGATGATTAAAGGAATAAATTGGGATTAAATTTTCACAAGTCAAACAAATTTATGTTCAATGGATAAAATTCCAAAATGAAGGGTAAAAATTACCCAAAATTGACCCGATAATCTTCCCTCGCCTGGAGAATTACTTCGTGAGCTATTTCGCGGCCATACACCTCGTCTATATCCACTAAACTTGAACTGCTTTCTCCTGGCAACATTTTATAGGTCCAAAAATAATGCCTAAGTCGTTGAACTATGTCCTTAGGAGCGTCTGAAATATCACGCCATTTTCCGTAGATTGGATCATCCTTTAAAACTGCAATAATTTTATCGTCGGCCTCCCCGTGGTCGATCATGCGAATGCCGCCGATGGGAATGGCCTGACATAAAATATCCCCATGGGTAATGGTCCGCTCCGAAAGCACCAAAATATCAAGTGGGTCGCCGTCGCCTTTAATGATTTCTTTTCCTGAGTATTTTTTGGCCAATTTGGCTATTCCATCAGCGCAATACGTTTGAGGCAAAAAACCGTATAATGCAGGAACAATATTAGAAAATTTCTGCGGTCGGTCTATTTTTAGATATCCCGATTCCTTGTCAATTTCATATTTTACCGTATCGGTAGGAACAATCTCGATGAATGCGGTGACCAATTCTGGCATTTGTTCGCCAATATGTATTCCGTGCCAAGGATGAGCTTTAAAGATGTTTCGATTCATAATAACACGATTCGGTCGTTGGCGCGCAAATTACAAAAAAATGCCCGCACCTAAACTAAAGAACCCTTCACAAATAGATACAATCTAGGGAAATTAGTTAATTTTGTGGTTTGAATTTTTTGAATTATGATATATCCCATCGTCCCTTATGGCGATCCTGTTTTAAGAAAAGTAGCAAAGCCTATTAAATTAGGAAGCATCGATTTGGTTAAGCTGTCGGAAGATATGTTTGAAACGATGTACGCAGCTAGTGGTGTAGGATTAGCAGCGCCTCAGATTGGTATGGACATTCGGCTTTTTGTGGTGGATGGAAGGCCCATGAATGAGGATGAAGATGAGGAAGAAAAAGACCCTTCGTTAGTGGATTTCAAAAAGGTTTTTGTGAATGCAAGCATTTTAGATGAAACGGGGGAAGAGTGGGGTTTTGAAGAAGGTTGTTTGTCGATTCCTGGAGTAAGGGGTGAAGTTTTTAGGCCCGAATATGTCAAAATTCATTATTGGGACGAGCATGGCGAGGAGCATGAAGATGTATTTGAGGGGTTTGCGGCAAGAATTATTCAGCATGAATATGATCATATTGAAGGAATACTATTTACTGATCATTTAAATGTGGTCAAGAAACGGATGATAAAAAATAAATTAGGTGAAATTAGCCGCGGAAAAGTTTCAGTGGATTATAAAATGAAACTTTCTCGATAAAATTAGATATGAAGATTTCTTTAAATTGGTTGCGTGATTTTATTGACATTTCTAAATTACCTCAAAAGGGCGAAGCAGAAGAGTTAGACGTGTTATTGACAAATACGGGATTGGAGGTAGAGGGCATTGAAAGACATGAAAAAATCCCAGGAGGATTGAAAGGATTTGTGGTAGCGGAGGTTTTGACCTGTGAAAAATTTGAGGTAAAAGACAAAGTACTGAGCCTAACGACTGTTGACGCAGGATTATCAGAAATTTTAACCATTGTTTGTGGCGCGGCTAATGTAGCTGCGGGCCAAAAAGTAATCGTGGCAACTCCAGGTACAACTTTATTTGATGCTGAAGGCAAAGCCTTATTTACCATAGAAAAGCGAAAAGTATATGGCCAACCCTCAGAGGGGATGATTTGTGCGGAGGATGAAATTGGGATTGGAACTTCACATGATGGAATTTTAGTATTAGAAACCGATGTTGCGAATGGAACTCCTGCGGCTAACTTTTTTAATATGTCAGCCGATTTAGTTTTGGAAATTGGTTTAACACCGAACCGAGCTGATGCGGCATCGCATTGGGGAGTGGCGCGTGATATTAAAGCGGTGACTGGATTGCCGATACAATTACCTTCGGTAGATTCATTGGCCATTAGTCAAACCGATTTGCCTGTTGATATAAACATTCAAGACAAGGGATGTGCCCGCTTTTGTGGCGTGAGCATAGATGGAATACAGGTGAAACCGTCTCCAGAATGGTTGCAAGAAAGATTAAGCGCGATTGGATTAAGGCCCATCAATAACATTGTTGACATTACTAATTTTATTTGCCATGGCTTGGGCCAACCGATGCACGCCTATGATTGGCATCAAATAAAAGGCGGCAGATTGGAAGTTAAAACCCTAGCTGCTGGGACCGTCTTTAAAACTTTGGATGGAGTAGAAAGGAAATTAAATGGGGAAGAATTAATGATCTGTGATGGCTCGGGGGCGATTGGCTTAGCTGGAATTATGGGCGGGGCAAATTCAAGTATTCAAGATTCCACTACCCGAATTTTCTTGGAAGTGGCACATTTTGCACCGGAAAGAATCCGAAAAGCAGCCCAGTTTCATAGTTTAAAAACGGATGCATCCTTCAGATTTGAGAGGGGGACTGATATAGAGGCCAAGTTATTTGCGCTTAAATATGCCGCAAAACTAATTCTCGAATTAGCTGGAGGAACTATTAGCTCTGAATGGCTTGATCATTATCCAGAAAAAAATGTGCCAGTTCAAATCCCTGTGACGTATGAACGAATACACCAATTGATGGGAATTGCGTTATCAGAAACTCGAATTCAAGAAATACTGGTAGCCTTAGATTTTGAGATAAGCAATTTAAATTCAAAGGGCCTAACGGCCATTGCCCCGGCATACCGAGTAGATGTGACGCGAGAGGCTGATTTAATTGAGGAGCTTTTAAGAATTCATGGCTTAGATAACATTCCATTGTCAGAAAATTTAGGGGCCAATTTCATTTCAGAATTCCCTTTATTGGATAAAGAAAAAATTCAGCAACAATTGGGGCTTAGTTTAGCGGCTAAGGGATTTCATGAAATCATTACCAACTCACTGACTAAATCCAGTCACCATGAATTGATCCAACAAGATTTAGCTTTTGAATCTGTTGAGATATTAAATCGACTTTCTGAAGATTTAGGGGTGATGCGTCAGCATTCCATATTTTCCGGTTTAGAGGTGTTAGCCTATAATATTAATCGCCGACAAAAAGACTTGAAGTTATTTGAGTTTGGAAAAACATACCATAAAAAAGGAAGTAAATACATCGAAAAAAGGCATTTGTCTTTGTACCTAACGGGTTTACAGGCTGGAGAAACCTGGAGTATTTCGGCCAAAAAAGCGGAATTCCACCATTTATATTCAACGGTCATCGCCCTAATGAAATTCATGGGGGTCAAGGATTTTGAAACATCTCCAATAGAAGCTTCATCTATTTTCGCGTATGGTTTACGCATTTCAGTGAATAAAAAAATGTGTGTAGAATTAGGTTTAATTCGACCTAATTTGGCCCAAAAATTCGATGTTAAGCAAGAGGTGTTTTATGCAGATTTTGATTGGGATTATTGGGTTAAGCAGGAGAAAGTTGATTTTGTCTATCAGGAAATATCAAAATTCCCTGAAGTCCGTAGGGATTTGTCATTAGTGATTAATAAAGAGGTTAGCTATCAAGCGATCCAACGAATTGCAGAACAAGTTGAAAAGAGTTTGCTAAAATATGTATCCGTTTTTGACGTATATGAAGGAAAAAATCTAGGGGAAGGGAAGAAATCCTATTCGATTAGTTTTATGCTCCAAGATGAGGGTCAAACGTTGACCGATAAGGTCATTGACGCAACGATGGATCGACTCATCCATCGATTTGAAAAGGAATTAGGAGCTGTTATTCGAAAGTAAATCTGACCCGAAATAGGCTGATTACCTTTTTAACATATTGCCCATATTAGGCATTTTCATTTTTCCGTCTTGAACCTTATTCATCATTTTCATCATTTTTCGCATGTCCTCAAATTGTTTCATCAAATTGTTGACTTGTTGGATTGAGGTCCCAGAACCCTTCGCTATTCTAATTTTTCGAGAAGAGTTTAGCAAATCTGGATTTTGGCGTTCCTTTAAAGTCATCGACTGAATAATGGCTTCTATAGGCTTAAATGAATCATTTGAAATATCGACATCTTTTACGGCTTGACCCATTCCTGGAACCATACCCATTAGATCTTTAATATTTCCCATCTTTTTTATTTGTTGGAGTTGGGAATAAAAATCTTCAAATGAGAAATTATTTTGGCGAATTTTTTTGTTTAAGCGCGCTGCTTCATCCTCATCGAAAGCTTGCTGGGCCCTTTCAACCAAAGAAAGAACATCCCCCATGCCTAAAATTCGGTTGGCCATTCGATCCGGATAAAACTGATCTAAGGCTTCCATTTTTTCTCCGGTGGAGATAAACTTGATCGGTTTTTCGACCACTTGTCGGATGGAAAGGGCAGCGCCACCTCTTGAATCACCGTCTAATTTGGTCAAAACAACCCCGTCAAAATTAAGTCGTTCGTTAAATGTTTTGGCAGTATTCACGGCATCTTGACCTGTCATTGAGTCAACGACAAACAGGATTTCGGTCGGATTTATCGCTTTTTTTACGGCTTCGATTTCATTCATCATGGATTCGTCGATGGCCAAACGGCCGGCTGTATCGACAATAACCACTTTTTTGCCCATTTTCCTGGCGTATGAAAGTGCATTTTCAGCAATGGAAACCGCATTTTTATTTTCGGGTTCTGCATAAACCTCAACTCCTACTTGCTCGCCCAAGACTTTTAATTGGTCTATCGCCGCAGGTCTATAAATATCACAGGCAACGAGTAATACATTTCGTCCTCCTTTTTTGATGTATTGGGCTAATTTACCTGAGAAAGTTGTTTTACCTGATCCTTGAAGTCCGGCAATTAACACAACGGCAGGATCCCCTTTTAAATTAATATCTTGTTTAACCCCACCCATTAATTGGGTTAACTCCTCGTGAACAATTTTAACTAATAATTGGCCTGGCTCAACAGAAATTAATATTTTTTGGCCTAGCGCCTGTTCCTTGATTCGATCGGTAATTTCCTTGGCTACCTTGTAGTTGACGTCGGCATCCATTAATGCGCGCCTAATTTCCTTAACGGTTGCGGCAACGTTTACGTCGGTAATTCGGCCGTTCCCTTTCAGGGTTCGCATGGCCGATGTAATCTTGGAGCTTAAATTCTCAAACATAATGCATTAAATCTTGTAAATGGTCTGCAATTTACGCTTTTTACCTTAAAAATTATTCAAATTATTTGACCTAATTCTGATGAATAAAAAAGATTCCTGTATACCTTTGCAAGATTATTTAGGTTCGTCCTAAAATAAAAAAATAGACCAAACACATTAATACAAAAAATGGAAAAAATTAAAGTTGCCAACCCAGTCGTAGAACTTGATGGAGACGAAATGACTCGCATCATTTGGAAATTCATAAAAGATAAATTGATCTTGCCTTATGTAGATGTTGACATTAAATACTATGATTTAGGTGTTGAATATAGGGATGAGACCAATGATCAAGTAACGATTGAAGCTGCAGAAGCAATAAAAAAATATGGTGTTGGAATTAAATGTGCCACCATCACTCCTGATGAAGCACGCGTAGTTGAGTTCGATTTAAAGCAAATGTGGAAATCACCAAATGGAACCATTCGTAATATCTTAGATGGTACCGTTTTTAGAGAGCCTATCGTTTGTTCAAATGTTCCAAGACTAGTTCCCAATTGGACTGCGCCCATTATGATTGGACGTCATGCTTTTGGTGATCAATATAGAGCAACTGACTTTGTGACTAAGGGAAAGGGTAAGTTGACCGTTTCGTTCACACCTGAAGATGGAGGAGAGCCACAAACTTTTGAGGTATATAATTTCAAAGGGGATGGAGTTGCTTTAACGATGTATAACACAGATGAGTCGATTATTGGATTTGCTCATTCATGTTTCAATATGGCCTTAAGCAAAGGATGGCCTTTGTATTTATCCACAAAAAATACGATTTTAAAGAAGTATGATGGTCGCTTCAAAGATATCTTTGAGGAGATTTTTCAATCCGATTATAAGGCGAAGTTTGATGCCATGGGAATCGTGTATGAGCATCGATTGATTGATGACATGGTGGCCTCTGCTTTAAAATGGAATGGTAATTTTGTTTGGGCATGTAAGAATTATGATGGAGATGTTCAGTCGGATACGGTTGCACAGGGATTTGGATCGTTAGGTTTAATGACTTCCGTTTTAATCACTCCAGATGGCAAAGTAATGGAGGCTGAGGCGGCTCACGGGACAGTAACAAGACATTACCGTGATCACCAAGCAGGGAAACCTACGTCGACAAACCCAATCGCATCGATCTTTGCATGGACAAGGGGATTAGAATTTAGAGGCAAATTAGATAATAATCCAGCATTGGTTAATTTCTGCCAAACATTAGAAAGAGTTTGTGTGGAGACCGTGGAGTCAGGTAAAATGACCAAAGATTTAGCGGTATGTATCCATGGAAATAAAGTAACTCATGGAGAACATTATCTATATACAGAGGAGTTCTTAGAGGCTTTAGATGCTAATTTAAAGGTAGCTTTAGCTTAAAATTCAATCTGTTTTTTACATTAAAAGAGCCGCTTCTAACGAAGCGGCTCTTTTAATTTATACGAAAATCAACTATTACTTAGTTTGTTATAATCAACGTTTTTGTATATAATTGATCGTTCGTTTTCAGGACTAATTTATAATTTCCAGCATTGATTCCGGCCAAATTCATTACATAAGACCCATCTTGACTAATTTTTCCTTGGGTGATTTGTCTTCCATCCATAGCGTAAATAGTAAACTCGGAACCTTGCAAAGATGAAACAGATTGAATAGTCACCAAATTTCCAGCAGGATTTGGGAAAATTGAAAGCCCCCCATCTAGTGGCAAGGTGTAGGTAATATCAAAAGTAGGTGACACACATAAAGGTCCATCAGTATATTTCTTAGAAGTGTAAACGGAATATCGACCACTCGCTTTTACTCGTAAATTTGAGCCTTTTTCCGTAGCAATTGCCACATTATTTAATGACCAATTAAAGTCAATATCACTTGTTTTTTGTCCCCCGGTTAGAAAATATGGAGAAAGGTATGATATTAATGGGGATGTTGGATTGTCAACAACCGTAATCTTGGTAGCAGAGGAGAATTCAGAACTACACTCAAATTTATTCCAAGTTTTAACTTTATAATCACCTTGATTTTTTGCTTCAATCGTGCTCAAAGTACTTCCAGTATTCCATAAAACTTTACCTGCATTTTCAGATATACTTAAATTAACAGAAAGTCCAGAACAAATAGTTGTCAAGCTGCTGGCTATGACCGAGGGTTTTGATGGAACAGGCAAATTTCGAACCTGAAAAAAAGGAACTATAAATACATTTCCTATTGTGTCAGTAGTCTTCAAAAAGTATTTACCCGGCGTAAAAACCTGTTGAGTTCTGTCTTTACCTATAAAATCAAAATTACCATTATACCACTCTATTTGTGTATTCTCAGGCACATTACTTACACTCATAATCATTTCATTGTTTGGACCACATTTTTTTATGAATTGAGGCAAGGGCAGCGGTAGAATCGCTTTTGATGTTTTAAAAAAAACATCATTCAACTTGCTTAGCCAAGCACTTGCGACCTGAGAATAGGCATCAGGCGAAAAGTGAACACATGAAGAATAGATGTCATCCTTACGGGGAACTTCTATCCCATCAAAATTGGGGCCACTGTACATTTCAGCTATCTGACTGACTGTTACCACCTCTTGTTGAGCTTTTATAATGGAGGGATTCCATAAAGGAGTGGTGCATCCACCATTATCATATTTATTGGCACTAAACGAAACCTCGGCAACGACCCATGGAATATCTAATCCCGTCTGTTTTCGAAATATCGAAATTAATTCAACGAACTGACTATAATAGGCAGAACCAGTCGTTTCAAAATTATTATCGGTCTCACCCTGTGCCCATAGTATAGACCTAACTCCTCCCTTGACACCGAAAGCCTCAACTACTTTCTTTAAATTAATATAGGGAAAACCGTCGGTGTAGTAAGCTGTATCATATGTCCATGGATTTGGCGAAGGTATTCCTTTAGCACTTTCCATCCAGTTTTTCATCGTTGTACCAAACCAAGATGCATTATAAAAGCAAACAGGGACATTTAGTTTTTTAACCAATGAATCTCCTAATATTGGCCAATAATACTGTGATAATCCCGTAGGACCGATAGTGGCATTATCATCCAATTTGGTAAAATTGTCAAATGGAAAATCTAAATTTCTTTCACCAAAAACCTTATGAGTTGGATTGGTATTATATTCTGGAATGAAATTATAAAAATTAGCGCAATTTACGCGATCATCGCTCGCCCCCTTTTCATTAGGTTTTCTTTTTGTCCCTTGTGCGTTTGATTGACCCGCAATAATAAAATTTTCACCCACACCTACGCGTGATAACAAGGTTGAATCTTGCCAAACCTTATTTCCACTCATAGACCGAACCCACAAAGTATACCAACCGCCTTTCGCCTTGATTTTACCTTGAAAAAATCCCCCACCGGGAGATTCATCTAGATTAGACCAGTCAATAGATACCCCCTGCCCTTTTTCAACAGGCACTAACTTATATTGCACAAGAGTTGAATTCTCATTGCAATTGCCTAAAACTGAAAAAGTTGCTTCATTTAAAGGATTTCGCTGAAAAATTTGACGTAAATGAGGGTAAATTATACCAACAGACTGGCCAAATATACCCACATGAAAAGCCAATAAAAATATCCAAAAACAAAAAAACTTAACTCTCATATCTTTTTATAAACACATAAAACAAAAATAGAAAAAAAAGGTCGCACCAGAAATTCTGATGCGACCTTAAAGTAAATAACTTGTATTTATTCTGAAACTACAGAAAATGCTACTTTATGCTTAACCTCTTTATGTAAATCCAACGTAGCCGTATAATCACCCGTTGACTTAACCTCAGAGTCAAATGAAATCTTCTTACGATCAATTTCAAAACCTTTCTCCTTCAGCATATCCGAGATTTGAATACTCGTTACTCGACCAAAAATCTTTCCACTATCACCTGTCTTTGCAGCAATAGTTAAAGTCATTTCACCAATAGCTGTCGCTAATTCAAAAGCATCCTGACGGATTTTCTCTACTTTATGCGCAGCTTGTTTGATGTTCTCAGCCACAACCTTGCGATTGGATGGCGTTGCCATCATGGCAAAACCCTGTGGAATTAAGTAATTACGACCGTATCCAGCTTTAACAGCTACCGTGTCATTTTTATACCCCAATCCCGCTATATCCGTTTTTAATATAATTTCCATCTTATTTTACAATCAAATGTTTATCAGGTTATCCCCTAGTTTATTTTAAACCATCCGCCACATATGGCATCAAGGCTAAATGACGACAACGCTTAACCGCTTGCGCCACCTTACGTTGAAATTTCAACGAAGTACCAGTAATTCGGCGAGGTAAAATTCTACCTTGCTCGTTTACCAACTTTAATAAGTAATCTGGATTTTTATAATCAATGTATTGTATGCCCGATTTCTTAAACCGACAATACTTCTTACGATTACTATTCTTATCTACAGGTTCGTTTACAAGTGTCATCTTATGCTTCTATTTTTTCTGGTTTTCTACCTACTAAACCTTTTCTCTTTTTCTCATTGTACAATACCGCATGCTTATCTAATGCAGTAGTCAAGAAACGAATAACTCGCTCATCACGCTTGTATTCAAGCTCTAATTTGGCGATAAATTGCGGATCCCCTAAAAATTCAAATATCTGGTAAAAGCCAGTGTGCTTGTTTTGAATTGGATAGGCCAACTTACGTAAGCCCCATGCATCTTCATGTACAATCTTTGCACCGCTATCTACCAACAATTGCTTGAATTTCTCAACGGCGTCCTTTGTCTGTTGTTCAGACAAAACGGGAGTTAAAATGAACACCGTCTCATAGTTTTTTAATTCCATAAAATTGTTGTTTAAAAACTGAAAAAATTTGGACTGCAAAAGTAGGAAAAATACTTTACAATTAAAAGCCCTGAATTAAAAAATTGAAATTATCGTACCTCAAACGATCCTAGGCCTATTAAAAAGCCCTCAGCGTACAACTCGATTTCATGCCTACCCTCACGATATGAGTTGGGACGTGAATAAATAAACTCGACAGATTGATGATTATTTTCATAAAATATACGCTGCTTAGCCGTATATACTAAATCTTTCCCCTTAAACGGAAATGTTCCAGAACCTATTGAATAATCAGATAAAGTAACTCCTGTAGGCTCAATAATTCTTAAATAAACCGTTTTAATTTCCTTAGTCGCCAACGAGTTTTCTTGCAAGTGAAAAATGACCCGTATCTTTTCAAGTTTTTTTGCTTTTTGATTCTGAGCACCCGACTCCCTACCCCGAGTTGATATGGCGTACACATTAACCCCCTCAGCGCGCAAAGCAGCTGCTACATTTACCTTGTCTGATAACTCTTGATTACGTACTTCTAAAATTCTTGAACGTTCACTCAATTCTTTTTGCTTAACACCAAAAGTTAAGCTTGAATCCCTTAGCGCTTTTTGAACATTTGACAAACCGTCTTGCAAAATCTTAGCCTCTCGACTTAATGAGTCGTTACGCGCTATTAGCACAAAATTCTCTTTTCTTAATTTCTTAATCTCAAGATCCTTTTGGCCAATTAACCGTAAATAATATGCCAATTTCCGCTGGATTTCAATTTGACCCATCTCAGGATTTTCTGATATCGCTTTCTGATCCCCAAGAATTTGTTGGCGCGCAGCTTCCAACTCATTTACCCTACCGCCCAATTTTTTTATTTGAATCATACGGACCTCCAATTGATTCGATATGGAATCCAATCGGTCTTTCGCATCCTTAATAAAGGTTTCTTGATTCGCGCCAAACCTAAAGAATTCAGGATTCAGCCTTTCTACCGCCACTATGCCGATTAACAGAAAAATCAAAAAAATTAAAATCCCAACCGTGCGTTGAAGCTTTTTTTCTCTTGAACTTAATGGACTTGAGGGCATATGTAAATTGAATTTGTCAACAAATTTCTGACGTATAACAGAATCAAAAATAATAAATTAATTTTACTTTTAAATTATTCTTTTCATAGTTCTTCGTTTATCCTCATTATGTCCATCGCTAAACAAATACTCAACATCCAAAATGATTTAGCTCATACCCACGCAAAACTAATTGCTGTGACAAAAACGAGGTCTATCGACGAATTGAATTTAACATACCAAGCAGGTATACTTGATTTTGGTGAAAATAGAGTTCAAGAATTAGTCGAAAAACAAGCTGTATTACCCCAGGATATTCGTTGGCATCAAATAGGTCACCTGCAAACCAACAAAGTTAAATACATCGCCCCCTTCGTTCACCTCATTCATACCGTGGACTCATTGAAGTTATTAATGGAAATAAACCAACAAGCCATTAAAAACAACCGAGTAATTAAATGCTTATTCCAAATGTATATAGCTCAGGAAGAAACAAAATTCGGATTGCTTCCCAACGAATTGCATGAAATCTTAGAAAATCCGATCATGGCTGAATTAAAAAATATCCAAATTGTTGGACTCATGGGCATGGCCAGCTTTACCGAAAATACAGATCAAATAAATAAAGAATTTACCTCTTTGGCACAATTGCTCCATGACTTAAAATCAAACCAAACAGCCATGCACCTAGGAAATGTAACCTGGGAAGAGCTCTCCATGGGAATGTCCAGCGACTACTTATTAGCCGCTGAATTGGGCTCTACTCTAGTCCGAGTGGGATCCGCTATTTACGGTGCTCGGGAATGATTTTACGGCTGTAAAAAACCATGGCCATTTCGATCAAAAAGAAACACAGAGAAGCCATAAAAAAATAAAAGGAAAGGTCTGAAGAAGTCTCTCCGCTAAATGGCAGCTCTTTCATAGCGCCAACTTGAATATTCGGTTTTCCTTGATAGTGATTCTGAATTTCTTCTCTAGAATAACTTCGCATTTCACTTTCCTTTACGGGGTAATTAATAGCCAAATTCAATGGTTTTTTATCCCGAATTTTAACCTGCCAAAAGCCCGAAAAATTCCTATCCAAAAGTTCTGGCCACGCACAAATCCATTGAGTTCCTGTCCATCTTTGCTCCGGTATCCAGGATTGCTTTTCCTTAACCAAGGTCACTAACCCATTTTCAGAAGTACTGAATTTAAACTCTTTAGGAGCTACAATTTCAAACTTACTCGAGAAAACAGTAGTTGACCAATGATTGTGCCCATTATTCAAAGCCATTTCTTGGAAAACAGGAAGGAATAATCCATGTTTAAAAAAACTATCCCCCTCTTTGGCAATATCTCCTGAAAAAACGTACAAAGACCCCAAGCCCAATGCAAACTGCGACAAAAAAGGCTTTCCATTCACATACTCAAAAATGGGTGTCCCACCATCCCACGTAACATAAGAATTTGAGTTAAACATTTCCAAATTCTTCTTAAAAGATGATTGTTCCAAAATAGAATTAAAAAACGATGAGCGCTTAATGGGTAAACGGACAGTCAATGTGCGATTTGAAATCTCCTGCTTAAATGAATTTCCTTGGCTTGAAAAATTTGAATTAAACCGATTGATAATTCCACTATTTAATGAGGCACTCGGAATAAAAACAAATGTATTTCCCATTTTGACCCAATTGGAAATCGACTTTAATGCGTCCTCAGTGAATGAATTTAAATCATTTAAAATTAAAAATCCGCTCATTTTAGAGAGATTTGCCAACAAGCTTTGCCTGTTCACTGAATGAAAATCGAAAAGAGAATCATTCAAAAAAACAGTAGAAATATATTTTTCACTAGACATGCCTTCTAAAACATAGACATCTTTTGACTCCGGAATTTCTAACAAAAAGGAATACACATTATCAAATAACACCTTATCATCTGAAATCAATTTCGCCTTTATTTCCCTTTTATCCGAAAGGCTAATACCAAAATCAAGCCATTTTGTTTCCCCCTCGTTCAAATTGATTTTCTCCGTTGATATAGGAAAATCATCCAGATATAGGCTCAATTTCTGATCCTTAGCTGCAAGATTTCCAATATTCTTAATCCTAACTTTTAAGTTAAATGGGCGGCCACTTTGAATTTGAGAGGCATTATTTGAAATGCTATCCACCACTACATTGGCCTGCGAAGGACCTTCTATAGGTACTAAATGGACTTCGAAATGCTTAGGAAACACTGGCCATGGGCTCGTTCGCGGAAAATCCGACACCCAAATCAAGTTGGAAGTGGAACCAGAATTTTGTTCCGCTTGAATTGAACCAATTCGATCTATGATTGATTTAGGATTATCAACTCGCTGGCTCATTTTTAAACTTGGCCACAAATCATGCACCTCATTCCAAGTCTTGGACTCAAAATCAGCATTCTGAAATGAATTCAAAAGCAAAAAGACAGGTTTTTTTGATCGTGGTAATTCAGCCGCCAATGCATTAAACTTAGTCCGATTACCCTCCATAAGTCCCACATGGTTATCCACAAACAAATAAGTTGGCGAAGAATTACCTTTCAGAAAACCCACATTTTTAGGCTGAGAAAAGGCTACTATCAGTGCGGCTAACGCTAAAATTCGGAACAATAATAGGACTAAATCATGAAGGATGCGAATGCCCTTTCCTTGGGTAGGAGTCCCCTTTAATACTCGAATATCAGAGAAGAATAAAGTAGATGTGCTCTTTTTATTAATAAAATGGAGCCAGATGGGCACCGCAATGCTCAATAATCCCCATAAAAATATTGGTTGCCCAAAACTTATATTCATAAAAGCTAAAATACAAAAAATCCCAACGAATCAGGTTGGGATTATAATATTCAACGAGTCAAGATTTTATCTTGAGATCGACATAATTTCGAATTCCAAGGTTCCCGCTGGAGCCGTAATCTGGGCTAAATCACCCACTTGCTTTCCTAACAAGCCTTTACCAAACGGTGAGGATGCTGAAATTTTACCCGTTTTTAAATCCGCTTCCTCTTCAGAAACAATCGTATAGGTAACAAGCATCCCATTTTTTGTATTTTTGATCTGAACAATCGAGTAAATAGACACCTTTGAAATATCAATCGTAGATTCGTCTAATACACGTGCATTGGCCACGACCTGCTCTAGTTTTGAAATTTTTAATTCCAATAATCCTTGCGCATCTTTTGCCGCATCATATTCAGCATTCTCACTCAAATCTCCCTTGTCTCGAGCTTCGGCAATTTGCTTTGCCATATCTTGACGTCCTTGAAATTTCAATGCGTGCAACTCTGCCTTTAACTTTTCTACCGCCTCAGCTGTATAATATTGAAACTGTGCCATCTTACTAATTTATTTAGATTCCTAAAAAACAAAATAGAACGGCTTCCGACCGTTCTACATAATTTATTTGTAGTTTTGTCTCAGATGCCGAACTAGAATAAATGTTTATTTATCAACACGTAATCTTATTTTTTACCCGACAAAGGTAATTAAAAAGCGATATTATCCCAAAACATTTTATTCGATGACAAATTCCGCTTCTTTCAATTTTAAATTTTAAAATATGCGCATCATATTTTTTGGGACTCCAGAATTCGCAGTAGCAAGCCTCGATGCATTAGTTCAATCAAAATTTGATGTAGTGGCCGTTGTCACAGCGCCCGATAAACCTGCTGGAAGAGGCCAACAAATTCAAGCATCCCCCGTTAAAGTGTATGCTGAAAAAAAGGGATTGCACATTTTACAACCCTTGAAACTGAAGGATCCTGAATTTTTAGATACCCTTAAAAACTTACATGCCGATTTACAAATCATTGTAGCATTTAGAATGCTCCCCGAACAGGTTTGGAACATGCCTCCTTTGGGAACTTTTAACTTACACGCATCGCTACTTCCGCAATATCGCGGCGCCGCTCCCATCCATTGGGCCATAATAAACGGTGAAAAAGAAACGGGCGTAAGTACCTTTTTTCTTCAGCATGAAATAGACACAGGTGACCTGTTATTTCAAGAGATAGAGCCTATTCATCCTGAAGATACCACAGGAGATCTATACGAAAGGCTGATGAAAAAGGGCGCAATTTTAGTCGTTAAAACAACGCAAGCCATTATAGACCAAGAGATTAAACCCCAAGCGCAAAAAGAAAGTCTTGAATTGAAAATTGCCCCAAAACTCACTAGAGAAACCGGCTTGGTGCATTGGTCAAAAAATACCGAAGAAATATATAATCTTATTCGAGGTATGAATCCATTTCCCGGTGCACATACGCTATTTCAAGGAAAAAACTGCAAAATCAGTTCTGTAAGCCCACATGCTGAAATCATCCCTTCCTTAGGCATTGGCGTTTGGGATACCGACCAAAAAACATACCTCCGAGTAGGTTGCGCCGATGGATATATCGAAATCTTAGAATGGCAAATGGAAGGC
>Ga0164294_10002020_pt1 | contig 18553 bp, 21 predicted proteins | sample GEODES005metaG_FD_111479 | JGI IMG/M metagenome (GOLD analysis project Ga0164294, IMG submission 111479) | Oligotrophic lake water microbial communities from Sparkling Lake, Wisconsin, USA - GEODES005 metaG | ecosystem: Environmental > Aquatic > Freshwater > Lake | place: USA: Sparkling Lake...
AAAGGAATTATTTTTCAGACAGCATGTAGCCTACACTACGAACGGTCTTGACGAGGAAATCCGCTTTACCTAAGGCTTTACGTAAACGCAGGACATGGACATCGACGGTCCTTTCCTCAAGTACCGCGTGATCACCCCAGACTTTATCGAGTAACTGACTGCGCGAAAAAACACGCTCGGGATGAGCAATAAGAAATTTAAGCAATTTGAATTCAGCATGACCAATCTCGATCTGTTCGTCATGAACACTCACACGGCAACTGACCGGATCGACCGTTAAAGGCCCTAGACTCATCTCAAGCTCGGCATGTTCCGGAGCTTTACGGCGTATTAGCGCCTTAATACGAGCGACTAATTCACGCGGCGAGAAAGGTTTGGTGATGTAATCATCGGCACCTTGATCTAGGCCGGCAATTTTGTCTTCTTCCATGCCTTTAGCAGTGACCATAATCACGGGCAAGGTACTGAAATTACGATCGGAACGAATACGCCCTAACAAGCGCAGACCAGACTGATCTGGCAACATCCAATCGAGAAGAATGACTTGGGGGCGCTTATGCTGCAGATAATTCCACGCATCGGCCGTGTTTTGAACTGAATCGACTTCCCACCCTGCAGATCTGAGCGCAAAGCTCATGAGCTCCACGATAGGTAGCTCGTCTTCCACCAACAAAATGGGTGAAGAACGGCTAACCATGGACAGGTAAGGTTAGTTTACTGGGAAGCTTGCTGCAAAATTGCATAATCAGTATGTCGAATGTCTTTTCCTTCGACAATATATATCACATATTCTGCGATGTTCTTGGCGTGGTCACCGATACGCTCTATGGCTTTAGCAACCCACAGGGTATCAAGTGCTGCTGAAATCGTGCGCGGGTCTTCCATCATTAGTGTCACAGCGCTACGCATTACAACGCGGTATTCTAGATCGATCTCTTCGTCGACAACAATCAGGCGAGTCGCTTGCTTTTCATCCATGCGCGCAAAGGCATCCAACGCATCGTGTAGTTGACGGCCTGTGGTCGCTGCCATCACTCTCACTATATCTTCATGCGCAATCGGCACTATTCCACGCTGATGTATCGCTTTGGCTGCACGTGCAATCTTGGTGGCCTCATCGCCGATACGCTCGAGATCGGTAATGACCTTGATAGTCGCCATAACGGTGCGAAGATCGTTAGCGGCTGGTTGGCGCTTGACGATTAAATGGCTGCACACATCATCCAACGCGACTTCCATCTGATTGACTTCAATGTCTGCGGCAATAATACGCTCAGCTTCGCTGGGGTTGAGAGTGCGAAAGCAGTTCATAGCATCGTAAAACTGCTTTTCGACCATACCGCCCATCTGCAGAACACGCGAGCGTATGCCTTCTAGATCTAGCTCATATTGTTTCGACGAGTGTTCGGTAGGCATGCTGGTCTCCTGTGTCCGTCAGCAGTAATGTATAAAAATCAGCCGAAACGTCCGGTGATGTAATCCTGAGTTTCTTTTTTGCTTGGATTCAGGAAGATTTTATCTGTCTCGCCAAATTCGACCAGCTCACCTAGATACATATAGGCGGTGAAATCAGAACAACGAGCAGCCTGCTGCATGTTGTGAGTCACGATCGTAATCGTGTAATCGTCTTTGAGCTCACTAATTAATTCTTCGATCTTAACAGTAGAGATCGGATCTAGCGCAGAGGTCGGTTCATCCAACAGCAACACATCTGGTTTAACGGCCACAGCGCGTGCAATACACAAACGCTGCTGTTGACCACCCGAGAGTGATAAACCACTTTTTTGTAGCTTGTCTTTTACTTCGGTCCAAATGGCGGCTTTGTTGAGCGCCCATTCGACACGCTCGTCCATTTCACCTTTGGGAAGATTTTCGTACAAGCGCACGCCAAAGGCGATGTTTTCATAAATCGACATCGGGAATGGTGTTGGTTTTTGAAACACCATACCAATTTTCGCGCGCAAAACATTTACGTCTACATCTTTATCAAGAATGTTACGACCTTTATAAACGATCGATCCTTCAGCACGCTGACCAGGATACAAATCGTACATACGGTTTAATGTTCTTAGCAAAGTCGATTTGCCACATCCAGAAGGACCGATAAATGCCGTAACTTTTTTATCGTACACGTCCAATTGAATGTTTTTCAGACCTTGAAACGACCCATAGAAAAAATTCAGATCGTTGACTTTAATGGTCACCGACTCGTCGAGTGCTGTTGTCATAGGATCGTTAAGCGTTGCGGTATTCATGATTGTTCCTATTAATTATTTTTTCCAGACCGAACCAGAAGCCGCGCCACAATATTTAGCGCCAACACGCTGAATGTAATCAACAAGGCGCCTCCCCAAGCGAGTTCGCGCCAGTTGTCGTAAGGGCTCATAGCAAACTGGAAAATAACCACGGGTAAGTTCGCCATCGGCGCGTTCATATCAACACTGAAAAACTGATTATTCAATGCAGTAAACAACAATGGTGCTGTTTCACCTGAGATACGCGCCACAGCTAAAAGAATACCGGTAAGAACGCCCGCTTTGACAGCGCGCAGACGAATCATCGTCGCCACTTTCCAACGAGGCGCACCAAGAGCGTACGCTGCTTCGCGAAGGCTGCTAGGGACCAAGGCGAGCATATTGTCGGTCGTGCGTACGACCACAGGAATAGCAATGAGTGCGATCGCATAGCTACCGGCCCAACCGGCAAAATGCCGCACGTTTGCAACGTAAATCGCATAGATGAACAGACCGATCACAATCGATGGCGCCGACAACATGATGTCGGTTACGAAACGCGTAGTTTGTGCAAACCGACTCTCATCACCATACTCGGCCAAATACATGCCCGCAAAAATTCCAATCGGCGTACTGATCAGCGTCGCTATTCCAACCATCATCAGACTTCCGACAATCGGGTTCAACAAGCCACCGCCTTCACTACCCGGAGCTGGCGTAGTATGGGTAAACATATGTAAATCAATAGCGCCTAGACCATTAATGACCAACACCGCCAAAATCCATAACAGCGCAGAAATGCCTATCGACATTGCCGAAATAGAAAGCAATATCCCGACCCTGTGCTGCAAAAGCCGGCGCTGATAAATCGAGTTATTTGATTGCAAAACATGAGCGGACATTATTTACTTCCCTCGCTCTTACCCATCTGAAGAAGCATCAATTTGGCGGCTGCCAGAACGATGAATGTGATAACAAACAAAATCAGGCCCAGTGCATACAACGAGGACATATGCAGCCCTGCTTCCGCTTCGGCAAATTCGTTGGCTAGTGTTGATGCAATGCTGTTACCTGCCGCAAAAAGCGACCATGACAATTTGTGCGCGTTTCCGATCACAAATGTAATCGCCATCGTCTCGCCCAGAGCGCGACCCAAACCCAACATAACACCCCCCACTACACCAATACGGGTATAAGGAAGCACAATGAATCTGACTACTTCCCAACGGGTACATCCAAGGGCGTAAGCAGACTCTTTAAGCACACCCGGGCAGGTTTCAAATACATCACGCATTACGGAAGCAATGAATGGAATGACCATTACTGACAAGATCAAGCTGGCAGTTAGCATGCCGATGCCCATCATCGACCCCTGAAACAGTTGACCAATTACAGGAACTTCACCCAATGTATTTTGAAGCAATGGTTGAACGTGATCAGCAAACAGGGGAGCAAAAACAAACAAACCCCACATACCGTAAATGATGCTGGGCACACCAGCCAATAACTCAATCGCTGTTCCCAAAGGCTGCTTCAACCAAGCTGGGCAAATTTCTGTAAGAAACAAAGCGATACCAAAACTGATGGGAAAAGCGATCAGTAAAGCCAGACTCGAGGTGATCAGCGTGCCCGCAATAGCGATCAATGCGCCATATTCATTGTTGACAGGATCCCACTCAATGCGGGTAATAAAGCCTGGTCCGAAGTGTTGGAAAGCTGGCCAGGCGCCAATAATCAGTGACAACATGATCCCGGCCAACACCAACAAAACCAGCGCTGCAAAGGTGAATGTTATCTTGTGAAAAAGAAAATCTTGCCATTTGGCGTCACTAGCCGCATGCGTATAGCCGGGTTGAGCCACGCTTGAAACCTGGCCTTCGGGGGAGGATGCACTCATGGAAGAGGCCGGGTTCGCGGAAAAGGGGGGAAGAGAAGTAGTCACGAAACCACTTTAGGCCGAGATTATGACGTTGGAATTACAAGATTACTAGTCTGGCAATCAACTAACTATAGGAAATTTAAAAAATCTTGCTAACGATGTTTTTCCACTCAACACAAAGAAACTCTAGCAAACGTTTTTATACCAATTTAGTAATTTCGACGCGGATATCCCTCGGACAGAATACGCTCCCAAACGATTTCCTTATCCTCCGTCGACATGAATACCCATTCGGCGACTTCGACCACAGTACGACCACAACCACGACAAATATCGTCGAAGGTCGTGGAGCAAACGGCTACGCAGGGGGTATCGGGACGTTCAGACAATGCGTTGGCTAGGATCATATAGGCAGGCATCAGGGCTCGCCTCGAGCTGAGCCGATGCCTTGGCTTTACCAACCTTCATTTCTTCAGGAAGCAGTACATCATTTTTAACGGCGGTCATTTCCGCGAGTATCGAGATCGCGATTTCCGACGGAGTCTTACTACCGATATACAAACCAATCGGCCCATGCAATTTCTCTAGCTGAGCAGGCGTTAAATCAAAATCAAGCAACCGCTCGCGACGCTTTTCATCGTTAGAGCGTGAACCAATCGCACCCACATAAAACGCATCCGACTTTAGCGCTTCCATTAATGCGAGATCATCCAACTTAGGATCATGCGTCAACGCCACTACTGCACAGCGGCTATCGAGCTTCATATCAAGCACCAAATCATCGGGCATAGCATGCACTACCTGCACACCCTCAACATGCCAACCTTCACGATATTCTTCACGCGGATCGCAAACAGTGACTGAGTAATCCATACCCACAGCAATCTGCGCCAAAAAGCGCGACAACTGACCGGCACCAATAATCAACAGCCGCCAACGCGGACCATGAATAGTTGTGAGTGCTGATTCAGAGACTTGCAAACTCATGCCGGGCTTGGCAGAGCCCAAGGTCACGGCACCGTTTTGTAAATCAACGCGCCGTGCAACTAACTCGCCTTTGCCTAGCCGCTCAATTAATTCAGTAACATGGCTCTCAGCCGAGAGCGGCTCTATCGCGAGTTGTATGGTGCCGCCACAAGGCAAACCAAACCGATGTGCTTCATCAGCCGTGATGCCATAGGTCACCACCTCAGGCTGAGTGCGCGTAATGCCTTCTTTGCGAACGCGATCAATCAAATCATCTTCGATGCAGCCGCCAGAGACAGAACCAACAACATGACCATCATCACAAATACCTAGCGTAGCGCCTTCTGGACGCGGACTAGAACCCCAGGTCTTAATCACGGTGACGAGTTCGCAACGCTTACCCGCGGCGATCCAATCGCTACACGTCTTGAGTACTTCTAGGTCAATACTATCCATGACACATCACTTTTGAAGCCAGTAAAAAAAAGCTCCCCACCCTTGCGAGTGGGGAGCAGTTCAACGCGCTACTTTATTAGGCTGATTTCAAGCCCTTTGCCAATGGCATGCTACGAATACGCTTGCCAGTTGCAGCAAAAATCGCGTTCGCAACAGCTGGTCCGATCAGCGAAGTGGAAGGCTCACCTACGCCACCCGGCTTGTTCGCTGTTTCAACCAGAGTCACATCAATCACTGGAGCCTGATTCTGACGAATCGGCGGGAAGTCATTGAAGTTAGCCTGTTGGATACGGCCATTTGCCAAGGTGTTCTCAGTGTACAGAGCACCTGAGAGACCATAGATAATGCCTGATTCCAACTGCTGACGAACGATCTCTGGATTAACCATGTTGCCTTGATCGCTAACCACCCAAACTTTGTGTACTTTAGGATTGCCGTCAGTAACCGAAACTTCAGCCACTTGTGCCATGTAAGTACCGTAGCCTTCCATGATTGCGACGCCCAGAGCACGGCCCTTAGGCAGTTTACGGCCCCAGCCAGCTTTCTCAGCTGCGATCTTCAGCACGTTGGTGATGCGTGGCTCATTGCCAAGCAGACCCAAACGATACGCCACAGGATCTTTGCCTGCTGCCAGTGCCAACTCGTCCATGAAGGATTCGTTAGCGAAGCAGTTCATGGTGTGCGATACCGCACGCAGGTAACCAACACGATAGCCTGTGTCGTGAATGATCACGTCATGCGCTGTGTTTGGCACGCTATACAGTGGAACCGACGCTTCGACCATGAATGGATCCAAGGTGTTCTTTGGCAAGCCAAATGCACGTTGTGTGATCGACTGCGAGGTCAACTGGAATTTCACGCCAACTGGATTGCCTGACGCATCCAGACCAGCTTCCAAACGATTCAAGCCAGCTGGACGATAGAAGTCATGCTTCATGTCGTCTTCACGGCTCCACAGCACTTTGACCGGACGGCCAACGGCTTTGGATACTTGAACAGCTTGCGAGATGAAATCGAGCTCGATACGACGACCGAAACCACCACCCAAGTAGGTAGTGCGAACAGTGACGTTCTCTGGCTTGATGCCGAGTACAGCAGCTGCCGTACCTTGTGCACCTTGTTGGAACTGAGTTGGGCCAGTCAAATCACATTTATCGCCTTTTACATCAGCGATCATGTTCATTGGCTCGAGCGGCTGGTGAGCCATCATGCCAGTGGTGTAGTTAGCCTTAACGACTTTAGCTGCGCCAGCGATAGCACCCGCTGCATCACCGACATCAGGACGAATCTTGATAGCTTTGATGTCTTTCTCAGCGCCCTTGATTGCTGCCCACATACCAGCGGACGACAGGCCACCCGATGCGCCGTCTTCGAACTTAACTGTTAGACCTTTTTTGCGTGCGTTGTAAGCGTGCCAGTAAGTGTCAGCGACAACAGCAACGCCATCAGAGATCTGAACCACATCGATCACGCCAGGCATGGACTTGGCTTTCGTGCCGTCAAAGCTAACTGGCTTACCGCCGATTACGGGAGTCTGCTCGATTGAGGCGTAAACCATATCTGGAACTCTAGCATCGATACCGAATTCGGCTGTGCCATTGACCTTAGCAGGTGTATCCAAACGATTAGCTGGCTTACCAACAACACGGAACTGTGATGGATCTTTCAGCTTGACGTCTTTTGGTACTGGCAGCGATGCGGCTGCAGATGCGAGTTCACCGTAGGTTGCGCTCTTGCCACCACCGTAAACAACACCGTTGTTCGCTGTTAGTGAAGAAGCATCAACGCCCCACTTGCTAGCAGCAGCTTCGATCAGCATAGTGCGCACTTGTGCACCACCTATACGCAGCTTTTCCCATGCATCACGAATCGAGGTGGAGCCACCTGTGATCTGTGCGCCGAGCAAGCCGTTAACGTAAGCAGGATTCGCAGGAGCGGTAGCCACTTTAACGTTGTTGATGTCTACATTCAGTTCCTCTGCAATCAGCATAGGCAGGGCTGTGTGCACGCCCTGACCCATCTCTGACATGTGCGAGAGAAGCGTAATGGAGTTGTCATCTGCAATGTGTACCCACACGTTCGGGGTATGCAGGGAACCTGCAGCTTTAGCTTCGTTGCCACCCATACCTGGCACATACATGCCCAGTACGGCAACGCCAGAAGCAACTGCAGACGTTTTTAGAAATTCGCGACGATTTGTTGTCATTTGTTTGTCTCCTCTACCTTAAGCGCGACGCAATTCAGCAGCGGCATCTTTGATCGCAGCGCGAATGCGGTTATAGGTGCCGCAACGGCACAGATTTCCACTCATCGCGTTATCGATGTCTGCATCGCTCGGATTTTTGTTTTTCGAGAGCAGCGCAGCTGCACTCATCAACTGACCCGATTGGCAGTAACCGCACTGTGGTACCTGATGCTTGATCCATGCTTTTTGCAGTGGATGCGAATTATCAGCAGAAAGCGACTCAACTGTAGAGACTTTCTTACCTGCGACTGCCGAAACCGGAGTTTGGCATGCGCGAATAGGTGTGCCATTCAGATGAACTGTGCAAGCACCGCAAAGCGCTGCGCCACATCCGAATTTAGTACCTGTCAAACCTACTTCATCACGAATTACCCACAACAGCGGGGTATCCGCTTCGGACTGGACGGATACCGTCGAGCCGTTCAGATTAAAACTGATTGCCATGTTTTACTCTCCTCTTTCTCATGGTTTCACTGCAACTTAAGCCAATGATCTCTCATTAGATTTTTTTGAAGCGGGCTAAGCTTAAATTTGTTCTGCCCATCGTCACCTTTCTGCATGTCCTTCTTGGGGAAATTGCAGTGGGCGTCTTGCTTCCGCGTAGCCTTTATACGCCCCAAAAGTGTTGTCTTTTAGGAGCAAATTTTTACGCATGTGTCTATATAGCACCGTTATTTAGCAAAATCAATAAAACCCACCTACTACTTTATTGATACATCACCAACATTATTGACTTCGCAAATTTTTTGCTTTCTAAACGCCTCGCCTAATTCAACGCCGAATACTCTCGCCACCATTTCGATTGATAATTACTTGATAATTTTCTGATCAACCACTCGGTAAAAAATCGTTATTTGTTTAATGATTACTGAAGGTGTTTTTTTATCGAAGTTAAATAAATCAATGACTTGGACATTCACAAAACCTAAACAACGACTTTTCTTTGCCTGCACTGTATTTGGCCATCAACTACTTCTGAGCTTCGGGCTTTTTATCTATCTAAGCCAGAGATATAAGCGCAGTCACTTTGTTGCACCGCAGCTTATCAAAAAACTTATGTGATCAGCGTCGTATCTGTTCGAGAATCACCTTCGGTGTCGACCCAAGTAATTTCTACTTTGTCGCCAACCTTACCGCCTTTGAACTTAAATGAAAAATACGGGTCACGAGCCACCGATCCACCAAAGTGAACATGCAGCACAGGCCGACCATTGCACGATCCACGTAAGGTTTGTATGAAATGCGGAAGTATTAATTGACCCTCCGTACTCCATGACAAACGACTCAGCATGCGATGCTTCATCAGCACTTTGACTTCGACGACGCCACTGTTATTCACAGCGCGTACACGCATAGGCTCACCCAAGGCAACCTCCAATCATGACGGTGATGTCGCGAATGGCGTAGTACCATTTTCCTTGTGAACGCGCGACAGCGATTATTCCTGATGTTTCAGCCACCTTAATGCGAACTGAATACGATGGCTCGTTATCGGGCAAAACATGAAAGCCAACGCATACCGGGTTAGGATTTAAATCGGCTAACAGCGCAATGAAATCTGTTTTGGGAATTTTGCTGGTGATTGTGACAGGTACATTCGTGCCATTTTCGGCTAGCTCAGGTGCATCAATGATGAGCTGATTTTTGGGAGCCTCACTCAAACCGGGAGCGCGTCCACGCTCTGTTACTGTTCGAGGTGTGTTGGGGGTTGTAGTATCGCCACTCATGGCAATCACAAAGGCTTCGAGACTTTTGGCGGAATAGACAGCGCCATTCCAGTCTGAACCCCAAGCGACTTCTGCGGCCTCGGTCACTTCAGCGAACACTTCGGATGGTTTTAGCAAACCGGCACTAAAGGCGATCGCCAATCCCGAGGCAATACGCATAGCGTCGCGCCGACTCTGATCCAATTTTTTTCTCCATCAAATATTTTTCTGCATTGTGCCACCGATAGGGCACCCTCTGCAGGGCGCAGCGCGCCAGACGATCTATCGCTTAACGCTAGTGTCCACGCCTCTGACTAAACCGTAGCTGCGATTTTGCTCTGCGAGATTACCGTTAAGGCCATTCACAGAAGTAGGTAATACGACAAGAGATTGTTCATTCACGGGACAATCGTTCATGCATGCTTGGCTAGTAACATCTCCCTTACCTTTGACATCGAACATGCCATGGGCAATGCTCATACCATGGCGGTTAGGCATTTTTGCCTGAGCTTGCGCGATATTTTTTTCTGTCAGCGTGAAATCAGCTGGAAGAATATCTGCCAAATGTAAAAGATAGGCGGTTGTTGCATATACTTCATTAACCGATAAACTTTTTGGCGCATCGAACGGCATTGCTCGACGTATGTAATCCCATAACGTCGATACAGTCGCCAACTTCATGATGGTCGTTTTAGAATTTTCTGTGACAGCCGTCAAACCGGCAGCACGACCGCGCTCGATATCAGCGTTAGTAGTACCGCCAATCAGTGGTGGGAAAACAGCGGGTGATTCAGCAAAGTCACCATGACACGATGCGCATTTTTTTTCCCACACCTTCATGCCCTGACTAACGCTACCCGACCCTACCGGCAGACCACGAAAGTCAGGTCGCACGTCGCTATCCCATGCCGCAATTTCAGCGACTGTCGCAGCGCGACCAATGGTTGGATAGGTTTGCGCCTGCACTTGTACCTGCGCTTGCACGCAACAGATGCAGAGCAGCAGAAATAGGCGGTCAAGAAATTTGAACATTGACCACCTCACCTGCGGCCTCGACTCGCCAGGATTGAATCGCGTTGTTGTGATACACCGAGCGCGTACCCCGCACCGCGCGCAATTCAGCGAGTTTAGGCTGTACATAACCTGTCTCATCGATCGCGCGTGACTGCAAAATAGCAGGCTTGCCGTTCCATACCCAATCAATATTAAAACGCGTCAGGCATTTAGAAAGTACGGGCGATTCTAATCGCGCTGTTTTCCAATTTTTACCACCATCGACTGAAACATCCACGCGATCAATTTTTCCACGCCCCGACCAGGCAAGCCCTGTGATGTTGTAGAAGCCTTTGTCTAGTAAACGCTGCCCACCAGAGGGCGTAGTGATGACCGATTTACATTCTTGAATTAGCGAATATTGTCGCGACAAGCCATCGGGCATCACATCAGTGTATTGCGTCGATTCTTCGCGCGTGGCATAGGGTGCATCACCTGCTTCAATACGACGCAACCATTTCACCCAACTCACCCCTTGCGCACCCGGTACGACTAAGCGTAGCGGGTAACCATTCTCTGGCCTAAGCATTTCACCGTTCATGCCCCAAGCAACAATGACATCATCCAGTGCGCGCTCAATCGGAATCGTGCGTGTCAGACTCGCACCATCAGCACCTTCAGCCAAAATAAATTTAGCATTGCGCTTATCAATACCGCAGTCTTCTAATAACAACGACAAAGGCACACCGGTAAATTCACAGCACGACAACATGCCATGTGTGTACTGCACTGAAGGTAGCGCAGGTGAGGCCCAATCCATGGCGGTATTTGCACCACATTCAATAAAATGCATGCGCGATACGGACGGTAAACGCATCAAATCGCCCAAGGTATAAACCTTAGGTTTAGCTACCAAACCATTGATCATCAGTCGATGTAAAGCTGGATCGATATCGTGCCATCCTGCATGGTGTCGCTCGAAGTGTAAACCGCTGGGAGTGATGATCCCGAACAAACCCTGCAAGGGTGTAAAGGCTACGCTGCTCTCGCGCTTTCGCGTTAAGCCGGGCGACTCACGTCGCTGTAAATTCGATTCATAGTTAGACGGCAAACCATAGGGTAGATGGGCCACTGGATTGCCCAGCGACGTACTATGTTTAGGCAGCGTTAAGATCGCTGGATCGCCTGCACCACTAGGATGATCTGCCGCAGCGACTGCATGACCAGACACCAACGCTGCGCTCGCTGCTGCAAAACTTTTGCGTATGAAATCACGCCGATCAGCATTCAGACCGTGCTCACGAATGTCATCAATCACTGCATCGGAAATAAAATTTTCCGGCGCGCGAAGAAGGCGACCAACGATAGTCTTAACTGCCATAACGATGCTCGTCTCTGGCTATTTGGAACAAACCATTCGCATCAACGTCTGTTGAACGCTGCCATTCACCACTGGTACCCATGGGCCTGGCTTATATGCGGCGTGCACCATGTGGCTGGCGCCCATGCCGTCTTGATGCCACAAATAGAACATATCGCGCCGCACACCTTTGTCGCAATCAAATTCATCCTGACCTTTAATCGAGCGAAAAGGGCTGCCATTGAAATCTTGATCCGCCTTGAAATCGACCAAGTGCCACATCAAAATGGTACCCCGTCCGGAATCCTGACGCGTCTCAGTATCGATATACAAACTTAACTCTTTGCCGCTATGTTCCACACGAGTCCAATCGGCATGCACCCAACCGGTAACACTGCATAGAGCGATTAATAAATATAATTTTTTCTTCATGACTCACGACTCCGGATTAACCAATTTCCTGAGTATATCAGCGCAAGAATTTACGGTTACAATCAAACCATTCGATGATCGTACTTGCATCCCGCTTCTTAATGCGGCTGATACGTCACATTCCATACTCCCGCAGGAGCTATAAATGACACACTACCCACTGACCAAACTAGCGTTGGTCTTGGCCCTGATGATAACTGGCGAATCGCACGCCGTTGAACAACAAGCCCTTTACACGCAAAGTCTGGCTGCTACCTGCGCCAATTGTCATGGCACGGCCGGTAAAGGCATCCCGAATGGCTCCATCCCAAACTTAGCGGGCCTGAAGAGCGACTATTTTGCCGAACAAATGCAGGCTTTCAAATCAGGAACTCGCCCAGCCACTATCATGCATCAGCTCGCTAAGGGCTATTCGGATGAACAAATTCGACTGCTGGCCAGCTACTTCGCCAACCGGCAACCCTGAGGTCATGATGATGAATCGTAGAAGTTTTGTGCGAGCCGGTATCAGCCTGGCGCTGCTGGGCGGCAGCGTATCGGCGTTCGCTATGCGCGGCGCCAAAGTCGTGGTTATTGGTGGTGGCTACGGTGGTGCTACCGCGGCTAAATACATACGCTGGTTATCGATGAATCAATTAGATGTCACTCTAATTGAACCCAACAAAGAATTTATCTCTTGCCCGCTTTCAAATTTAGTGGTGGGTGGCAGTCGCAAATTATCGGACATTAGTCGACCTTACTCCACGCTAGAAAAAAATCATGGTGTGCGCATCGTTCGCGATATGGCAACCCAGATTGATACGACTGCACGCAGCATTACGCTCTCGAACGGCTCGCAAATGAGCTACGATAAATTAGTGCTGTCACCCGGCATTGATCTGAACATGGCTAGCATTGAAGGTTTACCTGAAGCGCATACCAGTGGCCAGATACTGCAAGCATGGAAAGCGGGCGCCGAAACACTATCCTTGCGCAATCAGCTTGAATCCATGCCCGATGGTGGCGTGTATGCGATCACGATTCCCGAAGCACCGTTTCGCTGCCCACCTGGCCCGTATGAACGTGCATGCCAAGTAGCTTGGTATTTCAAAAACTTTAAACCAAAAAGTAAAGTGTTAGTGCTGGATGCGAATCAAGATGTCGTCTCTAAACCTGGCCTCTTCAAAAAAGCGTGGGAAGATAATTACAAAGGGATCGTTGAATATCGCAATCAACATAAAGCGATTGCCGTTTCAGCTAAAGAAGGATTGATTAAATTTGATGTGCAAGGCGATGTAAAAGCCGACGTCATCAACGCCCTGCCCGCCATGCGCGCTGGAAAAATCGCGCAACAGACTGGCTTGGCGAATTTGGCAAACAATCGCTGGTGCGGAGTGAACTATCAAAGTTTTGAATCGAGCATTGCGAAAGATGTATTCGTCATTGGTGATGCCATTCAAGTCGCCCAGTTAATGCCTAAGAGCGGCCACATGGCGAATAACCACGCCAAAGTCGCAGCCGCCGCGATAGTGGCGCAACTGAACGGGCTGGAGATTAATCCATCACCTGTGTTAACGAATACTTGCTATAGCTTTATCGATGATAAAAATGTGGTGCATGTCGCCAGTGTTCATGAATACGTCGCGAATGAACGTACTTACAAAGTTGTGCAAGGTTCAGGAGGTGTATCCACAGCACCCACTGAGCTTGAAGGCAGCCATGCCAACACCTGGGCACGCACTATTTGGTCGGATATGCTGGAGTAACCGGACTCGATAATGAAACGTTTTTTTTCGCTGTGTTTGTTACTTTCACTAATAGCGAATAGTGTTAACTCCCTAGCTGCCGATAAATCGGTCGATCGACCGATGGCAATTGATAACGGTGGCACGATGACGTTTGTGCTTGCTGTCCGCAGCGGCAAACTCAGCCCTGAACAAAAAGCAGCGCTTGAAACTCGCCTCCAAACAGAATGTGGCAATCCGACAAATTCCATCACACTGGGCATGATAGAAACGCGTGGACCCGGCAAGTGCATGGCCTTTGTTCGTAACCAATGCAACTGTACTGATTGCGATATGCCGACCTACTGCCTGCCCGAAAATGAACGACAATAATTTGTAGCCCGCGATGAATCCACGCATTGATTGGTATTTTGATTTCATCTCACCATTCGCTTATCTGCAATGGCACAAGTTACGTCGTGAGGCTTCACACGTCACGGTCACGCCATATCCACTGCTATTTGCGGGATTACTAAGCCATTGGGATAACAAAGGGCCGGTAGAAATTCCACCCAAGCGCGGTTGGACCTACGCCCATTGCCTGTGGATCGCCAAACGTGAAGGGATTTCATTACGATTGCCTTCTGCACATCCGTTTAATCCATTGCCCTTATTACGATTATCGATTGCTGCTGGCGCAACGCCCGACGTTGTGGATCGTCTGTTTAATTTTGTTTGGCAGGATGGGCATTTACCCACCGATAACGACGCCTGGCAAGCACTGCTAAGTGAATTTTCGCTCGATGAATCAGCGCTCAACACACAAGAAGTTAAAACAGCATTGCGACGCAATGGTCAACAAGCAATCGCGCAAGGTGTTTTTGGCGTACCCACCACTGTTTTTAATGGACAGGCTTTTTGGGGGGTTGATGCCACTGATATGATGCTGGCGTATCTGGCGAACGACGCATTTTTTTCTTCTGATGACTATCAAAAAGCGTTTGCTTTACCCGAGGGCATCACTCGGAAGTGAGTGTTTTGTTCGTTGATCGTAATTCAATTCACAGTCTTCGCCTCTTCAAGAGGCATCAATGTCCACAGTTGAACTGATTTTACGCAAATCGTTTTAGGCGATAAAAATCAATCACTTGGCTCGCTTGATGTGGATTAATCCACAGAGATATCCACCGAAATTGTGGATAAGATTGGCGAGGAATTTTAGGGTCAGTACTTTTTTGAAAAAAGTGCGCGAAGAAAAACAGAAAATAAAAAACGAAAAACCCAACAAGCAAAAAACTTCACGCAGCCACACTTTCCATACACGTCGCTGCAATATCTAGCGATTGCAGACGCAGTTCAGGCTCGTATATATCGCAGGTCAACATGATTTCATCCGCTTGCGTAGCTTGCTGCAATTGCATCAAGCCTTCACGCACTGTGTCGGGGCTTCCAATCACTGCAGCACCCAGAAAACTTGCAATACCGCGCTGTTCATCCTCTGACAAGGATTCCATGAAACCCTGCTGGGGTGGCTGCAGCGGACGCCGATGGCCGGTGAGTATTCCCAAAATGCGTTGAAACACGCTGCTGGCAAGATAATGTGCTCGTTCATCTGTTGCCGCAGCAACCAAAGGCACGCCTATCATCACGTAAGGACTTTTCAAAGAATCTGAAGGCTTGAACTGACGTCGATACAAACTGATTGCCTGCATTAAAAAACGCGGCGCAAAGTGTGAAGCAAACGCAAAGGGTAAACCACGTTCAGCTGCCAGTGCTGCGGAAAACAAACTCGATCCCAATAGCCATATAGGCACTTGCGTACCTGCGCCTGGCAAGGCGACGACACGCTGACCCCGCACAGTCGGTGCAAGTAAGGCCTGCAATTCGGCGACATCGCGCGGGAAATCATCTTCTGTTTCAACTCGATCGCGACGCAAAGCACGCATAGTTATTGAATCTGTTCCGGGTGCGCGTCCCAGACCCAGATCGATACGCCCAGGGTACAACTCGGCTAAGGTACCGAAAGCTTCCGCCACGGTAAGCGGTGCATGGTTCGGTAACATAATCCCGCCCGATCCAACACGGATACGTTTAGTACCACTCGCAATATGCCCCACCAAAACTGCCGTTGCCGAACTGGCCACGCCTTGAAGATTGTGGTGTTCAGCGACCCAGTAGCGTGAAAAGCCGAGCTTCTCCACATGCTGCGCCGTGCGTTGGGCCTGCCAAAGCGCATCAGAAATGCTGGCACCCTCTCTTACAGGGACCAGATCCAGCATGGATAATTTGATGGGTTGATCGGTGTTCATGCGCTCGATTGTAATCCTAGTCGCCAAACATAGACGATTTGTCAGTCTATTCACTGAATTGAAAAAGAAAAAGGGATCGCGGCATCTACGCTGCGATCCCTAAAGGCAGGATTTATTTCAGCACTACGAGGGGTACAACTGTTGTCTTACTTGGCCTTGTCGGCTGGTGCTATCTCGGCCGGCTTAGCATCGGTTGATTTCGATTTTGCCGCTGTATCTTTGCTCTGCGTAGTTTTAGCATGCGTGGTCTTGGCAGCGTCATGGGCAGCTGCTTTAGTGGGTGCTGCGGGTGTAGCGTCACTTTTAGCTGTTTCTGCAAAAGCACCTGTAGAGGCGAGGATCAGACTGGACAACAAGACTAGCTTTTTCATAGTAACTCCCTTAAATGTATCAGTGGATAATTAGCGCGTCTCAGAAAAAACTGTTAATTCGTTGACGCGAATGCATCGTAAAACGCTGATTCCACCTTGCAGATAAACGTTACATTTGGCTACCCTCGGTTACATTCAGAAATATTTAGAATAAAGTGCTCTGGCATTTTGGATAAACTCAGGCCATGGCAACGACCTCAGTAAAAATTAGATAAGACTATGATTCGTAGACCTTTTTCTTTACAAGTGTACCGTGCTTGCGCTCTCATTCTTATGCTTTGCGCAGACATCACGCGTGCTGATACCTGTGACAATTTAATTAAGATGGATGGCTTGTTTACCAAAGCGCGAACTGAATGCCGTTTTACTTATTACGCTTGGCGGTTTCAACAAGATTCGCAGCAATGCATGGAAAAAAAAGGCAAACCAACATCCAAAGAACTCTTTAGCCAAGGCCAATCAGCCTTTACCAGCAAGGCCACCTCTATGGGCAAGGAAGCGCTATGTCAAAAGCTGTTATCAGATTTCCCAATGACGGTTAAACGATAGACAGTCCTATCGAGCATGTGGGAAGAATTACAAACTGTCGATTTCAAGGCGCTGACCAAGCAAGTGAACTCTGACATTCCAATCTCATTCGGGCGAAATGCGCAATCGACTAACACGGTCGTTCCCTGATACTAGACTAAATATTGATAGCCTGTAACGCAGCCCGCCGCACCAAGAAAACTTAGTTTCATGTGGGCTGCTACCAAGTGATTTGGTTAAACATGCAGATACGCTAGTGCACCCAAACCCACGCCAATCGCTGCGATTCCATACATTAAGAACTCCATCCAACGTCTGCGCGTCAACAGCGCTATAGCAGCCAAAGCAATCGATACCTGAATGCTGGTGGTCGCTTGTGCCCAGCGATGATGCTGATGCATCTGCTGCTCGGATTGTTCATCCCAATCAAGTGACTCTTTTTCTAAGGCCTCAGCTTTAGTCTTAATCTCTTGTTTCTCGGTTTTATACCGCTCTACAGAGTCGAGGTATTTTTGTTTTTTATCTGGCTGAGTCATGATTTCAGCCGACAACTCAGCCATATTTTGCTTGGTACTCTTGGCCTGATAAAAATTCCACTGATTGGCTGCTTCTGTTTTTTTGATCGCCGCATCGTTTTTAAACAGCGCAGCATTTGCCTGCGTGTAGCCACCCATATAAGAAAACACAGCGCCAACGGTGGCCAATATGGCCGTGGCTACCGCCAGGCTAGATGAGCCTCCAGAATGCGATGCGTGCTCCATTTCATGCTCATGTGCACCATGCACGTGAAACTCGGAACCAGACATACTTTCTCCTATTGTCAAAGATTGGTTGTCACTGATACGTCACAATCCATCGTTAATAAAAGCTATTTTTTGAACATGATGCCAAACGTTGCACATGCCATTGCCAAGCGCCAATAAATTAACACTAGTAAATGGCTCATCACAAGTCCTCCGTTAAAAAAAATTCTGTGCTTACTGGTCTATCAAACGAGCAAGTAGCTCAGCGTTTGCTTGAGGAGGGCACTAATGACTTGGGTCTGAGCCAGCGCCGTACATTATTGGTGGTAATGCGTGACGTGCTCTTTGAGCCCATGTTCTTGCTATTACTAGCGGCCGGAGCGATCTATCTGCTAACCGGCGACCGTAATGAAGCCATGGTGCTACTGGGTTTCGTGCTGGTCATTATGGGTATGACTGTTTTTCAGGAACGTCGAACTGACAATGCATTAGCTGCTCTACGCGATTTATCTAGCCCGCGTGCGCTAGTGATTCGGAGTGGCGTCGAACAACGTATCGCTGGTCATGAAGTTGTACGAGAAGATGTATTGATTCTGGCCGAAGGTGATCGCGTACCTGCAGATGGAAC
>Ga0164294_10002021_pt1 | contig 18553 bp, 12 predicted proteins | sample GEODES005metaG_FD_111479 | JGI IMG/M metagenome (GOLD analysis project Ga0164294, IMG submission 111479) | Oligotrophic lake water microbial communities from Sparkling Lake, Wisconsin, USA - GEODES005 metaG | ecosystem: Environmental > Aquatic > Freshwater > Lake | place: USA: Sparkling Lake...
AGCGCTCACTTCGCGCGGGCCAAAAATGCCACCAGATCGGCTAGCTCCTGGGGCGAGAGCACCGTGTCGTAGCCCTGCGGCATCAGCGACACCGTCCCCGGCTCGATCGCCGTCACATCGCCGCGGGCAATCCGTTCGATCGCTGCAGCGCCGGTCTGCAGCACCACCTCCGTGGCAGTCTCCTCCCGCAGGATGCCCTGATATGCCAGGCCGTCCTCCGTGATCACCACCACCGGTTCGTAGCTACGCACAAAGGCGGCACTCGGCCTGACGATCGCCTCGAGCAGATCGTGGGGAGTGCGGATGCCGCCGATCCGGGAGAGATCGGGGCCGATGCGGCCCCCCACATAGGCCATCGCGTGGCAGGTGGTGCAGGCTCCCTTGCTCCCGGCAAACACGGCATGCCCCCGGGCTGCATCGCCAGGTGGAAGCGCGCTTGCCAATTCTTGAATCGACTGCTGCCCCACCGCTGCAGCGCTCGTCGCCTGCTCCAGGAGCGTCTTGCCAGCCGGGGCCGCCTCCGCCGGCAGAGCCGCCACGGCCGCCTCGAGCAGATCGCGTCTGAGTCTGAGCACCTGCTCCGAGTGGGTGATCTGCTGCACGGCCTCCACCAACACATCGCCGCCGGCTTGAGTCAGCGCGGGGAGCAGCAGCGAAAGCTCATTGGCACCCAGCCCGCCACTCACTCCCGCAATCGCTTCGAGCGCGTTTTCTTCGAGCGGGCCTGCCGCCAACAGACGGGCCGCTGCCGCCCGGTCGAGCGGCGGGCTCTCACCGGTGAGCAGGCCGATGAGTCTGGCTGTCACCAGCTCAGGCAGGCCGCCGCGGGCCGAGCCGAGCACCTGCAAGGCCTCCAGCATCGTGCGGGCGGAAACGTTCCGATCCTCAGCCAGAGCCAGCAATTCATCGCGCAGCCGCTGTCGCTGTTCCACGGAGAGGGAGAGCGTGCCGAGCGTTTCCACGATCGCTGTCTGCTGAGACGCAAGATCGGCGGCCTGACCCAGACTCCCGTCGAGACGCCGGGCAAATGCCTCGATCCAGGCATCGGGCGTTGCCTTCACCCCCGTCTCCTGACAGACCAGCAGAGCCGCAGCCACTATTTTTCCAGAAGCCTCTGGATCAGCGAGCAACTCTCCCAGCGCTGCCGCAACAGCCGAATGAGCGGCCAATTTCGCCAGTGTGGCCCGGGCCCGGGCCGCCGTCTCGCGTGGAGGCTGAGCAGCCACTTCAAGCTGGGGCCGCACCTGCCCAGCCAGCGCCGCCGACCACTCGGGATGGCGGGCCGCCACCCACCAAGCCGTGTCGCGGAGTTTTGCGTCGGATGATCTGCACAGGGCCAGCGCCCTTGTTGAATCGAGTTCCACTCCCGGCGCTCGTGTCGCGATTTGATCGAGCGCTACCAGCGCCGCACCGCAGCTGCCCGGATCGTCCCCGGCAAGTGCCTGAAGCAATTCGTCCGCAGCGCCAATCTCGATGAGGGCATAGATCAGCGAATGTTTCAGTGCCCTATCCTCCGGGGCGTGATCGCTGTCGGCTGGCCGGGCCGCGGCTGCCAAGAGCGGCCCACAGGCGAGCCGATCTCCCAATCGCCCGAGTGCCTCGGCGGCCGCCCGGGCCACCGCCGGGCTTGAGTCTGGGAGAAGGTGCACAAGCCCCTCAACCGCCAGAGGATCCCGGTTGAGCCCAGCCGCATGCGCCGCTGCCTGCCGGACTGTGGCGTCAGCATCGGCCAGGCCGGCCCGCACTAGGCTCCGCCCCGCCGGCAGATCGATCCGCGCCGCCGCCCAGACGATTCGGGTTCGCACCGGAGCAGTGGTGGAGGTGTCGGCCGCCATGGAACTGAGCGCCGCGCAGGCTTCCGCGCCCAGCTGAGCCAAACGATCGATCGCCCGAGCCACGACGGCCGGCCGGGGATCGGCCAACAGCCGGGAGAGTTCAGGCGGCGAGAGCCCGCTCCAATTCAGCGTCAGGCCGCGCGGATCGGCGGGCACCACAGCCCCTTCGCGCCGCACGCGATAGATCCCCCCCAGCACCGCCGGCTTCTCCAACTGCGATGTCGGGCAGCAGAGCTTGTACCAGCCGCCGGTATCGGCCACCAGCAGCGAGCCATCAGCATCCTCAACCACATCGGTGGGGTGAAAGTCGGCGGAATTAGCGACGAGGAACGGACTGTCCTCAGTCTGAAAACTTGCCCCCTCCGCCCGGAGCCGATGCCGCGACACGGTGCGGAGGTTGAAGGCGCAGGCAAACAGATCGCCGGCGAATTCCTCACCAAATCCCACCCCCGAATGGGCCTCGAGACCGCAGGCCGCCGCGGGCCCCATCTGCGCAAGCGCCGGCAGCAGTTCGCCGGTGCGCAGATGCCCATCGAGCACGCCGGAGGTTTTCCCATACGCCCCCCCATAGAGTGCATGGATCAGGCCATCGCGCATGCCTCCGGCAGGATGCACCAGAAACGTGCAGGAAAGAATCCGCTCCCCGGCTGGCGTGAAGACCACATCCACGGGATTGTCCATGCCTCCGGTGAGCACCGGCTCGAAGCCGCTGCCATCGGGGCGGGCGCGGAAGATGTGCGAGGCCCGGCTGGTCCACTGCGGGTTGCCGGGAATGGCGTGTGTCTGCGTCCCGCTCCCTCCCTTGCACCAGTAGAACCAGCCATCCCGGCCCAGATAGGGCCCATGCAGATCGTTGGCACAGCCGGTGAGCGAGCCGCCATCAAACCACTTCTCGCGGTGGTCGGCCACGCCGTCGCCATCGGTGTCGGTGAGCTTCCAGATCGCCGGGGCGGCCGACACATAGAGCGATCCGCGATACCAGAGCGTGCCCTGCGGAATCATCAGTCCGGTGGCGAATTCCGTGCTCGCATCGAAGTGGCCGTCGCCATCAGTGTCCTCCAGGCGAATGATGCGGTGGGTCGGCTTCTCCACCTGTTCGGCCACGGGGGCGTTGGAGCCGCTCGAATCGGCCACATAGAGCCGGCCGAGTTCATCGAAATCGAACGTCACCGGGCGATCGATGAGTGGGGGTGCTGCCACCTGCTCTACTGTAAAGCCCTCCGGCACCCAGAGCGAAAGCCCCTCGAAGGCGAATTCACCTCCTCCCGCCGCGCTGCCAATCAAAGCGGCGGCTCCCGCCAGCACAGCCCCTCGCAGGCTGTGGCTCATGGATCTCGTGCGCATAATCTGGGGTTCCCTTCGACAGAGCCAGCGTTAGCGAGGGGGCAGATCAAAATCGCCGCTGCGGTCGCGGTAGATGCAGTGGGCGTGGTTGGCGGGATTGCCTTCGGCATCGGGCTGCACATTGCAGAATTCCAAACTGAAGGCGGGATTTTCGACCAGATACCAGTGGCCGATGCCAGGCTCCAGCGCCCCCGCCCAAGCGAAGCGCACTGCATTCCATCCCCCCTCCGCCTTTTCAATTGCCGCCAGCCGTTCAGCCGCCACTTCCGGATGCATGGCGGCACAGGAGGCCTCGATAATCCGGCGGAGCAGCGCCTGCTGCTGGGGATTGAGCGCCTCAAACGCGATCCCCTGTGGGGCCGCCTGGGGAGCCTGCGCTTCGCCAGCCGCTCGTATGTCACGCGGCGCCTCAGGCGCCACAATGGCGGTGGCCCGCTGGGTGGCATCGAGGGCACGCACCAGTTCAAAGCCCAATGACTCCTCGTCTTTGAGCAATCGGTGGCCCACCGGCGGCTGGCCCGGCAGCGCCGTGCGCACCTCGGCGGGACTGGCCCCCAAGAATTGCGGTGTGCTGTCAACAACCCGGCCGTCGCGCACGGTGAAGTTGAGCGAGAGGTGATGCCCTTCCACCGACAGCCCCCACGAGCCGGTGGCCTCCGGCGTGCCGAAGAGCGTGAAGAAATAGCGCTGCGCATCGCGGATGTTCCGCGCCTTCTCCCCCTCAATCAGGCGCAGGATCTCGTCGCGCTGCATGATGCCAAGCGACGTCTCATAGCCCTGCGGCGAGACCGCTGCCCGCAGCAGATCGAGCGCCGCGTGCTGCTGGGCCGGGTTCATGTCGCGTAAGGAAAGCCCCTTGCGCTGGAATTTTGGCACAAAATGCCAGCCCGTTCGCTGCGGATCATCAAACGGCTTCTGGGCCACCGCCACCTGCTCCGGCACGAGCGCCGCCAGCCACGTCTTGGCAGCCTGCACCATACAGCCTGCGGCGGTGAGGCCGGCGGCCGCCGGGAAGATCATCCAGAAGGAGCAGGCCACAGCCGCGCAGAGCAGGGCCGCGGTGAAGAACCGTCGTTTCGGTGGCTTGGCCTGCGTCATCGGAAAGAAGCCCTGTGAAGTTATTGATGGCGGCCGGGGTCGCGATCGTGATGGGTCTGATCGACATGCACATGCACATCGGGCTGCCTACGAAAATACTCTTCCCACGCCGCATCCGACACCCCCGCCCCGTCGAGATAGAGATTCCAGAGCCCCGGGAGCGTGCTCAGAGCCTCAAGCCCCCGATCCCCCAACGGCACGTCGATCAAGTGCAGCGAACGCAGGGCCGGAAAACCGGCCAGAGCGGCTCCCACCTCCGGGCCGGCCAGCCGCAGACTCCCCAGCCGCAGGCTTTTGAGCTGCGGAAGCTCAGCAAGCGCCCGCAGCCCCTCCACAGTGCAGGCCGCCTGTGGCAGGTTGATGGTTTCCAGCGTGCGGCACCGCGCCACCTGCCGCAGCCCCTCGTCGGTCAGCGGCGATTCCCGCAGCAGCAGTCGGCGCAATTTGGGCAATTCCGCCACAATCTCTGCATGGGTGTCGTCGGCCCGGCCCCGCTCCAGTGTCAGCTCTTCCAGAGTCTCCAGGCGGGCCACCTTCTGCCACTCATCTTCGCTTAAAGGCCGCTCGACGACGCGCAGCCGCGTCGCCTCCCCCGCCGCCACCGCTGCGATCTGGGCCGCGACTGTCGGCGTTGCTACGGGAGCGACGGCGTCGGCCGCTGGCCGCCGCGCGGGGCTATCCACCGCGGGGCTCACCGCGGGGCGACAGCCGCTGCCCAGCAGCAGCAAGCCGCCCAGCAGGAGACGAGTGGCTGCGGCTCTGGCTGGCTTTGGAAAAAGCCATCCATGGCCTCTGGTTTGAATACAGTTCACGAAGTCGCCCGGTGGAAAAGCCAAGGTTTTCCACGGTCGACGGGCATCGCATCCAGCGATGCTGCACTTTATCCACAGCCTGCTAGGCAGCGTGAGCGCGGTCATGGCACGGAATGCTGCTACGCCAGAATCTCCCGAATCGGCTCGACATGCTCCACGCCCACGAGCTTCTGGTCGAGGCCGCCAAAGAAATAGCTCAGCCGGTTGGGATCGAGGCCGAGTTGATGGAGGATCGTGGCATGCAGGCTCTTCACATGGAAGCCAGTCCGGCCATCATGGACCGGCGCGATTGCCGCGGCGCCGAGTTCGTCGGTTTCGCCCACGCTCACGCCTCCCTTGATCCCGCCGCCGGCCATCCACATCGTGAAGCCGTAGGCATTGTGGTCGCGCCCCGTCCCAGCGGCATATTCCGCCGTCGGCTGCCGACCAAACTCCCCTCCCCACACCACCAGCGTGCTCTCCAGCAGACCGGTGCGTTTGAGATCGGTCAGCAGGGCCGCGATCGGTTGATCGGTATTACCGGCGTGGAAGTTGTGGTTCTTCTCCAGGTCGCCGTGGGCGTCCCAGTTGTCGTCGTTGTGGGCACCGCCGGAATAGAGCTGCACAAACCGCACGCCACGTTCCACCAGCCGCCGGGCCAAGAGGCAACGCCTGCCGAAGTCGGCGGTGCGGGGATTCTCGATTCCGTAGAGCTGCTTCGTTTCCTCGGTCTCGCGTGTCAGATCGACCGCCTCTGGAGCATGCTCCTGCATCTTCCAGGCCAGCTCATAGGAGGCGATCCGCGCTGCCAGTTCAGTGTTGTCGCCCCGCGGCAGGAGGTGGGCTGTGTTCGCCTCGCGGAGCGCATCGAGCATCACGCGCTGGCTTTCCAGCGACATGTCATCGGGCGGGGCCAGATCCAGAATCGGCGCACCCTTCGAACGCAACAGCGTGCCCTGATAGGTGGCGGGCATGTAGCCGCTCGACCAGTTCTTCGCCCCGGAGATAGGCCCGCCGGTCGGGTCGAGCATGACGACAAATCCGGGCAGATTTTCGTTCACGCTCCCCAAGCCGTAGTTGGCCCATGAGCCGAGACAGGGGGCCCCGCTTTGGATCTTGCCCGAATTCATCTGCAGCATCGCCGAACCATGGATCGGCGAGTCAGCGGTCATCGAATGGAGGAAGGCAATGTCATCGACATGATTGGACAGATGCGGAAAGAGGTCGGAAACCCACTTCCCGCACGCCCCATATTGTTTGAACTTCCACTTCGGCCCGACCACGCGCCCCTGATTCTTCTCTCCCCCCCGCCCCTTCGTCTTCACCTCGATTGTCTGACCGTCGAGGCCGTAGAGCTTCGGCTTGTAGTCGAAGGTGTCGACCTGGCTCGGGCCGCCATACATAAACAGAAAGATCACGCTCTTCGCCTTGGGAGCGAAGTGGGGCGGTTTCGCGGCCAAGGGATTGGCAAAGGCCGCCACTCCGTCGGCAGCGCGGGTCTGGCGGGCGAAAAAGGGTTGATCGAGCAGGCCGGCCAGTGCCAGCCCGGTAAACGAGGCGCCCGCTTCCCAGAACAATTCGCGGCGCGTGCGTCGGCAAAAGCTGCCCGCACCGGAGGGATCGGCTGGAGTGTGCATGAATAGGGTCTCCGCAGAGCTAGTCGAGGTAGATGAATTCGTTGAGATTGAGCACCATCAGGCAGAACAGTTCCAGACTGCGGGTGGGGCCGACACCATCGGCGTTCTCCAGGGTGTCCACAAGTGCCACGCCCCGGGCCACCTCCTCAGCGCTGACCTGCCGCGTCAGCGCGATCTCCAGGGCCCGGCGGACCTCCGCCTGCGTGTTATCGGCGTCAACGCCCCCCACTTCCCGTTTGACTCGCGCGGCAAACGCCCGAGCCTGCTTGTGCAGAAATGCGCCATTCATCATGCCCAGGGCTTGTGTCGGCTGCGTGGTGGTAAACCGCACCGGACAGGTGGTGTCGGTATCGGCCAGATCGAAGTCGGCGAGAATCGGCGTGATGAGCGAGCGCTTCACATGGATGTAGACGCTGCGGCGGGCCTGCTCCTCGGCGGGTGAACTGCCCCACCCAGACCCTGGCACCGACTGCCCCGCGAGCACCTCCTTGGGAATATCGACAAACACGCCCGGACCTTCCATCTTCGGATTGAAGTCGCCGCTGGCGACATGGATCGCATCGCGGATCTCCTCGGCGGCCAGCCGACGCATGTCGAATCGCCAGAAACTGTCGTTCAAGGGATCGCTCGCCGAGGCGGTGGCGTCGCCCGTCGAGGCGGCTTGATACGCCTGCGAGAGCATGATCTGCCGGTGCAGCGGCTTGAGATGCCAGCCGCCGGAGATCAGTTCTGTAGCCAGCCAGTCGAGCAGTTCCGGATGCGTGGGAGGATCGCCCATCATGCCGAAGTTGCTGGAACTGCGGGCGATGCCGCGGCCGAAGTGATATTGCCAAATGCGGTTGGCCAGCACGCGGGGAGTGAGCTGATTCTCTGGCGACACCAGCCACTGCGCCAGCGCCGTCCGCCGGCCGGTGGAGGTGGCGCCGGGGGCTGGAGTCGGGATCACCGGCTGCTTCGCCTTGAGAATCCCAGGAAAGGCTGGCTCCACCCTGTTTTCAGGCTTCGTTTCGGCGTGCGGATTGCCGCGGTAGAGCACAAACGTCTCGGGAGCCTGCGCCCCCTGCTCCGTCACCACCGAGGCCACTTCAACCGGCACAGTTTCCTTCTTCAACGCCTCCAGCGCCGCCACCTTCGCGTCGTAGTCGCGCTTGCCGTCGGCCCCGAGAATTTTCTCCCCCTCGGCGGCGATTGCCTCGGCCAGCTTGGTGGCCTGCTCCCCCTTCTTCTTGCCGGTCGAGAGGGGCCGGTTTTCAAACCCCGGTCCCGTCCAGGCGACGCTCAAGCCCTTGCGATGCTCCCACTGGAAATAGTCGAGCCGGATCGGCAGGCGTCCCGCCTTGAGAGAGACTGTCGCCGTCTTGGGCTGACCGATGCCGTGGATGCCGTCATACTCGACAACCGTCTTCCCGTCGATCGAAAGACGGGAGCCGTCGTCAGAGTCGAGCGTGAAGGTGTAGTCGCCATCGGCAGGCACCTTCAGAAAGCCGGTGAAGACATAGCCGAAGGCATCGGGCCGCAGCGAGGGGGCCACGGTGATATTGAAGTGCTGGCTCGCCACCGGGCCAACATCCTCCGCCTTGAGGCTGTCGAAATCGGGCAGCTTGGTCCACGTGTCGCGGTAGAAGCGGAAGGCAAGATCGTCGAGATCGCTCGACTCCGTCGGCGCAGCGGCGGGGTTGTCTCGAGCAGCGAGAAACGCTGTTTCGATCGCGGTGACGGCCTGCTGGGCGGCATCGATGCGGCGTTGCCGATCCTCCACGCGGGCGTCATGCTCGGCCCGCACTTCGGCGCTGGCGAAGATCGGCCGCTCCACCGACGGCCCTTGCACGATGTTCTGAAAGAACGAGAGCATGCTGTAGTAATCGCGCTGCGGAATCGGGTCGATTTTGTGGTCGTGGCAGCGGGCGCAGTTGACCGTCAGCCCCAGGAAGGTCTGGCCGGTGGTGGCCACGATGTCGTCGAGCCAGTCGTAGCGGAACTGCGCCCTGTCGGCCGGTTCGTCATCCCACACGCCGAGCCGGTAATAGCCGGTGGCGATCAGCGCGTCGTTGGACGGCTCGGGGAGTTCATCGCCGGCAATCTGCTCGATCGTGAGTTGGTCAAACGGCTTGTCGGCATTGAACGAGCGGATCAGATAGTCGCGGTAGCGCCAGGCATGGGGCTTGGCACCATCGCGTTCAAAGCTGTTGGTGTCGGCATAGCGCACCAGATCGAGCCAATGGCGGGCCCACTGCTCGCCGTAGTGGGGTGAGGCAAGCAACCGGTCGACCACTTTTTCAAACGCCTGCGGCGACTCATCAGCGAGAAAGTCTTTCAATTCGGCCTGCGTGGGGGGGAGGCCGGTGAGATCGTAGGTGGCACGCCGCAGCAGAGCGGTCTTGTCGGCCGGCTGGGGAATAGGCAGGCCGCGGCGGGCCAGCCCAGCCCGGATGAATGCATCGATGGGATGGGGCGCATTCTCCACGGCCGGCACGGCCGGGCGCAGCAGTGGCCGGAAGGCCCAATGTTCCTGCCAGGCGGCCCCCTCCTCGATCCAGTGGCCGAGGGCATCGACCTGGGCTGGAGTGAGCCGCGGTCCCTCCGGCGGCATGCGGATATCGGGATCGGTTGCGGTGATGCGCTCGAGGATCAGACTCGCCTCCTTGTCACCAGCCACTATTCCTCGGCCGCCGCTCTCCAGTTCGGCCAAAGCACTGGCCGATTGATCCAGACGCAGCCCCCCCTCCTGCTTGTCGGGGCCATGGCAGGCAAAACATTTTCGGGCCAGCAGCGGCTGGATCTCCCGGGAGAAGTCGACCGGAGCCGCCTGCAGCGGCAAGCCGATCACGCACGCAACCCCACCCACAATCGCTGCCAGTCGCGCCGTCCAACCGAGTCGGGCTGGCGCCGTCGCGGGGCGGAGGGATTCTTTCAACACTCTCACGCGTCACCCTTTTTCCACAGCCTGCTCGATCGTTCCACCTGAGCAAGCCCACGCTGCGAGCCGCTCGACTGGAGGCCATAGCGCGGTCTTGCTCCCATCTCGAACCATCTCTTTATAGGCCCCTCAGCGACGGGAGTTGCTTGCGGGGAACCACCGGCCACAATAGATTCTAAGCGTCGTTTAGAAAAAAGCAAATTTTGGCCTCAACCCCGGCCGTTCCATGACAGCCCCCCACAACCGCGTCGAATCGGCGCTGCTCCGCAGGATCAATGAGCGGCGGCTGCTCGAAGTGATCCAGCAACAGGGGCCCTCTTCGCGGGCCTCCCTGACCCGCTCCAGCGGTCTCACCGCCCCCACGGTGTCAAAGGTGGTCGAGGCGCTTCTGCAGCGCGGGCTGGTGGAGGAGGTCGAGCCGCTCGGCCAAACCCTCGGCCGACCGGGACGGCTGGTGCAGATGGCGGCCATGTCGGCAGTGATTCTGGGCGTGGTGATCGATGCCTCCACCTGTTGCGTGGTCGCCGCGGGGCTGGATGGACGCGTGGAGGAAGCCCGCACGCGCCGGTTCGTCACGCCGCTGACCTACAAGGAACTGCTCAACTCGATCGAACTCCACTGCCGCGCTTTGCTTCAGGATGCCGATCGCACGGTGCATGCCATCGGCGTCAGCGTGCCGGGGCTGGTCAATGAGCGGCTCAAGGAGATCGTCTTTTCCCCCAATCTCCATCTGCTCGACAAGCGCAATCCGGCAGTCGATCTGGAGCAAAGGATCGGAGCGAAGTGCCTGCTGCTTCAGGAGACCAGCGGGTTGTGCCTGAGTGAGCGGCTCTATGGCGACGCCAAGGGCCTGCGCGATTTCGCGATGCTCGATGTCAGCACCGGCCTCGGGCTGGCGGTGATGTGCGGGGGGCAGTTGCTCTCCGGGCATGGCGGCATGGCGGGAGAGGTGGGGCATATCACAGCCGATCCCACCGGCATCCGCTGCGGCTGCGGCAACCGGGGCTGCCTCGAGACGCTGGCCACCGATTCTGCCCTGCTGCGCCGCATGACGGAGCGGGTCGGCCAGCCGCTCTCTCTCGAGGAGGCGACCAGCCTGTTGGCGGCAGATCCGCAGAAATTCCAGCCCGACGTGGAATGCGTCAGCGAATACCTCGCCATCGCCATGGCCGCCGTCATCAATATCTTCAATCCGACCACGCTGTTTGTGCACGGCACGTTGCTGGTCGCCGCGGAGGATCGCTTTGCCCTTGTGCTCGAGCGGGTGCGGCAGCGCACGCTCACCGCGTCGCTGGCCGACTGCACGATCGTGCCGACACGGCTGAGCAAGCGGCAGGGGGCGATCGCCGGTATCATGCACCACCTGACCAACACCTGGGCCCCCCCGTTTCGCTGAGCGGGCCGGCGGCCTCTTATCCCTCTTCTTTCAAAGTCTTCTCCCCGGAGCGTTTTTCGCATGACTGCCACCCCAGCTTCCCGCCCCCTCTTCTCACTCGTCGGCCAAACGGCTCTGGTCACCGGTTCCTCCACCGGGCTGGGACTCGCGACCGCCCGTTGCCTCGGGCTGGCCGGGGCAAAGGTGGCGATCAACTACGCCAACTCCCGCCCCCGGGCCGAGAAGGCGTTGGCTGACCTGCGGGCCGCCGGGATCACAGCCGATCTCTTTCAGGCCGACGTCAGCGACGAAGGGGAGATCGAGCAGATGTTTACGGCGATCGAAACATCGCTCGGACCGGTCGACATCATCGTCGTCAACGCCACGCCAGCCCAGCCGCAAAAACCGATCGAGGAATATGACTGGGACTTTTATCAGCAGATGCTCGACTTCTTTGTAAAGAGCCCCTACCTTCTCGCCCGCCGCGCCCTTCCCGGCATGAAAAAGCGGCGCCACGGCCGGCTGATTAATATCACCAGTGAAGTGTTCCAACTGGGTGTCTCCCCCTTCTCCGCCTACGTGGCCGCCAAGGGGGGCCAGATCGGCTGGTCGCGCAGCATGGCCCGCGAACTGGCCCCGTTCGGTGTGACAGTCAACATGATCGCCCCCGGCTGGATCCCCGTGGAGCGCCACGAAAACGATCCGCAGGCCGATAAGGATGCCTATCTGGCCACAGTGCCGGCCGGCCGTTGGGGAAAGCCGGAAGAGGTCGGCTGGGCGGCCGCCTATCTGGCCAGCCGAGAGGCGGCGTTTGTCACTGGCCAGAGCATCTCCGTCAACGGCGGCAAGACGGTGTGGTAGGCAGCGATGTGTCGGAAAACCGCGCCGGCACATCCTATTTTCTTGCCCCTGAAGCAGCGTTCCAGCAGGGCGGCTAGACTTGAAAGAGAGTGCGAGAAGAAGCCGTCGGAAGACGAGGGCATTGTGCAAACGCCGTTGCGATTGCCCACTGACGCAGAAGTTCACGCTGAGGAAGCGGCCCGCTTCCGTGATCTTTCTGCGGAAGAGCGTATCGCCTCGATCCGGTCAGTCCTGTCAGCGGGGGAACTCCTGATCCGCCGTTCATCCCAGCAGGAATTTCTCCAGTCGCATCGACAATCGCAGGAAGATCTCACCCGTCGTGCCATTGAGGAGTTCGTAGGCCGTCATGCCGCACGACCATGATTCCCTCGCCAGGCCACCAACTCCGGGTGCTCTCGCCGGAGGGGCTGATAGTCACGAAACTTTTCTCTTTCCGACCACAAGACCAAGAAGATATCCGGGTTCTTCTGGCAGCGAACCAAAACACAATCGACCTCGACTCGATCCGTCGGGAGTGGGCCGCCGTATCGCTGGGCGAAGAAGCCCGTTCCGCGTGGCTTGAGGCCGAGATCGTGACCAGTCAGCGCTGCCGCCGGGCAGCGATCAAGAAAAACAGCGCATTGGAGTTCCCTCCAAGAGCGGGCCAAAGAGGCTGGAACTCCTTTGGCTCTCGGCGGGGCGCCGTTTGATCCGACGAAGGCCGGCCCTCACAGCCGACCACGATTCAAGACCTCGCCCCCGTCCCCAGCACATGGCCCGAGCGCCACGATGAGCCGCGAGTCACGCAGCGTGGAACCCGCCTCTCGCGAGTTGGCGTGCGCGCGTGAGCGCCGGCCGTTGGGGAAACCGAAAGAGCCCGACTGGGCGGCCGCCGATCTCGCCCGCCTCGACGGGGCGTTTATCGGTGGCCAGAGCATCGCCGCCAACGGCGGCAGGACTGGCTGGTAGTAGCGATTTGATGGCCGCTCCATCGGGTGAGATGACAACGGTTACGGGTGCCTGCGCGGAAGAGTCCCTGCGCTGCTGGCCGAACAATTACCGCATTTCCTTGAATAGAACAGCCCCACACACCTGACCACAGAAAAACCAGCCGGCCACTTGACAACCCACCGCCATAAGCCTACTCTGATTCCGTCCCCCCTTTGGTGGCCCCTCTTATGGTGATGTCATGTACCTTCCCCGATGGGTATCCCCCTTCCCGCCGCTCAGAATAGAATCCGATATTGATTTCCCCCTAAAAAACAGGTGAAGCTACGGTCCTAAAAAAACTGCCTATTTTAAACCGGCGAAGGTTTGCTATTTCCCGTTCTGGGTGTTCATTCAACCCCGTTTATTCTGGGGACAGCAGGCTGGGGATATGATACGTCGTCGCTGAATACGCTGCCCTTCGACCGCCGAAAACATCAGCTTTTTTACCGAGCGACAAAGTGAAAGAAGCGCGACGGGGGGTTCCGCGGGCAGAGAGATCATCTGGGGAATCTCGGTTGGAGCAAGAGAATGCACTGGCTTCCAGTCAAATGCGTTTCAGCGTACCAGCGGTGGGCAAACTGCGTCCTCGCAGTGTTCGGAGTCGCAGTGATGGTTGCGTCGATTGCAGCATCAACAGGACGACTGGATGGCGGTCGGCCGGGGGTGCAGGCGGCCTCCGGCTCTCGGAGCATCGATCTCAGCCATTTTGAGCCCGATGCGGAAGCCCGCCACACATTCACGCTCATCAACACCGCCGCGTCAGTTATCGAGATCCTGGGAGTCGACACCTCTTGGGGCTGCGAACTGGCGGCTGTGCTCGTCGGAGATCGCATCGGGCCTGGGACCTCTGCTCTTTCCAACCGCGGTGGGGGACTCTGCAGGGGAACCCTCACCATGGATACCTCGTCAGGCGATCCCGATCTAAAGCAGATCGTCTATTCACTTCCCGCCACTATTCCCCTGCAGATCTGGACAGAGCCCGAGACGATCGAGTTTCCCACCGGCCATGTCAGTCTGCCTTCGGAGCCGATTCGCCTCGTGTTCTTTACAGCTGCCGCCGTCCTAGCCGCCAGCAGATGCCACGTCTCAACGAGCCGGCAACTGGCTGACACCGAGCCGGTCGCCCCTGTCGTGGTTTCACCCGGAGGAGAATTGGAGAGCGAGCCGGGAAGGCTGTCGTTTCTGGCTTACCTAAAGGACAATCGACTCGCGGGTAGGTCGATGGACTGTCTCACGCTTGAGTTTGAGGGCCGGCCTGAACCGCCCCTCAATGCTCCGGTCATTGCGGCGGTCAATACCGCTGCCAGCGGGCTGATGGTCTCACCTGCCCCCACCACTTCGAGCCATGCCCCTGCCGTGTCATGAACCCTTCCTAAGGAGATCGAGTAACCATGCTCCGTTTATTTTCAGTAGTCCTCCCGCAAAAAAAGCTGATGGCCCCGAAAACAGACGTTCTCTGGATTGGGGCCATCGTATGTTCGACCGTTGTCGCAATCCTTTTTTCCTATGAAGTCGCAGCAGGTCCCTGCTATCGGAATTCGGAATCCGTGGATTCCCAGACCATGCGATGTAGTCGAGGAAGTGAACTCGTGCCCTGGGGTTCTTGCCCATCCCTGCCGTCAGCAGTTTCCGTGCCTTGTGGCACTCTCTTCGTTTCTCAAAGCATCGTTATTGGCACCTCTGGGAACGAACAGACCGGATTTGATAATCAAGAGCTGAACGAAGATGCGTGCTGGAAGTTCTATATCTGCCAACCAGTCGTAACGCTTGGTGCCTCAAGGGGCCCCGACAATACTTGGTTCTGGCTTCCTCGGTACTCCTGTCAAATCGTGGGGGGCGGGACGCCATCGGGCGGATGGAGCGCAATGCATGCCACTGGCGCAAGCTGCACAAATCAAAAGTAGTCACTTGAATTGAACCCCGAAGAAATTTGGAGCGATTCGTATGCCAATGGTAACGCTGGGCCGATCGGTGCGTTGGCAAATTGCCCTTGCGATCTTGGGCGGCGTTGCCTTTGCATGCCACCATTTGACTCGGGAGGCAGTTGCACAGTTACCCTCCGGTGTGGCCTCGCCGGATCCCAGTCTGGGTACCGAAATCACTCTCGATGCGGAGTTGGTGGGACGAATCCTCGCTGGCGAAAGACGACTCGCGGCGGCGATCCGGTCCTGCTCGGGCGAAATCACCAAAAGTCGCCTCCCCCTCACGGGCCTCGCCGCGAATGCGACGAACCGGGCTAACAACGAACAGCGTCTCAAGTTTGGAATCCACAACGGCAGCACGAGGGCTGAGTTCCTCGTGGGCGACCCCGGTGAGTTGACTCAGGTTCTTCTCGCTACGCCCAGCGGCAGCTACAGACTTCTTCCGTTCGAAAGCGGGAATGGAACCAACGGTGTTCTCACGGCCTTTGAAGACCCGACTGCGTTCGAGGTGCTGACAACCCTCGAGGCCGATGTCATCGGTATGGTCGGCGCATTGCTTATGGCCTCCGGGCCAAACGGCTCCGGGCCGAAGGGCTCCGATTATCTTGCCACCACCAAAGACCCCGTCACGAAGTACTCTTCGGAGCTGGTGCCAAACGGGATTTGTATGAAGTCTTCGTTTGATCACCGTACCGACGAAGCTGCGCTATCATCAGGGAATGACGTATTAGCAGCCGACTTCGAGATGGTGCTCGATGCGGAATGCGACTACGCGGTTCGCTTCTTTCGCTCAAAAACCGTGCTTGCAGGAGCGACCCAGGAGATGGAACGGACGATAAGCGTTGTTTCCAGCCGGAATGGCTCATTCCTGCCAAATATGGTCTCAACGCGGATCGTCATGATCCCCTCCAAGACCGCTACCGAGCCAATCGGTTTTAAAGAGACATCAGCAATTATTTTCAACGAAAGTCCGCCACGGGCCGACACGTTCACGAGAGCTTGGATCGAAAAACTCGCCGGCAATGCGCGCGTTGATACCGTTGATAGAAACGGCATGCCCGTTCCCCAGGCCCTCCCTGTTCTTCCCGCCGCTGGCTCGGATCCGATTCAAAAAGCCGTCCTCGAACCCCGAGCGGCTATCAACCCTTGGCTCCTCGCCAACGCCGTCATTCTGGCCGTTCTCGTAGGTGCCTGGTTCCTGCGCCGGCGCTCGCTGCGACAGTAACGAATGACTTTTCTATAAGGGGCACTCCGCTCATGCACCAGCTTGGACGTACCATGAACTCTCATCCCTTGCTCAATAGCACTTGGCGCCGCGGCCGACAATGCCTGCTCTCTTCAGCGATAGCCCTCTGTGCCTGCGGGGCGGGCTGCGGCCGTGCTCCCCTGCCACCAGGGGTCTATGCATCACCCGCATTCCACAATCTCGGAATCGTCACGGACCAGAAAGAAGTTTCGGTGGAATATCTAATCGCCAACACGTCAACGACTTCAGTTCGCCTGCTTAGCTCGTTCCAATCGTGTGGGTGCACAAAACTCACTCTGTCTTCAAATTCTTTGCCTCCTGGAGGCACGGCCACGGCGAAGCTGACAGTCAACCTCGACGGCCAATTCGGCCATAAGGACTTTGAGGCCCGAATCCAAACAGACAGCGTGACAAGCCCCGTTGTCCGGCTCGGAATGTCAGGGGACTTCACCTTTACACAACTTGACGGTGCAGTCGAGTATGATCTCGGTCGCGTACCCGCTGACGGAATCGTCTCTGGCGTGGCCACTATCTTCAAGGGAACTGCAGAAACTGCAGAGCCTGCCGGATGCGATCCGCCGTCGATTGGCCAAATTGATTTTGCTCTCGAGGAATCAGAAAGCCCGGCGTTTTTCCGCGTGACAGCAAAAGGCACTGCGCCCTCCGCCCCGGGGCCGTTCCGGCTTCCGGTGGATATCCAAGCGAAGGGCGGATCTTGGGGCAAGCAACACATCGTCTTCCGGGGAATGGTCGTGCCCCGGTGGACTGGCCCAGAAATGGTTTCCGTCGGCTTCTTGGAGCGTGGGCAATCGGTCGAGACTTTAGTGAACATCACCGATTCCTGCCCGGCCCCTCCTCATCCCGCTCTTCTCCGGGTCGAGGCAACTTCGAGCGCAGACTGGCTCGTGCCGAAGGCGACAACCAACGCCCAAGGCCGGGTAGAGGTGGCGTTGTCGGCCACCCATCCAGGCGTGACCGAACCGGTCAATGCAACGGTGACCGTCACGCTTTACACGGTCGATGGCTTGGCTACGACCTGCCCGATCGCCGTGTCTGGCAGGGGGCTATGACGCAAGATGCCTTCGCTGGCCCCAGTGCCAGACCGATCCCCGCCTCTCTGGAGTTGGGCGGGCTGGCTTTTAAAAGGCATTCCTGACGTATTTCCGCAGCCGGCGAGCCGCAATAGGCCAGACCTACAGCCAACCCAGCCGGGGATCGCGGTCAGGCATCGTAATAGAGGCAGAATTCATACGGGTGCGGCCGCAGCCGCATCGGCTCGATCTCCTGCTCGCGCTTGAAGCGGATCCAGGTGGCGATCACGTCCTCCGTAAACACATCGCCGCGCAACAGGAAATCACGATCCTGTTCCAGGTGCTCAAGGGCCGCCTCAAGTGAGGCGGGAGTCTTGGGCACATTGGCCAGCTCCTCCGGCGGGAGATCGTAGATATCGCGGTCGAGCGGGGGCCCGGGATGGAATTTGTTTTGGATGCCGTCGATCGCCGCCATCAGGATCGCCGCGAAGGCAAGATAAGGATTGCAGCTGGGATCGGGGCAGCGGAATTCGATCCGCTTTGTTTTGGGGCTGGCCGAATACATCGGGATGCGGCAACTGGCCGACCGATTGCGCTGCGAATAGGCCAGATTGACCGGCGCCTCATACCCGGCCACGAGCCGCTTGTAGCTGTTGGTGGTGGGATTGGTGATGGCCAATAGCGCCGGCGCATGCCGGAGGATGCCGCCGAGCGCGTAGAGGGCCATCTCGGAGAGCCCTGCATAGCCTGAGCCGCCAAACAGCGGATGGGCATCCTTCCAGAGCGAGATGTGCGTGTGCATGCCGGAGCCGTTGTCGCCGAGGATCGGCTTGGGCATGAAGGTGACCGTCTTGCCGTGCCGCCGCGCGACGTTCTTCACGATGTATTTGTAAAGACACATCTGATCGGCCATCTTCACCAGTTCCTGGTAGTGCACGTCGATCTCGCACTGCCCGGCTGAGGCCACCTCATGGTGCTGCGCCTCCACGTCGATCCCGCACTGGATCATCGTCTGCATCATGTCGTTGCGGAGGTCCATCAACTGATCGGCGGGGGGGCAGGGGAAATAGCCCTCCTTGTGGCGCAGCTTGGCTCCCAGATTCGGCTTCTCGTCGCGGCCCCGATTCCACTCCGCCTCGCTGCTGTCGAGATGGAAATAGCCCTCGTGGGCGTTCTGGTCGAAGCGCACATCGTCGAACACGAAAAACTCCGCCTCGGCGCCGATGAAGCAGGTGTCGGCGATGCCGGTGCTCTTGAGATAGTTGGCCGCCTTGCGGGCCACATGGCGGGGATCGCGGGAGTAGTCTTCGCGGCTGATCGGATCCTGCACGTTGCAGATCATCGACAGCGTCGGCAACACCGCAAACGGATCGACCACCGCCGTCGAAGGCACCGGCACCAGCAGCATGTCGCTCTCGTTGACCGCCTGCCAGCCGCGGATGCTCGAGCCGTCGAAGCCGAGGCCATCCTCAAAGACATCCTCCTCCAGCTTGCCGACGGGAATCGTGTAGTGCTGCCACGAGCCTA
>Ga0164294_10002022_pt1 | contig 18552 bp, 19 predicted proteins | sample GEODES005metaG_FD_111479 | JGI IMG/M metagenome (GOLD analysis project Ga0164294, IMG submission 111479) | Oligotrophic lake water microbial communities from Sparkling Lake, Wisconsin, USA - GEODES005 metaG | ecosystem: Environmental > Aquatic > Freshwater > Lake | place: USA: Sparkling Lake...
CTGAGCCGTCCGATAAGGACAAGGCTTCCGGTGACTTCGTCTGGGACGAAGAGGAGTCCGAGGCCCTGCGTCAGGCCCGCAAGGACGCCGAACTCACCGCGTCGGCGGACTCGGTACGTGCCTACCTCAAGCAGATCGGCAAGGTCGCTCTGCTCAATGCCGAGGAAGAGGTGGAACTGGCCAAGCGCATCGAGGCGGGCCTGTACGCCACCCAGAAGATGACCGAGGTCGCCGAGCGCGGCAAGAAGCTGCCGGTGCAGCAACGTCGCGATATGACGTGGATCTGCCGCGACGGCGATCGCGCGAAAAACCATCTGTTGGAAGCGAATCTGCGCCTGGTGGTTTCCCTGGCCAAGCGTTACACCGGTCGCGGAATGGCGTTCCTGGACTTGATTCAGGAGGGCAACCTCGGCCTGATCCGCGCGGTGGAAAAGTTCGACTACACCAAGGGCTACAAGTTCTCGACCTACGCCACCTGGTGGATCCGACAGGCCATCACCCGGGCGATGGCCGACCAGGCCCGCACCATCCGCATCCCGGTGCACATGGTCGAGGTGATCAACAAGCTCGGTCGCATCCAGCGCGAGCTACTCCAGGACTTGGGCCGCGAGGCCACTCCGGAGGAGCTGGCCAAGGAGATGGACATCACCCCGGAGAAGGTGCTGGAAATCCAGCAGTACGCTCGCGAACCGATCTCGCTGGATCAGACCATCGGCGACGAGGGCGACAGCCAACTCGGCGACTTCATCGAGGACTCCGAAGCGGTTGTGGCCGTCGACGCCGTCTCGTTCACTCTGTTGCAGGATCAGCTGCAGTCGGTGTTGGAGACGCTGTCTGAGCGCGAGGCCGGCGTGGTGCGACTGCGGTTCGGTCTGACCGACGGCCAGCCGCGCACACTTGACGAGATCGGCCAGGTGTACGGCGTGACCCGCGAACGCATCCGGCAGATCGAGTCCAAGACCATGTCGAAGCTGCGCCATCCGAGCCGCTCGCAGGTGTTGCGCGACTACCTGGACTGAGCGAACCTCGGTCATGGGCCCCATCACAAAGGCCATACTCCTTACGTGACTGTCGTCTCGCCGGTCTCGGACCGGCGCACCGTCATCGCTCTGCTGTTGCTGACGTTTGCCACCGGACTGGTGGATGCGGTCAGCGTGCTGTTCCTCGGACATGTCTTCGTCGCCAACATGACCGGCAACGTGATCTTCCTCGGATTCTGGTTTGTGCCACACTCCGGAGTCGACATGGCCGCCGCGGTGGTCGCCTTCACGAGTTTCTCCGCCGGAACCATCATCGGTGGCCGGTTCGCCCGCCACCTCGACCGCGACGTGCGGCAATGGCTCACCGCGGCAATGGGCACTGAAACCGCGCTGTTGGCGGCGCTGTCGCTACTGGCCGGCACGGGCGTGCTGCAGTACCACGACAATGGGAGGTTGATCCTCATCGCAGGCTTGGCGCTGACCTTCGGCGCCCAGGCAGCCACTGCCCGTCAATTCGGCATCCAAGAGTTCAGCACCACGGTGCTGACGTCGACGATCGTCGGTCTGGGCATTGACAGCCGCCTGGCCGGCGGTCGTGGTGAGCGTGAAAAGTTGCGCTACAGCGCGCTTTTCACGATGTTGGCCGGTGCAGTCGTGGGAGCGACGCTGACGAGGTTCTTCGTGGCACCGGTGATCGCGCTAGCGTCCTGTGTTGTGGCGGCGAGCCTAGTCGTCTTCCGACTACCTGCACGGAGCGCGACTCCGTGAGCTCAGCTGCCTGCTAGCATCCCGCAATGGCCGAGCCCCATCAGAACGGCTCCGCCGCCGGTGGACGATTAGGCGCCTTCATCCGCGAATCCGGTTACCTGCGAAAGTGGTTGATCCTCGGGGTGGCGATCGGCATCATCGCCGGACTGGGCGCGGTGGTCTTTTTTCTAGCCCTGAAGTACGCGGGTGCGTATCTGCTCGGCTATCTCGGGGACTATCAGCAGCCGCAGGCCACCGGCGACGGTGGTGGGTCCGGGTCGCCGGGCTTCAGCAGACCCTGGGCGATTCCCGTAATCGCATTCGGCGGTGCCCTGGCGTCAGCATTCATCGTCGCCAAGTTCGCACCTGAAGCCACAGGCCACGGCACCGACAACGCCATCCAAGCGGTGCACACCGACCCGCGTTCGATCCGTGGCCGGGCGGTGGTGATCAAGCTAGTGGCCAGTGCCATGACAATCGGCTCTGGAGGGTCGGGCGGCCGAGAAGGCCCGACCGCGCAGATCTCGGCCGGATTCGGTTCACTGCTCACCCGCCGGTTGAATCTGTCCGACGCCGACGGTCGACTGGCGGTGTCGGTGGGCATCGGCTCCGGAATCGGCGCAATCTTCAGCGCACCCCTCGGCGGGGCCGTGCTGGCCGCCTCGATCATCTATCGGGAGGATTTCAATTACAAAGCCCTCGTTCCGGGCTTCATCACCTCGGCTACCGCCTACACCGTCTACGGCTCGATACTTGGTTTTGCACCCACCTTCGGTTTCGTCGAACCCGATTACCGGTTCGACCCCGCCCAGACACCATGGTTTGCAATCATCGGCATCGTCGCGGCAGCCATCGGCTATCTGTACGCACGAACGTTCTATGCGACCGTGGCACTGGCCCGGCGACTGCCCGGCGGGGCGGTGATCAAGCCGGCGATCGGCGGCCTTCTGGTCGGCTTGCTGGCTCTGGTGATTCCGCAGGTACTCGCCAGCGGGTACGGCTGGGCTCAGATCGCCATGACCAGAGATGGGTTGATGACGATTCCGTTGTGGATCGTGGTGGTATTGCCGATTGCCAAAATCGTGGCGACCTCGCTGTCGATCGGCACCGGCGGATCCGGTGGCATCTTCGGGCCCGGCATCGTGATCGGTGCATTCGTGGGTGCGGCGATCTGGCGACTTGCGGATCTCGTTGGTGCACCGGCACTTCCGGACGGTCCGGGTGTGTTCGTGATCGTGGCGATGATGGCCTGCTTCGGCAGCGTGGCGCACGCCCCTCTTGCGGTGATGATCATGGTCGCCGAAATGACGGGATCGTTCTCGGTGGTTCCCGCAGCGATGATCACCGTCGGCATTGCGTACCTCATCATGTCCCGAACGTCGGTATCGATCTATCAAGCCCAATGGCTGAACCGCGACAGCGGCCCGCAGGGCGAGCCATTCGTCCCGCGGTAGATTCCGTAGTCAATCCGTCGGGGTGGCCGGGCGCTGCGCCCCGGTCGCGGAAGTGGGGGGCCATCCGCCGGCCCGCAGCGCCCGGTCACTGAGGGGGAAGTTAACAGCTATCGCGCGGGGGCGCTTACCTCGTGTGCGTTCATTCGGACGTGCTGTGGATAAGTGGCTCAAACCGGCCATCCTGCCCCGGAACGTACGGGTGGACGGCGACCACCGCGGCGGCCGGCAGGGGGCCGTACAGATGAGGGAAGAGCATCGCTGCGGGATCGCCGGGGACCCCGGACTCCCAGCGGACCGGCGCACCGAGCAGGTCCGGGTCGAGGTAGAGCAACACCAGATCAACGCGTCCGGCGAAGAGTCGATTGGCGGGCAGGTGGACCTGGCGTTGCGCCGAGAGATGAACGAACCCCACCTCGGCAAGCGAGTCCGGACGCAGTTCGCCCCCCAAACGTGCCTGGTCCCACTCGTCGAGAGAACACAGGTGGACCAGCAACTCCGGGGCCTCGGGCATGGGGCAACCCTGCACCATCGGGCAACTGCTGCAACACTGGGTCGTGAGACACGACACATCGTTAGGGCGTGGGAACAAGCCCGCACGATAAAACGTCTGAGACAGTAGACCAATCGCCCAGCGGCGGCCGCCGCCGTCACGGGTGCCGAGTGCCTAGGGAGGAGCCCAATGAACGCAACGCTGACCAGCCCCGAATTGACGAGGGCTGACCGCTGCGACCGCTGCGGTGCCGCCGCCCGGGTTCGCGCCAAACTCCCTTCAGGCGCTGAGCTGTTGTTCTGCCAGCATCACGCCAAGGAGCACGAGTCCAAGCTGATCGCTTTGGCGGCCGTGCTGGAAATCAGTTCAGACGACGACTGAGCCGACGCGGCGCCCGGGTTTCCGGGCGGGTGCGTGGTCGTGAGGAATGCTGGAAGGTCATGACGGACCAGCCGCCGCCCAACTCGAGACGTCATCACGGATGGCGGATCGCCAAGCGGACGTTGTCGAGAAGCTGGGATGACTCGATCTTCTCGGAGTCGGCTCAGGTCGGCTTCTGGTCGGCGCTGTCGCTGCCGCCCCTGTTGCTCGGGATGCTCGGCAGCCTCGCCTACGTGGCCCCGCTCTTCGGCCCGGACACCCTGGCGACCATCCAGCGCCAGCTGGTCAACACCTCGAACACCTTCTTCTCCAAGAACATCGTCGCCGAACTGATCGAGCCCACGGTCCGCGACATCGTGCAGGGCGCCCGCGGTGAAGTCGTCTCGCTGGGCTTTGTGATCAGCCTGTGGGCCGGCTCGTCGGCGATCTCCGCGCTGGTGGATTCGGTGGTCGAGGCACACGATCAGACCGCCCTGCGGCATCCTGTCCGGCAGCGGTTTTTCGCCCTTGGCCTGTACATGGTGATGCTGGTGTTCGTTACGGCGGCCGCTCCGCTGCTCGCGCTGGGTCCACGCAAGATCGGCGAGTACGTTCCCGAAAGCTGGCAGAACGTGCTGCAGTTCGGGTACTACCCCATGCTGGTCCTGGGGTTGGTGGTGGCCATCACGATCCTCTACCGGGTGTCACTGCCGAAACCGCTGCCGACCCACCGGCTGGTGGGCGGGGCGATCCTGGCCACAACGGTGTTCGTGGTGGCGACCGGCGGCCTACGCGTCTATCTGGAGTACATCACCCGCACCGGGTACACCTACGGCGCGTTGGCCACCCCGATCGCGTTCCTGCTGTTCGCGTTCTTCCTCGGTTTCGCGATCATGATGGGGGCCGAGCTCAATGCCGCCATCGAAGATGAATGGCCCGCCCCGACACCCCATTGGCAGCGGTTTCGAACGTGGATGCAGAGCGGAAAGCAACCCGCGAACGGTGCCGGTGTACCCGCCGCCGCTTCGAACGAAGCGCAAAACGCCTCCGCCGCTTCGAAGGAAGCGCAAAACGCCTCCGCCGCTTCGAACGAAGCGGAAAACGTATCCGTCAGCCCCTCTTGAGGGTCTCGTAGATTCGCTTGCAGTCCGGGCATACCGGGGATCCCGGCTTTGCCGACTTGGTCACCGGAAACACCTCCCCGCAGAGTGCGACGACGTGGGATCCCATCACCGCACTCTCGACGATCTTGTCCTTCTTGACGTAGTGGAAGAACTTGGGAGTGTCGCTGTCGGTTCCGTCGTCGACCCGTTCTTCGCTGTCGGTGCGCTCGATGGTGTCAGTCCGCATGGGTTCTATTGTGCCTCCTGGACCGCGATCGCGGTCAGACAGCCGTAAGAAAGACACCCTCGTTGGATCCGGCCCCGGTGTGGAACAGTAATCCCATGGAGCATGAGCTGGGTTTCGACGACGAGGGCCAGCCCGTGCTGATCACCCGCGCGGCACTGTCCTACGAGGAACAACACCGCGAGCGGGTCCGCAAATACCTGAAGATCATGTTCTGGCGCATCCCCGCGTTCCTCGCGGCCGCCGCCGCTTACGGCATCTGGCACAACGGCCTGCTCTCCCTGGCAATCCTGGCTGCGTCGATCCCGCTGCCGTGGATGGCTGTGTTGATCGCCAACGACCGGCCCCCTCGGCGGGCTGAGGAACCACGTCGCTTTCCTGACGCACCCCAGCGAACGGCATTATTTCCGCGCGCCGAACAGCCGGCTTTGGAGTCGGGGTTCATGCCAGCCCCGCAACCACAGGGCGATCCGTCGCGCGAGGACGGTTCGCGGTAGGTCAGTCGCGAGGGCATTCTTAATAAACCCTCAGAACAAACTTTTGTTTGGCCAGTTCAGAGCCTCGACAATCGGCGATGGGCGGGAACTCTCCTGATCGGCCGGTCGTTGAACAGCCTGACAGTTGGATCCGATCAGGAGGCCACCATGGCAAACACCAGCACCACCCGGTTTGACAGCGACCTGGACGCTCAGAGTCCAGCCGCTGACCTTGTGCGCGTGTATCTGAACGGCATCGGCAAGACCGCACTGCTCAGCGCTGAGGACGAGGTGGACCTCGCCAGGCGCATCGAGGCCGGTCTATACGCCCAGCACCTACTGGACACGCGTAAGCGAATGAGTGACAACCGCAAACGCGATCTGGCGACGATTGCGCGCGACGGACAGGCGGCGCGCAGCCACCTCCTGGAGGCCAACCTTCGTCTGGTGGTGTCACTGGCCAAGCGATACACCGGCCGCGGAATGCCGCTGCTTGATCTGATCCAGGAAGGCAACCTGGGGCTGATCAGGGCGATGGAGAAATTCGACTACACCAAGGGTTTCAAGTTCTCGACATACGCCACGTGGTGGATCCGTCAGGCCATCACCCGCGGCATGGCCGACCAGAGCCGCACCATCCGGCTGCCGGTGCACCTCGTTGAGCAGGTCAACAAGCTCGCCCGAATCAAGCGGGAAATGCACCAGACCCTGGGCCGCGAGGCCACCCACGAGGAACTCGCCGAGGAATCGGGCATCCCGGCAGAAAAGATCGACGACCTGCTCAAGCACAGCCGCGATCCGGTAAGCCTCGACATGCCCGTCGGGACCGACGAAGAGGCTCCGCTGGGTGACTTCATCGAGGACTCCGAGGCGATGTCGGCGGAGAACACGGTGATCGCAGAACTGCTACACACCGATATCCGCCACGTCCTGGCCACGCTCGACGAGCGCGAACGTCAGGTGATCCAGTTGCGCTTCGGGCTCGACGACGGTCAGCCGCGCACCCTCGACCAGATCGGCAAGTCGTTCAACCTGTCCCGGGAGCGGGTCCGTCAGATCGAGCGTGAGGTCATGATCAAGCTGCGCAACGGCGATGGTGCCGAACGGCTGCGGTCCTACGCCAGCTAGTAGTCCATTTCCGAGTGTGCCCGCCGGTCTTCCCGGCGGGCACACTGCTTTAGGGACCGGTCCGTCGTCCCAGGTGGGCAGTTAGACTCGGCATGGGACGAAGGGTGGCCTAATGAATGATCTGGTCGATACCACCGAGATGTATCTGCGGACGATCTATGACCTTGAGGAAGAGGGCGTGGTGCCGCTGCGCGCCCGGATCGCCGAACGTCTTGAGCAGAGTGGGCCGACCGTCAGCCAGACCGTCGCGCGGATGGAACGCGACGGTCTGCTGCGGGTGGCCGGCGATCGGCATCTCGAACTCACTGAGAAGGGCCGGGAACTCGCGACGTCGGTGATGCGCAAACACCGGCTGGCCGAGCGTCTGCTGGTCGACATCATCGGACTGCCCTGGGAGGAGGTACACGCCGAAGCCTGCCGTTGGGAACACGTGATGAGCGAGGACGTCGAGCGCCGCCTCGTACAGGTATTGGACAACCCCACCGTCTCACCGTTCGGCAACCCGATCCCCGGCCTGACCGCACTGGGCATGGAGCAGGGCTCTGCCGACCGCGAAGGAGCCGACCACGAACGAGGCAACCGCGGTCGCGAGAACCTGGTGCGCCTCACCGAACTCCCCGCCGGAGACTCGGTGGCGGTGGTGGTGCGCCAACTGAGCGAGCATGTGCAGGGAGATGTCGCGCTGATCGGTCGACTCAAGGAGGCCGGTGTCGTTCCCGACGCCCGGGTGCTGGTGCAGACCAGCCACGACGGCGATGTGACCATCATGGTCAGTGGACATGAGAACGTCGAACTCCCCCACGAGATGGCCCAGGCCGTGAAGGTGGAGAAGGTCTGAGCCCCCAGGTGTGGCTGGCCGGCTACACCGCACGACGGCCGAAGTCGCGCCGCGGGGGCAACTGAACACCCAGCCGCTTCGCGAGCCGGTACCCGGTGCCCGCAAGTTCCCGGATCTGCTCTGGTCGCATGCCCGACTGCAGCGCAGTGTCGAGCATGCCCGCCATACGGTGTTCCGGGTCGCTGCGTAGCGCCGCTTCCAGCGACAGCCCGGCCAGCGGTCCGTCGCCGCGGGCATACGCCGAAAAGGCAAGCAGCACTAGCACTTCCACTCTCCACGGGTCTGGCAGGATGCGCGCAAGCACCCCCCACAGTGCCTCGGCGGCCCCGGCGTCGGCTCCAACGGCCAGGGCATACAGCGTGTCCCGCACCGCGACATCGGTGAGCCCGCACGCCAGCACCGCGAGATCGTCATCCCCTGGTTCGGCACCTACACACACGCGGGCGGCCACCGCCATCACGGTCTCGACGTCGCGCCGCCCGCACCCATCCGGATCGGCTTGCCAGTCGGCGTGACGTAGTGCGGCTCTGGCCCGGATGGGCTCCACGAGACCGGCAGTGCGAACCGGGTCGGTGATTGCGATGACGGCTTGCAGGTCGGCTCGGCGCCGGTAAAGCCGACGACCGTCGAGCACCGCGGCGGCGGCCAGTGGTGAGGCGGAGGGGTCCTCGACTGCCCCTTGCACACCGCAGCCGTCGACACAACGCCACCGGCCGCCGGTTTCCACCCGATCAACCGCATGGGCGGCGTACAACGCGACACCGCGGCCGGCCAGTGCGTCGGTCAGTGCGTCGCACAACTGACGGTGATCGGTGTTGCACATCGGGCACATGGCTCCCTCGGCATCCACGATCACCGCGACCACGGTGTCGGCGCCGGAGGTCGCGGCGATTTCGGCGAGGCGGTCGATATTGTCGATGAGGTCGACGGCCAGGTCGGCGCGCATGACCGCACCCATCCGGCCTTCCTCGAGGGATACCAGGATGAGGGACTTCTCCGGTACGAAGCCGAGAACGGCGGGCAGTGCGGCGATCAAGGCGCCGGGACGGTCGAAGCGGAACTCCGGGTGTGTTGTGGTCATGCCCCGACGCTGTCAAGAGCCACCGTCAGCCCCGTGACCTTGCCCACACCAAAAGCGGGCCGCTGTGGACTAAAGCGCCACTGTGGATTGAAAAAGCGCCACTGTGGATTGAAAAAGCACGCAAGTGGATTGATAAAGCGGGCCGGTGGATCGAATGTTCACCCAGTTGTGACTCGGTCCGCGTGCGAGATCGCCCAAAGCGGGGTATCTCTTTTCCTCATGAGTTTGGAATACGACCTCGTCGTCATCGGTTCGGGTCCCGGCGGTCAGAAGGCCGCGATCGCCGCGGCCAAGCTGGGTAAAACGGTTGCCATCATCGAACGGGGCCGCATGCTCGGCGGAGTCTGCGTCAACACCGGCACCATCCCTTCCAAGACGCTGCGCGAGGCCGTCCTGTACCTCACCGGCATGAACCAGCGGGAGATGTACGGCGCGAGCTACCGGGTCAAGGAACACATCACCCCCGCCGACCTGCTGGCCCGGACCGAGCATGTGATCGGCAAGGAGGTCGAGGTGGTGCGCAGCCAACTGATGCGCAACGGAGTCGAGATCTATACCGGCCACGCCCGCTTCGTCGACGAACACACCATCCGCGTGGAAGATCCCAGCCGGGCCGAGCGGATCACCGTCAGCGGCCGCTACGTCATCATCGCCACCGGAACCACGCCCGCCCGACCCGACGGGGTGGATTTCGACAATGACCGTGTCCTGGACTCCGATCAGATCCTCGAGCTGAAGTCCCTGCCGTCCTCGATGGTCGTCGTAGGGGCCGGTGTGATCGGCATCGAGTACGCCTCGATGTTCGCCGCGCTCGGCACCAAGGTCACCGTCGTCGAAAGACGCGATTCGATGCTGGACTTCTGCGATCAGGAAATCGTCGACTCGCTGCGCTTCCACCTGCGTGATCTGGCGGTCACGTTCCGGTTCGGCGAGGAGGTGACCGCCGTCGACGTCGGCGCCTCCGGAACCATCACGACCCTGGCCAGCGGCAAGCAGATCCCGGCCGAGACCGTGATGTACTCGGCCGGCCGGCAGGGCCAGACCGAGGGCCTCGAACTGGAGAACGCCGGACTCGAGGCCGACGGCAGGGGGCGGATCTTCGTCGACGACAAGAGCTACCAGACCAAGGTGGAACACATCTACGCCGTGGGTGACGTCATCGGCTTTCCGGCGCTGGCGGCCACCTCCATGGAACAGGGGCGGCTGGCCGCCTACCACGCGTTCGGTGAGCCCACGGTGGGCATCCGGGCGCTGCAGCCGTTCGGCATCTACGCCATCCCGGAGATCTCCTTCGTCGGCGCCACCGAAGTCGAGCTCACCAAGGACTCCATCCCCTACGAGGTGGGGGTGTCGCGCTACCGTGAACTGGCCCGGGGTCAGATCGTCGGCGACTCCTACGGCATGCTCAAGCTGCTGGTGTCCACCGAGGACCTCACGCTGCTCGGGGTGCACATCTTCGGCACCAACGCCACCGAGCTGGTGCACATCGGGCAAGCCGTGATGGGCTGCGGCGGCACGGTGGAGTACCTGGTCGACGCGGTGTTCAATTACCCCACGTTCTCCGAGGCCTACAAGGTGGCGGCACTCGACATGATGAATAAGATGAGGGCGTTGGCCCACTTTCGGGATTAGCCCCTGCTGGGACCGATTCTTGCGCGAGGAACGCGCGGAGCCTCCGGCGCGTTAGACAGCGTAGGTGTGGCGGAGAAGCTCTGCGCCACAGGTGTGGCGGAGAAAGGGAGGATCGACCCGTGGCTGATGAACCCGGCAACGACTACCGTCCCGAACGGATCTACGAACTCGAGTTCCCAGCCCCCCAGCTGTCATCCTCCGATGGCCGGGGACCGGTGCTCATTCATGCCCTCGAAGGATTTTCCGACGCCGGCCACGCCATCCGGCTGGCCGCCGCACATCTACGGGACGCGCTGGACACCGAACTTGTCGCCTCATTCGCCATCGATGATCTGCTGGACTACCGGTCCCGTCGACCGATGATGACCTTCAAGACCGATCACTTCACCTCATACGAGGAGCCGCAACTCAACCTCTATGCGCTTCGCGACAGCCTCGGCACGCCGTTTCTCCTGCTGGCCGGTTTGGAGCCCGATCTGCAGTGGGAGCGGTTCGTTGCCGCCGTGAGACTGCTCGCTGAGCGGTTGGGCGTCCGCGAGACCATCGGTCTGGGCACCATCCCGATGGCGGTCCCGCACACAAGGCCGGTGACGATGACCGCGCACTCCACCAATCGCGACCTGATCGCAGATTTCCAGCCGTGGATCGGGGAGGTTCAGGTGCCCAGCAGCGTGTCCAACCTGCTGGAGTACCGGATGGCCCAGCATGGCCATGATGCGGTGGGATTCACTGTCCACGTACCGCACTACCTGGCTCAAACCGACTATCCGGCTGCGGCCGAGGCGTTGCTCGAACAGGTCTCCAAATCCGCATCCCTGCAAATCCCGCTTGATGCCCTGACCGAGGCGGGGACAGCGGTCCGCACCAAGATCGACGACCAGGTCGCGGCCTCCCCCGAGGTCGCCCAGGTGGTCGACGCCCTCGAGCATCAGTACGACGCCTTCGTTGCGGCTCAGGAAAATCGGTCGCTATTGGCCCGCGACGAGGATCTGCCCAGCGGAGATGAACTGGGCGCGGAGTTCGAGCGTTTCCTGGCTCAGCGCGATGAGGACCTCAAGGACGGTTTGACCGACGACGGCAACTGAGCTGCCGGATGTACCTAGTGGGCGTTGTCGACCTCACGGTGGGCACGCAGTGCCTCGATTTCCCGCTCAAAGTCATCGGCTGAGGTGAACGAGCGGTACACGGAAGCGAACCTGAGATAGGCCACCTCATCGAGCTCGCGCAGTGGGCCCAGGATGGCCAACCCGACCTCATTGCTGGGAACCTCGGGAGACCCGGCGGCGCGCACGGCGTCCTCGACCTGCTGGGCCAGCAGATTGAGTGCGTCATCGTCGACGTCTCGGCCCTGGCAGGCGCGCCGGACGCCGCTGATCACCTTCTCGCGACTGAACGGTTCGGTCACCCCACTGCGCTTGACCACCGCCAGCACGGCGGTCTCGACGGTGGTGAACCTTCGACCGCATTCCGGACACGAACGGCGGCGGCGGATCGCCTGCCCCTCGTCGGCCTCGCGGGAGTCGACCACCCGGGAATCGGGATGACGGCAGAACGGACAATGCATGACCGCTCCTCTTCTTCCGCCACACGCCGACACACGAGTCGAGCATGAGCGTACCCCCGTTAAGGTCACCCGATCGGGGCGATGAGCGTCTGACCGGCGTCAACCGCGACCGAATCAAGCTTGTTCAGATCCCGGATGCGTTCGGCCATCTGCACGGCCGATGCACCGGGTGCCACCCGCGCAGCCAGTTGCTGCAGAGTTTCACCAGCTTGAACCTGAACCACGGCCAACTGGTCCGGAGTGTGCGCCGATGCCGCCGAACGGTCACCGCTGAAGTGAGCCAGGGAACCCAGCCAGAGGGTGATCAATGCGGCCAGGCCGGCCAGGGAGATGGTGACGGCGGTGCTGACCGGCCGGCGCGTATGGGACGCATTCGACAGTGCGATACCCGTACCTCGATAGCGCAGCGGTGCCACCGCAGGCCGCGCCGGCGTTGGCCGGTAGGAACGGGCGCGCACGGGCGCGGCACCGCCACTTCGCCGAACGCTCGGGCCGGGCCGCGGGCAGTCCGCGAACCACTCCACCAACTGCCGATCATCGATGACTGTCATGCTGACCCCTTCCGCGATTATTCGCTCTGATGTTCGAACTGTACTCGATCATGTGTTCGATTTCCGAACATTTGAGCGAGCGTGTCGAACGATAGATCAGGGCACCGACAAGTTCGGATCCCGGCTCCTGGTCCACCGACCGGGGTTCAACCCGTTCGAATACAGGATTCGAACGTCTGAGGCGACACGCTCGAACACATGTTTGATAATCGATCCGATTCCGGCTAGATTCACGGCCATGAAAGACAGCACTGAGACAACGGGCGGCGCCCCCGCTCGACGCGGCGCGACAGGTCTCACCGAACGCCAGCGGACAATTCTCGAGGTCATCCGGGCATCGGTCACCGGCCGGGGCTATCCCCCCAGCATCCGTGAGATCGGCGATGCCGTCGGCCTGACGTCCACCTCATCGGTCGCCCACCAGCTTCGAACACTGGAGCGCAAGGGATACCTGCGGCGCGACCCCAACCGCCCGCGCGCCGTCGATGTCCGGGGCGGGGAAGACTCCGCTCCGCAGGTGAGTACGGACGTGGCCGGTTCCGACGCGCTGCCGGAACCCACCTATGTGCCGGTACTCGGCCGAATCGCGGCCGGCGGGCCGATCCTGGCCGAGGAAGCCGTCGAGGACGTCTTCCCGTTGCCCCGCGAACTCGTTGGCGAGGGCTCGCTGTTCCTGCTCAAGGTGGTCGGTGAATCAATGATCGATGCCGCGATCTGCGACGGCGACTGGGTCGTGATCCGTCAACAGAACGTCGCCGACAACGGCGATATGGTCGCGGCGATGATCGACGGCGAAGCCACCGTCAAAACCTTCAAGCGGACCGCCGGGCAGGTGTGGCTGATGCCGCACAATCCGGCATTCGACCCGATCCCCGGCAACGAGGCCGCCATCCTGGGCAAGGTCGTCACCGTCATCCGCAAGGTCTAGCGGAGACGACCGCGCCGCCGGCGAGGTCTACTCGGGAGCTTTGACGAATCCGTTCGCCTGGGCCATGTCCTCGCTGGCAAACCAGACCTCCGGAACCGTGTCGTCGTACAGCTCCGAATCCGGGGTGTAATACAGACCCGAGTGCGTGTTGCCCTTGATCCAGTAGCCCTCAGGAGCCTGATAGGGATCAGCCAGTGGCAGGTGGATCGCCGGACGCCATGGGTCCTGAGCCGAGTCGTCATCCTCGACCGGTTCGGCCGCGATGAACTCCACCTCTTCAAACTCGGCGATGAGGTCGGGAGACTCCGGAGCTGCGCGCCGGTGTCGGGGCCATCCGGTCTCGTCCAGGTCGAGGGTCCACGCTGATTCAGCACCGCCGAACACAGAGTGCCGACCGGAGTCAGCGGGAACGTCGTCCTCCCACGCTTCGGTTTCCACCGCGTCGAACCTGTCCATCCGATCGAACTCGGCGAGTTCGGCCTCGGTCGGAATGCGGGTCGGCGCGGTGTCGATCGTGTCCTCATCGGCGTCGAACCCGTCGGCCTCATCAACCCCGGGCGCCGACCATGGGTAGCCGGAGTCCCGCCCCGAATCCAGCGGGCTCCCCGGCCAGTGGTCGTCCGATCCCTCATCGGTCGGACCCGACTTGCGCAACGCCCACACCGCGAGTGATCCGAGCAGCAGCACCAGTGGGATCAGCAGCAGCCACCATGAGCGCCAGCCACCCTTGCCGGAAGCGTCACCGGGTGCCGTTCCGGCGGGCGTCTGGGCCACCGCATCCGGCAACTGCAGGCCCGACAGAGACGACGCGAGGTCCGCCGGAGAAGAGCTGAATTCCTTGGTGGCCTGATTCCAGGAGATCTCGCCACCGCTGAAGGTCTGGGTGATCGTGTCACCGGAGACGCTCTGCTCCCCGGTCGGGGTGCCCAGCGTTCCGGTCGCTCCGCCGAGCTCACTCCAGGCGGCGCTGATGGCCCCGCGAACGACGATTGCGCCGGTGTCGGGAGTCCAGAAGATCACCGGCGCGTCGGGCGCACCGAACGAACTGATGCGGCTGTTGGGCACGCCTCCGTCGGACTCGGTGCCGATCGGGTAACCGAGATCGCCGGTGGCCCCGCCCAATGACTCGTACTTCGACAGGATTGCACCGGTGAGGGCATGGGCACCGGTCTGCGGGGAGTAGAAGATCTTCCCGCCGGCATAACCCTGGGCCGCGCCATTGTCACCGATCGTCGAAGGCTCCCCCTGTCGCGCCCCGAGTGGGCCGCCGAGGCCGCCACTGGCCCGCCAGGCCAGGTTGATCAGCGTGGTCGCATCCGAAGGAACCTCGAGACCGGTGAGGGCGTCCGCGAGTTCAGCCGGAGTGGAGGTAAAGGTCTTGGTGGCAAGGTTCCACGTGAGCTCGCCTCCGGTGAACTTCTGGCTCACGGCGTCGCCGTCGTAACGCTCGTCTTCGATCGGAACGCCGAGCGTCCCGGCTGAACCGCCCAGCATGTCCCAGGCGGCATTGATGGCACCGCGGACCGCCCACGCGCCGGTGTCCGGCGTCCAGAAGATGGCGGGCTTGTCGCTGGCGCTGAAGGTGCTCACCCGGCTGTCCGGGCCCACCAGTCCGGCAACCTCGTTGATGGTCGGAAAGCCGAGATCACTGTCGGCGGGCCCACCGAGAGACTCAAATTTGTCCAGGATCGCGCCGTAGATCAGGTGCGCGCCGGTGTCGCCAGTGAAGAAGATCTTGCCGGCGGTGAATTTCTGGCCGTACCCGTCACCCACCTGGTAGACATCGCCGTCCTGGCTGCCCACTTCGGAGTCGGAGCCGCCCGCGGCATTCCAGGCCGCACTGATGGCGTCGGCTGCATCACTTTCCGGCGTGGCCAGCGCCAGTGGCGCCACCAGAACTGCCGCCGCAGCAGTTGCGGCAACCCCCACTGCCACACGCTGGACGGTTCGGGTCAGCCTGTTACCTAGCCGCGTCATGCACAGTCTCCCGCGTTCGGTCGAGAAGCCTCAAATAAGCCCAGATAGTGGCTTTACGATCCCATATGTCCGCGCCAGCTAACCACGACACGCGGTGGGTTCTGGCTACGAAAACCAAATCGAGATAAAACCCGAATTGATCCGAAATAAAGGCGGATCCGGCCTGATAAGCCGCCGAACGAATGGCCTAAAGCCCAAGACTGGTTCTCTTGGTCTCGGCGCTAAAGCCCGAGACTGCGGCCGACGATCTCCTTCATGATCTCGGTGGTGCCGCCGTAGATGGTCTGTACACGGGCATCGAGGAACGCCTTCGCGACCTTGTATTCGCGCATATATCCGTAGCCACCATGCAGTTGCACGCAACGGTCAACCAGTCGCACCTGGGCCTCGGTGGTCCACCACTTGGCCATGGCAGCCTGTTCGGCGGTCAGCTTGTCGTCGAGGTGGAGTTTGATGAATTCGTCCACCATGATTCGCACCGCGGTGGCCTCCGTCGATAACTCAGCAAGCAGGAATCGGCTGTTCTGGAAAGAACCAATCGGCTTGCCGAACGCCTTGCGTTCCTTGACGTAGGAAATGGTCTCCTCAAGTACCGACTCCATTGCGGCCGCCGCCATGACCGCAAGCGAAATTCGTTCCTGCGGCAGGTTCTGCATGAGGTAGATGAAGCCCATGCCTTCCTCGCCGATCAGGTTCTCGATAGGCACTTTGACGTCGGTGAATGACAGTTCGGCGGTGTCCTGGGCATCGAGACCGACCTTGTCGAGGTGACGTCCGCGCTCGAAGCCCGGCATGCCCCGCTCCACCGCGAGCAGGGAGAAGCCCTGTGCGCCCTTGTCGGGGTTGGTCTGGGCCACCACGATCACCAGGTCGGCGTTGATGCCGTTGGTGATGAACGTCTTGGAGCCGTTGAGGATGTAGTGGTCACCCTCTCTGACCGCGCGAGTCTTGATGCCCTGCAGGTCGCTGCCGGTGCCCGGTTCGGTCATGGCGATCGCCGTGATCATCTCTCCAGTACTGAACTGCGGCAGCCAGCGCTCCTTCTGCTTCCTGGTGGTCAGATTGAGCAAATAGGGCGCGATGACGTCGTTGTGCAGGGCGAATCCGAGGCCGCTGTAGCCGCCCGCCGCCGTCTCTTCGCAGACGATGGTGTTGTAGCGGAAGTCGGGGTTGCCGCCGCCGCCGTACTCCTCCGGCACCGCCATGCTCAGATAGCCCTGCTTGCCGGCCTCCAGCCACACCCCGCGGTCGACGATCTTGTCCTTCTCCCACTGAGCGTGGTGCGGCGCGACATGCTTGTCCAGGAACGCCCGGTAGGACTCCCGAAAGAGTTCGTGCTCGGGTTCGAACATGGTGCGTGAGTAGTTGACGGCCTTGGCCATTATGACCTCCGGGTAGGGATTCTGCGTTTGTCCAGAGAATAGACCAACCGGATGGTTGGTTGGGCGGGCTGGCCGCAATCACCGTTCTGGCCCCGAAGGCGAGCCGCCACCCCGCGTCCAGGAACCCGCAGCCAATCCACGGAAACTTCTGTCAACGACTACGACGCCCAGGAGTGCCGAGCCACGGAATCTGCGGCTGGTTTGCGGGCGGTGCCACGGTGCCCGGCCGGGCCTTGATCGACACGCTCCCGTTGGTCTGACAGGTGGTGTTAGTGCCGATGGTTTGACAGTTGGGTCTTGCCTCGGCAGATGGGGCAGCCACACCCGCAAGCACGACCAAACCAACCATGAACAAGGCGGACTTACGGAGATCTCTCACGTCTTTCGCCTTCCGGATACGCACGGCTGAGGTCCTCGCGCCCATTAGGGGCAGTCCGAAATGACAGTGAGGGCAGATGGACCGAAGGGAGTCCCGTTGGCCGAGGCTCTGGCGAAGGCGTCCGCGCGCGCAGCCTCAACGGTCGCGCCGGCTCCGCCAGCCACGACATCAGTGACGTCGTCAGCGACCGACACAATGCAGAGGTTGTCGTTCGTGACCTCGTCCGCGGTGCAATCGACTCCACCGGCGGCCTGACATGCCGCGATCACAGCCGCCGAGGCTTCGGCGGCACTGTCGCCAGTCGCAGTGAAACCATCCAGTGCGTCGATAAACACACCGGTTCCCACCGCCTCGAACATGTCTTCCTCGATGGCTCCGCTCGGCCCACCCGCCCAAGCGGAGCTGATCGAGATTCCCGCAGCGACTATGCCCGCGGCCGCCATCAACGAAATCAGTTTGGTATTCGCCATTCCGGTCCTCTTGTCGCCGTTGATATTTTACAAGTTAGCACCGCGGCTCATCTCTCGGCGGTCCATCCCGCAGACGACGTTGCCTAGGAGGTCGCGTACTGCCGCAGGCCGGCGGCGAGTGCAGCTGGCACCCGGGCCTTGACTCGGGTGCCCTGCTCCGTGTGCTCGGTCGCGTCGACGCGGCCGTCGTTATGCAACCGGGCGACAAGATCGCCACGGTCGTACGGGATCGTCACGTCGACAGTGACCTCGCGGGGCTCGACCAACTCCCCGAGCCGGGTGCGCAGCCGGTCCAGACCCTCGCCGGTGTGGGCCGAGACGAACACCGCTCCAGGCAGCGCCCGGCGCAATTGCGCGAGCATGAGATCATCGGCCACGTCAATCTTATTGACTACCAACAACTCTGGTGCAGGTGCCGCATGGTGATCGTTCTGCACCTCGCGAATGACCTTGTGCACCGCCTCGATCTGAGCCAGCGGGTTGACATCGGCTCCATCGACCACATGCACCAGCAGATCGGCGTCGACGACCTCCTCCAGCGTCGAACGGAACGCCTCGACGAGTTGGGTCGGCAGATGCCGGACGAACCCGACGGTGTCGGTGAAAACCACCGGCCTGCCGTCGTCGAACTGCCCGCGGCGGGTGGTGGGTTCCAGTGTGGCGAACAGCGCGTTCTCCACCAGCACGCCGGCCCCGGTCAGGGCGTTGAGCAGGCTGGATTTACCGGCGTTGGTGTAGCCGACGATCGCGATCGAGGGCACATCGCTA
>Ga0164294_10002023_pt1 | contig 18540 bp, 14 predicted proteins | sample GEODES005metaG_FD_111479 | JGI IMG/M metagenome (GOLD analysis project Ga0164294, IMG submission 111479) | Oligotrophic lake water microbial communities from Sparkling Lake, Wisconsin, USA - GEODES005 metaG | ecosystem: Environmental > Aquatic > Freshwater > Lake | place: USA: Sparkling Lake...
ACCGTACCCTTGCCCTTCAGCCGCGAAAGCGGGAACTACTACTTTCTATCCCTACGGAGCACAATTGTCTACACCACAAATTGCAGTAAATGACATCGGATCAGCTGAAGATTTTCTAGCAGCGATCGAAGGCACAATCAGAAACTTTAATGACGGCGACTTAGTATCAGGTGCAGTTGTTCAAGTTGGACGCGAAGAAGTACTTGTTGATATTGGATACAAGACTGAAGGAGTTATTCCAGCTCGCGAGCTTTCAATTCGCCACGATGCAGATCCAAACTCAATCGTTAAAGTCGGTGAGATTATTGAAGCTCTCGTTCTTCAGAAAGAAGACAAAGAGGGTCGCCTAATTCTCTCTAAGAAGCGCGCACAATACGAGCGTGCCTGGGGAGACATTGAAGGCAAGAAAGAGCGCGACGAAGTTGTCGTCGGAACTGTTATTGAAGTTGTTAAGGGCGGACTCATCGTTGACATCGGTCTACGTGGATTCCTTCCAGCATCTCTCGTTGAGATGCGCCGCGTACGCGATCTGACTCCATACATTGGTAAGCAGGTTGAAGCACGCATCATCGAACTTGATAAGAATCGCAACAACGTTGTTCTTTCACGTCGTGCATTCCTCGAGCAGACACAATCAGAATCACGCACAACGTTCCTCAACCAGCTTCAAAAGGGCCAGGTTCGCACAGGTGTTGTTTCATCAATCGTTAACTTCGGTGCATTCGTTGACCTTGGTGGCGTAGATGGTTTGGTTCACGTTTCAGAGCTTTCATGGAAGCACATCGATCACCCAGGTGAAGTTGTCGAAGTTGGCGACGAAGTAACTGTTGAAGTTCTAGAAGTTGATTTTGAGCGCGAGCGTGTATCGCTTTCACTGAAGGCAACACAAGAAGATCCATGGCAGGCATTTGCTCGCACACACACAATCAATCAGGTTGTTCCAGGTGTTGTGACAAAGCTAGTTCCATTCGGAGCTTTCATCCGTGTTCACGAAGGAATTGAAGGCCTTGTTCACATCTCAGAGTTGGCAGAACGCCACGTTGAGATCCCAGAGCAGGTTGTTCAGGTTGATGATGAGCTATTTGTAAAGATCATCGATATCGATCTAGAGCGTCGTCGTATCTCACTTTCATTGAAGCAAGCTAATGAAGGTACCGAGATTGAGATCGAAGCATTTGATCCAACTCAGTACGGAATGGCTGCTCGCTACGATGCTGAAGGAAACTTCATTTACCCTGAAGGTTTTGATTCAGATTCACAAGAGTGGAAGCCAGGATATGAAACACAGCGCGAAGAGTGGGAAAAGCAGTACGCCCAAGCGCAAGAGCGTTTCATGGCACACAAGAAGCAGAAGGCTGAAGCAAAGGTGGCTGATGCAGCTGCTACTCCAGCAGAAGAAGTTGTTCCTGCTGCCGAATAGACAGAGAAGTACAAAGAAGGCCTCGCATTTTTGCGGGGCCTTTTTTGATTCCCATTTGATTTACCAGAGGTACCCTTATTCCATGCGCGTAATCGCTTTAACCGGAGGAATTGGCTGCGGTAAGTCATTGGCTGCCCAATACTTTGCCGAACTCGGTGCGCTGGTAATTGATGCGGATCAATTGGCTCGTGCTGCCATTGAACGCGGCTCCGATGGGTTTGATGAAGTTGTCGCACTTTTCGGTGATTCAATTTTGAAAGATGGAAATATTGATCGCCGTGCTTTGGGTGAAATTGTCTTTAAGGATCCTAAAGCTAAAGCCGCGCTAGAAGGGATTATTCATCCTTTCGTACGTCGTGAATTCGAAGAAGCGGTTGCATCACTTCAAGGTGATGAAGTACTTGTCTATGAGATTCCTTTGCTCTTTGAATCAAAGTCACATGAGAGATTCGATCTTGTTATCACTGTCGAAGCTGAGTTAGAAAATAGAGTTGCTCGTTTACGAGATAGAGGAATGCATATCTCCGAAATCGAGGGCCGAATTGCTGCTCAGGCGACACGAGAACAGCGTATTGAAATTGCCGACTTCCTCATAGAAAATGATGGAAGCGAAGATGAGCTGCTGCGCCAGGTCGAAAACATCTGGGATAGCCTTCACGATAATTAGTAAGTAGGCTTAGCAAATGCGCCCGATATCTGATCTTCAACGCAGAGTCGAGCCTTTTCAAGTAATCAGTGATTATGTTCCTGCCGGAGATCAACCCGCAGCTATTACTGAAATAGCTAAACGGATCAATGCAGGGGAGCGGGATGTCGTTCTGCTTGGTGCCACAGGTACCGGAAAGTCAGCAACAACAGCGTGGCTGATCGAACAGCTACAGCGTCCAACTTTAGTCCTCGCACCTAATAAAACGCTAGCTGCTCAGTTGGCAAATGAGTTCCGCGAACTATTGCCCAACAACGCCGTTGAATACTTTGTCTCGTATTACGACTACTACCAACCAGAAGCTTATGTTCCGCAGACAGATACCTTTATCGAGAAGGATTCAAGCGTCAATGAAGAGGTAGAGCGCTTACGTCACTCTGCGACTAATTCACTCTTAACTCGCCGAGATGTCATCGTGGTTGCTACGGTTTCATGTATTTATGGTTTGGGTACTCCGCAGGAGTATGTAGACCGTATGGTCCGTCTGCGCGTGGGCGAGGAAATCGAACGTAATGCACTGCTTCGCAAATTTGTTGACGTTCAATACAAGCGAAATGACATGGCTTTCGAACGCGGCACCTTCCGCGTTCGGGGAGACACCATCGAGATCATTCCGATGTATGAAGAACTTGCCATTCGCATCGAGATGTTTGGCGATGAGATTGAAAAACTTTCAACTTTGCACCCTCTGACAGGTGAAATCATTAGAGATGAAGAAGAGATCTTTGTCTTTCCGGCAACGCACTACGCAGCTGGACCAGAGACCATGAAGCGGGCTATTGGAGATATCCAGGACGAACTACAGATTCAGCTCAATCTCTTTGAGAAGCAGGGAAAGTTGCTCGAAGCTCAACGTCTTCGAATGAGAACCACTTTTGATATCGAAATGATGGAGCAAATCGGATTCTGCAGTGGAATTGAGAATTACTCAAGACACTTAGATGATCGTGCAGCTGGGTCTGCTCCGCATTGTTTGCTTGATTACTTCCCTGAAGATTTCTTAGTTGTTATCGATGAAAGCCACGTAACGGTTCCTCAGCTGGGTGCAATGTTTGAGGGTGATGCTTCGCGCAAACGCACATTGGTCGAGCATGGATTCCGCTTACCTAGCGCTTTAGATAACCGTCCACTGAAGTTTCCAGAATTTGTTGAAAGAACTGGGCAAACGATCTACTTGTCTGCTACACCTGGAAAATATGAAATGGCTAAGGTCAATGGCGATGTAGTCGAACAAGTGATTCGCCCAACTGGTTTGGTAGATCCACAGATAGTAATTAAGCCAATTAAGGGACAGATCGATGATCTGCTCAATGAAATAAATGTCCGCGCAGCGCGAAATGAACGCGTCTTGGTCACCACGTTGACCAAGAAAATGTCTGAAGATTTAACTGATTATCTACAAGAGCGTGGCGTCAATGTTCGCTACTTGCACTCTGAAGTCGACACGCTGCGCCGAGTTGAATTACTGCGAGAGCTTCGCACTGGCGACTACGATGTTTTGATTGGTATTAACTTGCTGCGCGAAGGTTTGGATTTGCCCGAAGTATCTTTAGTTGCAATCTTGGATGCCGATAAAGAAGGCTTCCTTCGTTCATCAACATCTTTGATTCAGACCATTGGTCGTGCGGCGCGAAATGTATCGGGCGAGGTCCATATGTATGCTGACAGAATTACAGATTCGATGGCCAAAGCGATAGATGAGACCAACCGCCGACGGGCAAAGCAGGTTGCGTATAACTTAGAACGAGGGGTAGATCCGCAACCACTGCGCAAAAAGATTGCAGATATTACCGACCTGATTAATCGTGAAAGTGAAGATACAGAGGAGCTCTTGTCCCATGAAAAGGGCGGAGCAAAGAAGATCGCCTCGTCGGCTGGAATTTATGACAAATCCTCTACTTCCTTACCGCGCAAGGATCTGATCGCATTGATAGGCTCCCTCACCGACCAGATGCGCAACGCCGCATCTGAACTTCAATTTGAGGTCGCTGCGCGATTGCGCGATGAAATCAAGATATTGAAGAAAGAACTGCGAATGATGGAAGAGGCCGGGGTTTGAGCATCGATAAGTTGGTTGTGCGTGGTGCACGCGAACACAACCTCAAAAATGTCTCGATCGAACTTCCACGAGATTCGCTAGTCGTTTTTACTGGCCTTTCAGGCTCCGGAAAATCATCTCTAGCCTTCGACACCATCTTTGCCGAAGGTCAGCGTCGCTATGTCGAATCTTTATCAGCCTACGCTCGACAATTTCTGGGCCAAATGGACAAGCCGGATGTTGATTTCATCGAAGGTTTATCACCCGCTGTTTCAATCGATCAGAAATCAACTAACCGCAATCCGCGATCTACTGTTGGAACGATTACCGAAGTTTACGATTACTTGCGTCTTTTATTCGCTCGTGCAGGAACACCTCATTGTCCCAAGTGCGGCAAGGTTGTAACCCGTCAAACTCCGCAACAAATCGTTGATCAAATTCTTGAACTTCCGGCCACAACAAAATTCCAAGTTCTTGCACCCGTTGTAAGAGCACGCAAGGGCGAGTTTGTTGAACTCTTTAATGATTTGATTACTCAAGGTTATTCACGTGCACGTATCGATGGGGAAGTAATCCAGCTCTCTGATGCGCCTAAGCTCAAGAAGCAGGAAAAGCACACCATAGAAGTTGTCATTGATCGCTTGACTGCCAAAGCTGAAAGCAAAACTCGTTTAACTGATTCTATTGAAAATGCTTTGCGCTTGGCTTCAGGAATCGTGATTCTTGATTTTGTTGATGCGAAAGGTGAAGACAAAGAGCGCACCTATAGCGAGCACTTGGCATGTCATGATTGTGAGCTTTCATTTGAAGAGTTAGAGCCCCGCTCTTTCTCTTTCAACTCTCCATTTGGAGCTTGTGCCGAATGTTCTGGAATTGGAACCAAGAAAGAGGTTGATGAGGATCTGATCATTCCGGATGATTCAATCTCGATTAATGATGGTGCGATTGCGCCGTGGTCTGGTGGTCAGTCTTCAGACTACTTCCTTCGCTTGCTAGAAGCGTTAGCGAAAGATCTTCCATTTTCTCTAGATACGCCGTGGAAAAAGATTTCAGTCAAAGCGCGTGAAGCGATTTTGAATGGCTATGAGTACGAAATCAAGATGAAGTACAAGGGACGTTACGGAGCCCGAAACTACACCACGGGTTTTGAAGGTGTTATACCCTTCATTCATCGCAGACATGAAGAAACTGATAGCGATTACAGTCGTGATAAGTACGAGGCTTACATGCGCGAAATTGCGTGCGAAACCTGTAACGGTGCCCGCTTAAAGCCTGAAGTACTGGCTGTGACGATTGGTAACAAAAACATCTCGGAAATTTGCGAACTCTCAATCGCTGATTGTGCAGTTTTTCTGAAGCAGGTCAAACTTAATAAGCGTGAGGCACAGATCGCAGAACGCGTTATGAAAGAGGTTAATGCTCGTCTTGGTTTCTTATTAGATGTCGGTCTTGATTACCTTTCACTCGCACGACCGGCTGGCTCTTTATCTGGCGGTGAAGCACAACGCATTCGCTTGGCAACGCAGATTGGTAGCGGTCTTGTAGGAGTTCTCTATGTTCTAGATGAGCCTTCAATCGGTCTGCATCAACGAGATAACAAGCGCTTGATCGAGACGCTGACTCGATTGCGTGACCTAGGAAACACTCTGATTGTTGTGGAACACGATGAAGAAACAATTCGCACCGCCGACTGGATCGTGGATATTGGACCAGGAGCTGGCGAACATGGTGGAAAAGTTGTTGTTTCTGGAAGTTATGAAGAACTGATTGCATCTAAAGAATCGATAACTGGTGCATATCTTTCAGGTCGTAAATCTATTGAGATTCCTAAGAAGCGCCGACCGATAGATCCAAAGCGAAAGCTTGTCGTAAAGGGTGCCAAGGAAAACAACCTCAAGGACATCGAAGTTGAAGTACCACTAGGTGTCTTTGTCTCTGTTACAGGCGTTTCTGGTTCTGGAAAATCAACGTTGGTCAATGACATTCTCTATACAACTTTGGCAAATAAGTTGAACGGAGCGCGCTTAGTTCCCGGTCGTCATAGAACTGTTACTGGTATCGAACTGTTGGACAAAGTTGTTCACGTTGACCAATCGCCAATCGGAAGAACTCCGCGTTCAAATCCGGCAACCTACACAGGTGTCTTCGACAAGATCCGAGCGCTTTTTGCTGAAACTAGCGAAGCAAAGATTCGTGGTTACCAACAAGGTCGATTCTCTTTCAACGTCAAGGGTGGACGCTGCGAAAACTGCTCTGGCGATGGAACCATCACCATCGAAATGAACTTTCTACCTGATGTCTATGTTCCGTGCGAGGTGTGTCATGGAGCTCGCTATAACCGAGAAACTCTCGAAGTTCACTACAAGAATAAAACTATTGCCGAAGTGTTGAATATGCCGATCGAAGAGGCGCATGGTTTCTTCGAATCTGTACCAGCTATCGCTCGGTACCTAAAAACTCTGAATGATATTGGTCTGGGCTATGTACGCCTGGGCCAATCTGCACCTACGCTTTCTGGCGGTGAGGCCCAACGTGTAAAGCTTGCAACTGAACTACAACGTCGTTCAACGGGTCGCACGATTTATGTCTTGGATGAACCAACCACAGGTTTGCACTTTGAAGATGTTAACAAACTCTTAGCGGTGCTTAACCGCCTAGTAGATACCGGCAATACAGTTGTTGTTATTGAACACAACTTAGATGTCATTAAGTGTTCAGACTGGGTTATCGACATGGGACCCGAAGGTGGTTTCCGTGGGGGATTAGTTGTCGCCGAAGGAACTCCTGAAACTGTTGCTGCTGTTAAGGAAAGTTACACCGGGCAGTTCTTGGGTGAAATCTTAAAATCAAATAGAAAAGCCCCAGCGAAAAAGTAGTCTCATGGCAGATCCTCAAAGTTATCGGCCGACCAATATTCCAGAGCACCCTGGGGTGTACCGTTTTTACAATAAGCAGGACAAAGTCATTTACGTTGGTAAGGCTAAGAACCTCAAGAATCGATTGAGCAATTACTTTCAAGCAAATCTTGCAACCAAGACCCATCGTATGGTTCATGAAGCGGTTCGAGTTGATTGGACAATAGTTAGCACCGAACTTGAAGCGCTAGCCCTGGAGTTTAGTTGGATCAAGCAGTACCAACCCAAGTACAACGTCCAGTTCAAGGATGACAAGTCTTATCCGTATTTGGCGCTCTCGCTCAATGATGAATACCCAATGATCTTCATAACCCGAAAGGACAAACGTCCTGGACTGAAGTATTTCGGACCGTACACAAACGCTTGGGCGCTTCGAAACACTTTTGAAGTTTTGCTCAAAGTTTTTCCCGTGAGATCGTGCTCATCCTCAAACTTCACACGTGCCCAACGCAGCAAGAGACAGTGCTTATTGGGAGATATCGGCAAGTGTGCTGCGCCTTGCGTTGATTGGATCTCGAAAGAGGATCACAAAAAATTAGCTGAGCGGCTCAATGAATTTATGGAATCTGGGATGGAAAATATCCTTCCTAAACTGCACGAAGAAATGAATACCGCTGCGGCAAATGAAGAGTTTGAAAGAGCGGCACGTCTGCGTGATCAAATCGAATCCTTTGAAAAGGCCCAGAAATCGACTGAAGGCAATTTCTCCGAGGATTTAGATGGAGATTTCATCTCTATTTATCATGATGGTTTCCATGCTGCCGGTTCGATCTTTTCAATGCAGCGGGGATCGGTGAAAGGTTCACGTTCTTGGATTGTTGATCAAGAAATGGTCCTTGAAGGCCAGGATGAGTTAACCGCCCTTTTGTACTCAATCTATGGATCAGGGGCAATCGCAGTTCCTCGCAACATTTACATCAACGCAGAACCGTCAGACAAAGAACAGCTTGAACAATGGCTTGGCTCGATAGGTTCTACAAAAGTCGAAATCAAGGTTCCGCAACGTGGTGAAAAGGTTAAACTGCTAGATACCGTTAAGAGAAATGCCCAATACTCACTTATTCAATACCTCAGTAAGCGAGCCACAGATGCAGCTGTCAGCGGAAAGGCGTTAACTGAAATCGAAGAGCATCTGAACCTCGGTCGCACGCCGCTTCGGATCGAATGCTTTGATATTTCGAATATTTCAGGCACATCCGTTGTCGCATCAATGGTGGTTTTTGAAGATGGAATGATTAAGAAGAGCGAGTACCGACGTTTCATCATCGATACCAGCGAAGGCTTTGATGACACCCGTGCGATGTATCAAGTGATTACTCGTCGTCTAAAACGTTTGTTGGATGATCGGAAAGAAAATGAAGCAGAGGTCGCCGAACTTGGTGGGAAGCCCAGTAAGTTTGCTTATCCACCACAACTAATTGTGGTCGATGGTGGACAACCGCAGGTAAACGCGGCGCAACGCGCGTTGGACGAGTTAGGGATTACCGATATCGCTTTGTGCGGTTTGGCAAAGCGGCTAGAAGAGGTATGGATTCCAGGTTCAAAAGATCCACTTATTTTGCCCCGGAACAGTGAAGGGCTGTACCTCTTGCAACGCATAAGAGATGAGGCCCATCGCTTTGCAATAACATTCCATCGATCTCGTCGTTCGAAGGTCATGCTGGAGTCTGTATTGGATCAAATTCCACAATTAGGTTCGGCTCGTAGAGCATCCTTGCTAGAGCGGTTCGGTTCAGTTGCCGCCATTAAAAAAGCTTCAGTAGAGGACATCGCAGCAACCCCCGGCATCGGCTCGAAGATAGCATCGATAATAGAATTTCACCTGTCTAGTATCGCTACACAATCTGTAAACACGGAAACTGGTGAGATCTTGGAGAGCAAGTAATGAATGCTGATTTTTTTGATCTCCCTGCAGTGGATCAACAGAACTCTTTGATATCTTTCGCCACTGAACTCTTAAAAGATTATGGGATTCATGGCGCAAAGGTTTCTTGCATTAACTTTGAATTCAACGCTACTTTTTCAGTGGAGACCGAATCAGGAACAAAGTACGCCCTTAGAATCAATATCAACTCAACTCGTACTGTCGATAACATGAAGGCCGAAGTCCAATGGGTGCGCCACCTAAAGCACACCCCCGGAATTAATACACCAACACCAATTGCGACACAAGCAGACGAGTACATAGTTTCTGGATTGCACGCAGACTCAGGGCAAACTCTTTACGGTGTTATGTATTCGTGGCTCGAAGGCGAAGAGATTGGCGACGAACCAACGATGGAGCAGCTCCATCAGGTAGGCAGAGCGATGGCTATTGTCCATCAAGGATCTTCAGAGTTTGCACTTTCACACGGCAACTCCCTGCCCACATTTAATGATTTTTTTTGGGGCACAGAGGATTTTCTTTTCTCTGAAAAATCTCTCTTATCGGACGCAGATCGAACCCTGATTCAGCAAGCCCATGACCTGATTATGAAATACACAAACGAGTTTTATCACAATTCAAAGGTTCACATCATTCATGCAGATATGCATGGCTGGAACTTAATGTGGAATGAAGGTCAATTGTCGATCTTTGATTTTGATGATTGCGGTTACGGTGTTGAAGCCCAAGATCTAGCGGTTGCTTTGTACTATTTGGATACGCCAGAGCAAGATGAAGCCCTTTTGAATGGGTACAAGAGCGTAAGACCATTACCCACTTACTCCGCAAATGCCATGAAGGCGTTGCTGTTGCAGCGCCGCTTACTGTTGCTCAATTACTTATTTGAAACCAAGAACCAAGAGCACAAGGAGATGCTGCCGGCCTACCTTGAAAAGAGTCTTGAGCGTGTTTCGACCTTCTTGACAGAAGTAAGAGGATAAGAGCATGGCTAAACAGGAAACCTTAATTCTCACGGGCATGTCGGGTGCTGGACGTTCGACAGTTGCACATGCACTCGAAGATTTGGGTTGGTATGTCGTGGATAACCTGCCTCCAGCACTTCTTCCTGCATTGGTAAGTAAGGGGACTGGGCCGCAAGGTAAAGAGTTAGCGGTAGTTGTCGATGTGCGTGGCGGAGAGTTCTTTGATGAGCTGACTCAAGCAATGGATGAACTAAAGAAAAGTAACTCTGATTACCGTTTGGTGTTTCTTGATGCAACTGATCAGGCTTTAGTACAACGTTTTGAATCAACACGTAGACCTCACCCGTTACAGGGCAATGATCGAATCGTTGATGGAATCGCACGAGAGCGTGAAAAGTTAGAAGTATTTCGCTCTCAGTCCGATGTTGCAATCGATACATCTAATCTCAATGTTCATCAGTTAGAAAAGCGAATCGGTGAAATCTTTGGGTCAGAGAAGCTTCATGGTATTCGAGTAAATGTCCTGTCATTTGGTTACAAGTACGGCATCCCAGTTGATTCAGATTTAGTTCTTGATTGTAGATTTATCCCAAATCCCCATTGGATTCCTGAGCTCCGACCATTAACGGGTCTGACACCACAAGTGAGCGAAAAAGTCTTAGGAAGTGAAGGGGTAAAAGATTTCATCCATGATTATGTTGCTTTGGTTGATTCGATGCTGTCCGGTTACATGCGCGAAGGAAAAAGGTTTGTAACGATCGCGGTTGGTTGCACCGGTGGTAAACATCGAAGCGTGGCCATTACGGAGGAAATTGCACGCAAACTAAATGATGTTAACTCTGAAGTTTCCGCGCATCCAACGCATCGAGATGTAGGACGTGAATAGCGGTGACAAAAGTTGTCGCATTAGGAGGTGGCCATGGATTGGCTGCAACTTTAACTGCCCTACGTAATATCACAGAAGAATTGACGGCTATTGTGACCGTTGCTGACAATGGGGGATCTAGCGGAAGGTTGCGTGAAGAGTTCCCAATTTTCCCTCCGGGGGATTTAAGGATGGCTTTAACCGCGCTGTGTTCAGATGATGACTGGGGTCGTCGATGGGCACAGATAATGCAACATCGCTTTGCCAGCGACGGTGACCTCAATGGTCATGCCATGGGAAACCTTCTACTCGCCTCTATGTGGAATGCGGGTGTGGATCCAGTCGTTGCCTTAGACAGGGTCGGTCAACTGCTCAAGGTTATTGGTCGGGTTCTACCCATGGCATCTGTTCCATTAGATATTGAGGGAATGTTTAATACTTCGACTGGAAGAATTGTCGTTCGAGGCCAAAAAGAGGTGGCAACGGCAAAAGGTCACATCGAGTCACTTCGTATAATTCCTGAAGATCCACCTGCTAGGAGTGAAGCGTTGGGAGTAATTGAGGATGCTGATTGGATCACGATGGGACCAGGATCTTGGTTTTCAAGTGTGATTCCTCACTTATTAGTACCCGCACAGTTGGATGCATTGAGCAAATCTAAAGCTCGTAAAATCTTGATTTTAAATCTTGATGCCCTACCACAAACACAAGGTGAAGAGTTTGCAGGTTCGACTCCTGAAGAGCACATTGAATTCTTTCGTAAGTATGCCCCGGGATTAAAAATTGATTATTGTCTAGTAGACCATTCAGTTGTCAGAAGTGAGCAGGCTTTGAAACGTGCAGCATCAACCTTGGGTGGAGAGATTGTCGCGGCAGATATCCGTAGCGCGCCAGGGAGTATCCACCACGATCCCCAAAAATTAGCCCTCCATTTGGCCCACATTCTCACTCAGTAAATGGTTGGATTACTTCATGGCAATGACAGCATCAGTTAAAGACGAACTGTCTCGTCTATCAATTACCAAACCATGTTGTCGCAAAGCAGAGGTTTCTTCACTTCTTCGTTTCGCCGGTGGTCTTCATATTGCAGCCGGCAAGATTGTGATCGAAGTTGAGCTTGATACCTCGCAGAGCGCACGCCGACTTCGAAAAGACATCGCCGACATTTACGGCCATGAATCAGACTTGGCTGTTCTTTCATCTGGCGGATTACGTAAAGGTTCTCGCTACGTCGTGAGAGTGGTTAATGAAGGAGATGCCCTTGCGCGTCAAACAGGATTGGTAGATTCCAATGGGCGTCCAGTTCGTGGACTTCCACCGCAAGTTGTGTCAGCTGCAATCTGTGATTCCGAAGCGGCATGGCGTGGCGCTTTTATTGCGCATGGTTCATTGACCGAACCAGGTCGTTCATCATCATTAGAAATTACTTGCCCGGGCCCTGAAGCTGCACTTGCTTTGGTTGGCGCGGCTCGCCGTTTAGGAATTGTTGCAAAAGCCCGTGAGGTTCGCGGAGTTGATCGAGTCGTAATCCGTGATGGAGATGCGATCGGTGTATTGCTTACTCGACTTGGCGCTCATGAAAGTGTGATGGCGTGGGAAGAACGTCGTATGCGCCGCGAAGTCAGAGCAACGGCTAATCGACTTGCAAACTTTGATGATGCCAATCTCCGTCGTTCTGCTCGAGCAGCGGTTGCGGCGGCGGCGCGAGTACAACGCGCCATGGAGATCCTTGGACCAACAATTCCGGATCACCTCAAAGAGGCAGGGGAGCTGCGCATTAATCATGGACAGGCTTCCTTGGAAGAACTTGGTTCCTTGGCTGTTCCACCTATGACAAAGGATGCGATCGCTGGCCGAATTCGTCGGCTGCTTGCCATGGCCGATAAGCGCGCCGCAGAGCTAGGAATTCCGGATACTGAGAGTGGTCTCTCTCCAGATTTGCTCAATTAGCGCCTCGATACTCAAGAGTTCACACATTCTTCACTGGTAAGGTTCTACCTAAGCCCCCAGCGTTGTGGCAGTTTTACGAACCACCAAAAGCTGGGCTTTTTCATGTGCCCCACTAGTAGCAAGGACACTTTCGTGATTAATGTCGGAATCAATGGTTTTGGTCGCATCGGACGCAACTTCTTCCGTGCCTCACTTACTAACCCAAATATCAACATCGTGGCAATCAACGACCTCACACCAAATGAGACGCTTGCTCACCTTTTGAAGTACGACTCGATTTTGGGTCGCCTAGGTCTAGAAGTGACATTCACAGATGACTCAATCACTGTTGATGGAAAGACAATCAAGGTTTTCTCAGAGCGCGATCCAGCAAATCTTCCTTGGGCATCAGTGAAGGCAGATGTTGTTGTTGAGTCAACAGGAATCTTTACAAAGGCTGCCGATGCTCAAAAACACATCACTGCCGGAGCCAAGAAGGTCATCATCTCTGCGCCAGCAACTGATGAGGACATCACAATCGTTATGGGTGTAAACCACACTCAGTACGACGGTTCAAAGCACAACATCATTTCAAACGCCTCATGTACAACAAACTGCCTTGCACCAATGGCAAAGGTCCTTCAGGACAACTGGGGAATTGTTAAGGGCTTGATGACGACAATTCACGCATACACAAATGACCAGGTAATTCTGGACTTCCCACACAAGGATCTTCGTAGATCACGTGCTGCAGCAACAAACATGATTCCTACATCTACAGGTGCGGCAAAGGCGATCTCACTTGTTATGCCTGAACTCAAGGGCAAGCTAGATGGCTACGCAATGCGCGTTCCAGTCCCAACAGGTTCAGCAACAGATCTCACTGTTGAGCTTGCAAAGGAAGCTACAGCTGCGGAAATCAACGCTGCTATGAAGGCCGCGGCAAATGGTCCGCTTAAGGGATTCCTTTCATACACTGAAGATCCAATCGTTTCTTCAGACATCGTGACCGATCCATCATCATGTATCTTCGATGCAGGTTTAACCAAGGTAATTGGTAACCAGGTCAAGATCGTTGGTTGGTATGACAACGAATGGGGTTACTCAAACCGCCTCGTTGACTTGATCGATTACGTTGGCAAAACTCTGTAATGCCAGCTCTTTCAACAATTGATGTAGCAGGAAAGCGAGTTTTTCTGCGCTGTGACCTCAATGTGCCTTTGAAAGAAGGAGTCATTAAGGATGACGGACGTATTAAAGCCTCGCTTCCTACTATTCAAGCCTTGCTTGAAAAAGGCGCATCACTTGTTATTGCGGCCCACCTTGGACGTCCCAAAGGTGAAGCTAAGCCAGAACTTTCTTTAGCACCTGTAGCAAAACGTTTATCCCAACTACTTGGTCAAGAAGTGAAATTCACCGGAGAAGTAACTGGTGCGGCGGTAACTGCTGCTGCGGAATCACTAAAGGCTGGCGAGATTCTTCTATTAGAAAACATTCGCTTTAGCGCTGCAGAGACCAGCAAGGAAGAGTCAGAGCGCGCAGTTTTTGCTCAAGAACTTGCTCAACTGGCAGATGTATATGTGGGCGATGGTTTTGGTGCGGTTCACCGCAAGCATGCATCAGTTTTTGATCTACCTAAACTACTTCCACATGCAGCCGGAAAATTAGTTGCAGCCGAAGTTGAAGTTCTTAAAAAGCTAACTCAAAACCCAGAGCGCCCTTTTGGTGTCATTCTTGGTGGCGCAAAAGTTTCAGACAAGCTTGGCGTAATTGAAAACTTGTTAGGCAAGGTAGATGTACTAGCTATCGGCGGGGGAATGGTCTTTACATTCCTTAAGGCTCAAGGCAAAGAGATCGGCACATCACTTGTTGAAGCAGAGATGCTCGATGTTGTTACGGGACTCATTGCGACAGCTGAGAAAAATGGCGTAAAGCTTTTACTACCAACCGACATCGTGGTTGCTCCAACATTTTCGGCAGATGCAACTCCTACCTTGGTTTTTGCAGATGCTATTCCGGCAAATCAAATGGGTCTAGATATCGGACCAGTTTCTGCTGCTGCCTTTGCTGCAGAGATCGTAAAGTGCAAGACACTCTTTTGGAATGGTCCAATGGGCGTCTTTGAATTTCCTAACTTTGCTGCAGGTACCAAAGTTGTTGCTCAGGCATTAACGCAGGTCTCAGGAATTTCTGTTGTTGGCGGGGGAGACTCTGCTGCAGCAGTTCGTGCGTTAGGTTTTGCTGACTCGCAGTTCGGGTACATTTCTACCGGTGGCGGCGCATCACTTGAATACCTAGAGGGCAAAGAACTTCCGGGCCTTACAGCACTTGAATTGATTTAAGAGAAACTGAGCATAGGAGCTGACAATGCGTAAACCATTAATGGCAGGAAACTGGAAGATGAACCTCAATCACCTCGAGGCGATCGCAGTTGCCCAAAAGTTGGTTTATGGTTTGGATGACAAGGACTATGACGCGGTTGATGTCGCAGTTATTCCGCCATTTACAGACATCCGTTCAATTCAAACTTTGGTTGACGGAGATCGTTTGCGTCTTCTATACGGCGCGCAGGATCTCTCACCTGATGCCAGCGGAGCATTTACCGGGGACATTTCTGGATCAATGCTTGCCAAGCTTGGCTGCACCTTCGTTGTCATCGGACATTCAGAGCGACGCGCGATTCATCAAGAATCAGACGCCCTTATCAATCGAAAGATTAAAGCAGCGTTAGCAAATGAACTGACGCCAATTTTTTGCGTTGGTGAAGAGCTTGCAATCCGTGAATCAGGAACACATGTAAGTCATGTAATCCGACAGATCCGTGCAGGGTTAGAAGGATTTACAAAGCCAGAACTCAAGAAAATCGTTATCGCTTACGAGCCAGTGTGGGCGATTGGTACTGGAAAGACTGCAACCCCTGAAGATGCTCAAGAAGTGTGCGCGGCAATCCGCGAAGAGGTTGAAAACATTGGATCTCCGGAAATCGCATCAAATATGCGCATCCTTTACGGCGGATCTGTGAAGTCCTCAAACATTGTAGAAATCATGAAGAAGCCAGATGTCGATGGGGCTTTGATCGGCGGAGCGAGCCTAGATCCTGAGGAATTGGCCAAGATCGTTAAATTCCACGCGGTGACGGAGTAAGCATTACCCCCTTTTGACGGGTATCCTTACCCTCTACGAATTAGGAGTTTAAGAAAAGTGGAACTAGCTCTCTCAATCGCACTCATTCTTGTTAGTGTTCTGATGATCCTTTTAGTACTTCTGCATAAAGGCAAGGGCAGCGGACTATCCGATCTATTCGGTGGTGGCATCTCATCAAACTATGGTGGTTCATCTGTAGTTGAAAAGAACCTCGATCGCATCACAATTGTTGCTGGCGGGCTGTGGTTTGCTCTAGTTGTCGCGCTCTCACTCGTTCTTAAGTAAATAGTTTTAATCCATTAGCAAGTAAAGCAAGGGGATACGCATGGCAAGTGCAATTCGCGGAAGTCGTGTTGGCGCAGGCCCAATGGGCGAGGCAGAGCGTGGCGATTCAATCGCTCGCGCTTACGTTTCATATTTTTGCGCAAACGGTCACGAGATTCGTCCTTCATTTGCAGTAGAAGAAACTGTTGTTATTCCAGCTGAATGGGATTGCCCAAAGTGTGGTTACCCAGCAGGTCGCGATCGCAACAATCCACCTAGCCCCGAGGTAAATGTGCCTTACAAGACCCACCTTGCCTATGTAAAAGAGCGTCGCACAGATGCTGAAGGTGAAAAACTTCTTGAAGAAGCTTTACGCAAACTTCGCGGCGAAGACGACGAATAAAACCTTAGAGAGATTTAACGGCATCTAGTAATTCAGAGATACCCACTGTTCGATTTGTAAGATTAAATCGAAGTAGTGGGTATTTTCTTGATGCAAGCGCTTTTCCATCACCTAGGGCTTGAGCCGCAACCAAAGTTTTGAATCCGTAGTTTTGTCCCGGAATCCTAATATCTTCCTTCACATCTCCAGTAATCTGCAAGAAGACACCGTTTTGTTGTCCACCTTTGTGGAACTGTCCGGTGGAGTGCAAGAAACGTGGACCCCAACCGAAAGTCACCGGGCGTCCAGATTTATCAGCCAAAATTGCTCGCAGTTCTGCAATCGATGCATCATCCTTGCGATCAAGATAAGCCATGACCGCGATGTAGCCATCAGCCGGAATGCTCGCAATTAATTGCGTTAATGCATCAGTTGCGCTATTTCCGACACCAAAGATTTCTACCGCCCCATCAGTTAAATCCGCAGTAAAGGTTGGCAGAACATCCTTCCATTCATTCAACAGTGCGGATGTTTGTTCCTTAGCTTCAGTCACATTTGGTTGATTAAATGGATCGATTGCAAGGGCTGCTCCGACAAGTGCGGTAACCCATTCCCACACAATAAATTGCGATGCTAAATCACCTTCAACTACCAGGTCGGCAGATCCGGCAAATGCGATGCTGAACGCCTTACCTTCGCGGCCATTATGCGAAGTTTCAGCAACAACTGGCAAACGTCCTACCTGGTTCTTACCCGTTGATTCGGCAACTAATTGTTCAATCCAGTCACTCAAGCCAGGCATACCGGATGCTTCATCGGTGTATGCAACATATTGATCAGATACATAGGACAACAAGTAAGCGATATCGCACATGGTTTGCGAGTCAGCAAAGAAGGCTTCCTTGGTCTCACTTGCACTGTCTAGCAGCACAGAGACATCAACTCCGATTAATGCAGCAGGTACCAAACCAAACGGACTAAGGACACTAAATCGTCCACCAACATGGGGATCGGCATTTACGACGGTAAATCCACCTTCACGGACCTGCTGATCAAGAGGCGAACCCGGGTCTGTAACAAAAACCATGTGATCTACTGGATTAAGTCCTGCATCCTTAAACGCCCCTTCAAAGAGTGCGCGTTGAGATGCGGTTTCTATAGTTGAACCTGATTTAGAACTGACTACAACAACGCTCTTTGCAAGATCATACTTCAATGCATGAGCCACGTAATTTGGATCGGTTGAATCTAGAACAAACAATTTTTTAGTAAAGGTTTGGGCAATAACTTCTGGACCGAGTGATGAACCACCCATGCCACATAAAATCACATTGGTCTTGTCCCGATGTTTTGCCGCAAGAGCGTCAAGCTGCGGCAGTAAGTCTCTAGAACTTTCAGGTAGATCAATCCAGTTCATGCGAATTGAAGCTTCGGCTTGAGCTTCTGGTCCCCAGATCGCGGAATCTTTTGCCTTTAAACGTTCATGGAAGGCTTGAAGCGCCGCGTATTCCTTTGATGAGCGATCGATCTTAGATAGTGCCGAACCTTTAATTGAAATCATCCCTGTTGCGCAGCCTTTACATTCTCTAGTAGTTCATCCCAAGCTTGGGCAAATTTTTTAACTCCATCAATCTCTAGTTCTGTTGTCACTTGATCGAGTGAAATCCCTAATGCCGAAAGAGACTTCAGTACTTCTACAGCATCTGCGTAATGCGCCGTAATTGTGTTGCCTCGGACTACGCCATGATCAATCACCGCATCCAAGGTGGATTGCGGCATTGTGTTAACGGTATTTGGTGCAATCAATTCGACAACGTAGCGAGTATCGTCATAAGCAGGATCTTTGACACCAGTTGATGCCCATAATGGACGCTGTTTGTGTGCACCCTTGCTCGCCAGAGGATTCCAACGGTCAGATCCGAACTTTTCCTCAAAGAGTTGGTAGGCCAAGTGTGCATTTGCGATCGCAGCCTTACCCAACATTTCCGTTGCCTCAGCAGAGCCGTTCTTCTTCAGCAACGCATCAATTG
>Ga0164294_10002024_pt1 | contig 18537 bp, 9 predicted proteins | sample GEODES005metaG_FD_111479 | JGI IMG/M metagenome (GOLD analysis project Ga0164294, IMG submission 111479) | Oligotrophic lake water microbial communities from Sparkling Lake, Wisconsin, USA - GEODES005 metaG | ecosystem: Environmental > Aquatic > Freshwater > Lake | place: USA: Sparkling Lake...
TCTCCATCCGATCGGAACGAAGCTCCTTCTTCACCCAGGGACCCTTCACCAACCTGCCTCTCCTCGGCGCGGTCTCCCTGACCTTTGGCCTTCAAATGGCCACCATCTACGTTCCGGTCCTCCAGCCGATCTTTCAGACCCAGGCCCTGTCTCTGTCCGAGCTGGCCCTTTGTCTCGGCGCCTCTGTCATTGTCTTTGTCGCCGTCGAGGTGGAGAAGTGGCACACGCGCCGCGGTTGGCTCTATGGCACCCCCAAGGTCACCCCCCGGGAGACCAGTACGGTGATCGCGGTGGGCGGGCCTGCGCCCTGACCGAGTAGGGCGATCCACTCCGCCTCAGAGAGCCGAACCCAGCGCTATCGATCGATCAAACCGCGGGCCCGCAGGTCGGCGAGCGCGTCCTGCAGCGTCTCTTCGAGGGGCCGCACCGTATAGCCCAGCGCCCCCCGCGCCTTCTCCGACGAGAGCGTATACCGCAGCGTGCAGGCCCAGCGCGCCGCCGTGCTCGACAGCTCCTGGGGTCGCCCGGTCGCCAGAAAAAACAGATCCCCCAGGAACCCACCCATCTGCAGCAACACCTCTGGCGCCACGCCGAAGGGCGGCCGCCGCCCCAAGCCCGCCGCCGCCATTCCCAACATCGTCGCCCAGGGCAGGTCTACCCCACCCAAAATGTACCGCTCCCCGCGCGCCCCGCGCTCGGCGGCGCCGATCATCCCGCGGGCCACGTCGCGCACATCCACAAAGTTGTTCGCCCCCGGCGGCGCCAAGGGCAGTCGACCCTTGGCCAGGGCCACCAGGATGGCCCCCGAGCTCGGGCGCAGATCGTAGGGGCCGAGCATGTAGGTGGGGTTCACCACCACGACATCCTGCCCCGCCGCGGCCGCCGCCATCGCGAGCCGCTCGCCATCGCGCTTGGTGAGGGAGTAGCCGTCGGCGAGGCCGTAGGGCTCGAAGTTGTAGGGGGTCTCCTCGGTGACGAGCTCGCCGGACTGGGACACGCCGACGGCCGCCGCCGTGCTGCAGTGGACGAGGCGCCCGACCCTGGCGGCGCGGCAGGCGGCCAGCACATGGGCCACGCCCTCGACGTTGGCGGCGCGCAGGGCCGGGGTGGGCCAGGGGGGCAGGTCGACGGCGGCGGCGCAGTGAAAGACGAAGCGGGCGCCGCCGAAGGCCTGCGTGAGGGCGGCCTCATCGGCGAGGTCGGCCTCGACCCACTCGAGGTCGGGCAGGTGGCGCAGGTGCGCGGTCTGGGAGCCGGCCCGACGGGTGCAGCGCAGGGCGTAGCCGGCCTCGTGCAGGGCGACCGCGAGGTTGGCGCCGAGGAGGCCGCTCGCGCCCGTGACCACCGCGCGCGGGCGCTCCACCCTCAGTCGTTGCCCGTGAAGCGCAGGGCCATGCCGCGGTTGCCGACGGCCCAGACGCTGCCGTTGGAGGGGGCGTAGGCGAGGTGGTAGAGGTTGTTTTCGACGCCGGTGTTGCTGCGGGTCCAGGTGGCGCCGTCGTAGTGGGCCATGAAGCCGCCGCTGCCGGCCACCCACACATCGGTCTCGCTGATGGAGAGCACGCTCCACAGCGACAGCTCGGTGCCGAGGTCGACCGGGGTCCAGGTGGTGCCGTCGAAGTGCAGCAGGGTGCCCTTCTCGCCGCAGGCCCACATGTCGGCGTTCTTGGTGCCGCTGACCCCGTAGAGCTTCATGCGGGCCGACTCCTGGGTCACCGTCCAGACGCCATCGGCGTCCTTCTTGGCGTGGACGCCCTCTTCGCCGACGGCGAAGGCCACGGTGCCGTTGTACCAGACCCGGTTGAAGCGGGGGCCGCCCTCGATCTCCTGGTACTCCCAGGGCCCGTTTTTGTTGACGTAGACCCCACCCCAGCCCACCGCCATCAGGTCGGCCTGGGCCGGGCCGCTGACCGACTCCAGGTTGGCGGTGCCCACGTCGGAGAGCACCCAGGCCCCCGCGGTCCACACGCCGACGGTGCCGCCGTCGCCGACGGTGACGAGCTGGACGGCGTCATCGGCCCCAGCGCCCCAGATGGCGTTGAGATCGGCGCCGTCGGTGTCGATGGGGAGCTCGGTCCAGGCGCCCTCCTTGCGCTGCCAGGTCTCGCCCGTCTCGGTCGAGACGTAGAGCCCCGAGCCCGAGGCGTAGGCGCTGGTGAGCGTGAGCGCGGTCTCCAGGCGCACGTCTTGCCATTCGATGGGCCCGACGCCGCTGGAGGTGTCGGTGCCGCCGTCGCTCTCGCCGGCGCCGCCGGTGTCGTCGCCGCCCTGGGGCGCCTTGGGGGTGCTGCAGGCCAGAAGGACGAGGGCGGAGAGGAGGGGCAGGGCTTGGGTCATGCGAGGAGGGCTCCAGCGGGCACCGGGGTCCCGCGCCGTCACTCAAGCGCGTCGGCGGCCCCCTGTCAAGCGCTCCACCGGGTTCAGGCCGGCGTCATCGGCGACGACGCGGTCGCGGCCGCCGCGCTTGGCGGCGTAGAGGCGCGCGTCTGCGAGGTTGAAGAGGTCGCCCGGATTTGCGAGGCCGGGCTCATTGGAGGCGGCAAGGCCGATCGAGACCGACAGGGAGAAGGTGCCCGAGGGCGCGGTGAAGGCGAGGCTGGCCACGCTCCGGCGCACCCGCTCGCAGGCCACCCGGGCCAGCTCGATCGGCGTGTCTCGCTGCAGCAGCACGAATTCCTCGCCGCCGTAGCGCGCGGTGGTGTCTTCGACCCGGCAGCAGGAGGTGAGCAGCTCGGCCACCGCCTGGAGCACCCGATCGCCCATCGCGTGGCCGTGGGTGTCGTTCACCGTCTTGAAGTGGTCGAGATCGAGCACCGCCGCCGAGAGCGGGCGCCGGTGGCGCAGGGCCCAGGCGTACTCCTCGTCGAGGCGATCGAGCAGGTGCCGCTTGTTGTAGAGGCGGGTGAGGCTGTCGCGCACCGCCGAGTCGTAGAGGTTGAGCCGCAGCGCCTCTTCGAGGGGGTGCTGGCAGGTGAACTTGAGCACCACACCCACGGCGAGCTGGATCTGGTCGCCCTCTTCGAGCTCGACGCCCTCTGGGCCGATGCGCACGCCATTGACGCGGGTGCCGTTGGTGCTGCCCAGATCGTAGATGCGGCTCGGCGCGTCGGCGGCGCTGACGATCACGGCGTGGCGCCGGGAGACGTTGTCATCGCCGAGGCGCAGGTGTCCGGCGGCGGTGGCGCGGCCGATCTCCACGTTCCCTTCGGAGAGGCGCACCACGCGGCCGGCCTCTTTGCCGGCGAGGAGGACCAGCGAGGGCAGGGAGCCCGGGTCGACCTCGGCGGGGAGCAGGGGCGCCGCGTCCACCACGGTGTGCTCGTCGGTGGGGAATTCCGAGGGTGGATCGGTGATGTCGGTCTGCTCCCGCAGCTTTCGGGCGAGGAGGTGGGCGCGGGCGATGCGGAACGGGCCGTTTTGCGACATGTCGCTCTCCGCGCGAGGCGGGCACAAGAGCTGGATCGACCGCGGAGGGCCGAGCGGGCCGGCGCAGGAGACCTGCCCCGGCAAAGAGGGGAACGGATCTCGGCACAAGAGGTTTAGGCGGATGCGAAGCGGACGAGCCAACCGCCTCCCCGCGCGGATCATGGACGATCCCGGCCGAGGGTGGAATCGCGGGGGGGTGTCAGTCGAGGGCGGCGATGCGCGACTGGGCCGCCTCGCGGTAGCCGGGCTCGACGGCCTCTTGCAGGGCCTGGCGGGCAAAGCGCAGGGCCGCTGCCTTGTCGCCCCCCTGCTCGGCCAGGGTGGACAGCCCAAGCAAGGCCGGGAGCCGGGCCTCGGGGTCTTTGGGGAAGGCCGTGAGCAGGCCCTGCAGCTCGGCGGTGGCGCCGTCGCGGTCTCCGGTGGCGGCGAGCGCCCGGGCCCGGGCCTCGCTCAAGGTGGCCGACCAGGCCCCGCCCATGCCGCTGGCGCTGGCGCCGCGGAGCAGGGCCAGGGCCTCGGCGGCCTTCTCGGCCTCGATGAGCAGATCGCTGGCGCCGATGCGGGCCTGGAGCGCGACCTCGCGATCGGGGCTGCTGGCCAGGGCCTGGAGGCGGGCCCGCGCCTCGTCGGGGCGCTCCAGGGCCAGCAGGGCCTGGGCGGCCGAGAGCGAGACCCAGCCGCTCAGGCCGGGATCGCCCACCACGACGCGATCGTAGCGGGAGAGCGCCTCGGCGGGCTTGCCGAGGGCGAGCAGCGCGTCGCCCTGACCGCGCAGGGCGCTGGCGAGGACCCCGGCGTCGCCAGCGGCATCGGCGCCCAACTCCTCGAAGAGCTCGAGCGCGCCGGCGCCATCGCCGGCCTCCAGCGCGAGCCCAGCGCGGAGCTCCAGCCAGCGAACGCGGGCCTCGGCGTCGGGGGGCTGGATCGCGCCGAGCCGGCTGCGGGCCGCCGCGAGCTCGCCGTTGGCCTGGTCCAGCTCGGCCCGGGCCAGGGCGGCGAGGTAGGCGGCGTGCGGATCGTTGAGGGTTCGGGCGAGGCCGATGGCCTCATCGAGGGGGGCCACCGCCCCCTTGGCGTCGCCGATCTCGCGCAGGGCGCCGGCCAGCTCCAGGAGGATGGGCAGGCGGTCCTCATCGGGGATCGGCAGGGCCGCGGCCCGCTTCAGGAGCGACACGGCCTCGTCGGGGCGCCCGGCGGCGAGGGCCCGGCCGGCGGCGTCCTGGAGCACCGGCCCGGCCAGATCGGGGCTCTCCACGGCGAGGGCGTCGCGATCGGCCAGGGCGCCGGCCAGATCCGCCGGATCGGCCTGGGGATCGGCCTCCAAGGCGGCCACGAGGGCGCTCAGCAGCGGCGCTCGGGCGGCTGGGTCGCGCTCCCCGTCGAGGCCGGCCCGGGCGGCGGCGGCAGCGGCGGCGGCCTGGCCTTGGTTGAGCCGCACGCGTGACAGGGCGATCGCGACGTCGGGGCGCAGATCGCGGGGCAGCGCGGCGTCGGCCAGCAGGCGGTCCAAGCGGCGGGCGGCCCCGGCCAGATCGCCGGTGCGCTCCACGACCTCGGCGCAGACGATGTCGGCCGCGGCGCGGTCTTCGGGGTTGCTGGCCAGCTCCACCGCGCTCTCGCACAGTGCGGCGGCCTCGGCGAGGTCGCCGGCGGCGAGCAGGGCGCTCAGGAGCTGCACCCGAGCCAGGGCCGCGGCGGGGTGGCTGGCTGGCAGTCGCCCGACGAGGCTGCGCCAGGCCACCAGGGCTTCGGCGGGGCGGCCGTCTTCCTGGGCCATCTGGGCCAGCTCTTCGAGGGCCTGCACCTGCAGGGCCACATCGGGGGCCTGGTCGGCGACCTGCTGGAACTGATCGCGGGCACGGGCCCGCTCTCCCGAGGCCAGCGCCACCTCGCCGAGGCCCAGCAGGCCTTGAAAGCGGATGTCGGCGTCGCTGTTGAGGCTGAGCGCGCGGTAGGCGGCCTTGGCCTCCTCGATCTGGCTGCCCTGGAGCAGGCCCTGGGCCAGGGAGAGCTCGATGTTGGCCCGCTCGGCGCCCTGGCTGGCGTCAAGCTCGCCCAGCAGCTCGCGCCAGAGGGTGACGGCCTCGGGCACGCGGCCCAGTCGGCTCAGGCACTCGGCCCGGCCCGATCGCGCGGCGCTGCGGAGCTGCCGATCGGCGGGATCGGTGGCCAGCAGGGCCTCGTAGCGCTCCAGGGCGGCCTCGGCCTGGTTGTCATCGAGCAGCGACCGCGCCTCGCCGAGGCCGGCGTGAAAGAGCACCGCGCCGGCGGCCTCGGGGTCCAGGCCGGCGAGGGCCTCCTGGGCGGCCTCGGTCTCGCCGCTCTGCAGGAGCACCCGGGCCAACGAGAGGCGGGCCTCGTCGAGGGTCTCGGGGTCGAGGCCTGGCAGGCCCAGCGCCTCGCGAAAGCGACCGGCGGCGAGGACGATGTCGCCTGCGTTCTCGGCCTGCTGCCCGGTGAGGAGGAGCACCCGGCCGTGCACCTGCACATCGAGGGCCGGGATGGCCAGCAGGGCGGCCAGGGCGGCGGCGGCCTCTTCGGTGCGCCCCTGGCGGCCGCGCACGTCGGCCAGGGAGAGCAGGGCGGCCTGGGCGGTGACCGAGGGCGGCGGGCTGCGGGTCAGCAGGGCCTCGTAGGCGGCGGCGGCCCCGTCGAGATCGCCGGCGCGGCCGAGCACGCGGGCCTTGGCGCCGAGGATGCGCGCGGCCTGCTCTTCGCCCAGCGCGAGCTGCGCGGCCTTCTCCAACTCGGCCAGGGCCCCGCTGTGGTCGCCGCGGGCCGATCGCAGCTCGGCGGTGGCGAGGCGCAGATCGGCCTCGACGTCGGGCAGGCCGGAGAGAGACTGGTAGAGGGTGGCCAACTCGGCGTCGGCCTCCACGCCGAGGGCCTCGTTGGCGGCCTCGACGAGGAGCACGGCGCGGGCGCGCAGATCGGCGCCCAGGCCCTCGGCCTGCAACAAGGGGGCGATGACAAAGCGGGCCTCGGTCCAGCGGCCGGCCTCGCTGTGAAAGGTGGCCAGCTTGACCCGCACCCCGGCGCCCAGCATGCCCTCGTCGCCGGCCTCGCCCAGGGCCGTCTCGTACAGGGCGATGGCGACGGTGGTCTGGCCGGCTAGGGCGGCCAGCTCGGCGGCCTCGGTGAGGTAGCCCACCTTGTCGTCGAGGCGGGCGGCCTCTTTGGCCAGGGCCGAGAAGGCCTCGCTGGCCGCGGCGGGATCGGCGCCGCGGAGCTGCTCGGCGGCGGCCTCGCGCCGGGCGAGGTTGGCGTCGGGGGCGCCCAGGTAGCGGGCGAGGAGCCAGGCCCCGGCGCCGAGCCCGAGCACCGCCAGGGCCGCCCGGAGTTGGCGGGGCGCCAGCTTGCCCAGCAGCTCCTCGAGGCCCACGCCGCCGACCTTGGCCCCGCGGGCGCCGAGCTCGGCGCGCTCCCGGTTGGAGACCCCCAAGGCCCCCGAGAGGTCGGCCTCGACGACGCTGGCGCTGCTCCAGTCGACGCCGGCCAGATCGGCCTGATCGAGCTGGGCCTTGTCGAGGACCGTGTCGGGCAGCGGCGTGTCGGCGAGGCGGCAGGCGGTGAGGTTGGCCCCGAAGAGCGAGGTGCGGTCGAGCCGGGCGCCGCGCAGGTCGGCGCCGGTGAGGTCGGCGCCGGTCAGATCGGCGCGGGAGAGATCGGCCTCGCGCAGATCGGCGTCGACGAGGCGGGCCCCCATCAGGCGGGCGCCGGCCAGCGAGGCCTTGCGCAGGCGAACCCCCTCCATCTGCGCGCCCTCGGCCTCGATCTCGTCGAGCTGGCCGCCCTCGGCGCGGGATCGGTGCAGCGAGGCGCCGGCGAGCTGGGCCCGGCTGAGGCGCACCGCGCTGAGGTCGAGGCCGTCGAGGCGGGCGCGGCGCAGGTCGTGGCCGCTGGCGTCGAGCTCGCCCAGGCGGGCCCCGCGCAGGTCGAGGGCGCCGTCTTCGGTCTGGAGGGGCTGCTCCCAGGTGGGTCGGGGGCGCGGCTTGAAGCGGGCGGCGAAGGCGGCGAGGCGCTCGCCAAGGGGCGGCCCTTCCACGGGGAGCGGCGCGGGCTCGACGGGCTCGGGCGCAGGCAGGGCCTCCGGCGCGGGCGTGGGCAGCTCCAGGGCCTCGACGGGCGGCGCCGAGGGGAGCAGCACCGCGGAGAAGGGCAGGGGAGGGCGGAAGGCAGGGAGTTCGAGGGAGGCGCGCAGGGCGGCGCGGGCGGCGTGCAGGCGGGCTTTGGGGTCGACCGTGGCGGCGCGGAGGGGCAGCGCCGGGTTTGGATCGAGGGGGACAAAGCGGCCGACGCGCCGGTTGCGGCGGGCGGTGGCCTCGGCCTCCTGGGCCTGGGCGCGGGCCGCGCGAAAGCTGCGGTCCTGTCGACGTTGCTCATCGGCCTCGCGCCGGGTCGTGGTCCAGTCCTGGAGCCGGGCCTCGCGCTCCTGCTCAGTCCGGGCGCGTCGCTGAGCGGCAGACTCTTCGCCGGGGCGCGGCGCGGTCAGCGCGGAGATGCGCTCGCGGGCGCGCTGGGCCCATTGTCCGAGGTGGCGGCTGGCCCGCAGGGCGGCGTCGGCCCCTTGTTGCCCGAGTTGGGCCGGGCGGCTGAGGGCCTGGCGCGCGCGCTGGTGCAGGGGCTGATCGATTGCGCCGGCGGCGGCGAGCTGGGCGCGGGCGGCCTCATCGGCGATGCGCAGGGCGCGGGCCCCCTGGGCGCGAAGGCCATCGAGCAAGGCCCCTTCGAGCACCGCGCCGTCGAGGTCGGCGCCGTCGAGCAGGGCCAGCCGCAGATCGGCGCCGCGCAGATCGGCGGATCGGAGGTCGGCGCCCCGGAGGTCGGCCCCGCCGAGGCGGGCCTGGGCGAGGCAGGCGTCTTGGAGGATGGCGCCGCGCAGATCGGCGCTTTGGAGGTCGGCGCCGGTGAGATCGGCTCCCTCGGCGTCCAGGTCGCGCCCGCTGAGCCCGGCGCCGCGCAGATCGACGAGGCAGGCCCGGCGCAGCCGGGTGGCGGAGAGTCGGGCGCCGCGCAGATCGGCCCCGCGCAGGTCGGCGGCGCTGAGGTCGGCGCGACAGAGGTCGCGGGCTTGCAGATCGAGGCCGGCGAGGCTCCCGCCGCTGAGGTCCAAGCCGCGCAGCGCGCCAGCGGGGAGCGCGGCGATGGAGGCGGTCGGCAGGGTCAGGGCGGGCTCCAACAGGGCTGCGCGGGAGCGGCCTTCTGGCCGTGCCCGTGGCGCTGGGGCTAACGCGCGCTCCGCAGCGGCGTGCACGCCGAGGGGCGGCGCAGTTGCCGCGGGCAGATCCGCACACTACACCATTTCCTCGCACTGCTCACGTCGCCTGCCTCGCGCCTCCTCCGGCCGGCCGGCGACCCCCTCCCTCCCCGCTCCCACCTGGCGCCCCCGCGCTCCGAGTCGCGGCCCGCGGCGCCACGCACCCCCCGGCGTGAACCATGGACAAGCTCGTCATCGAAGGCGGTCGGCCACTGCATGGCACCGTCCCCGTCAGCGGCGCCAAGAACGCGGCCCTGCCCATCCTCATCGCGACCCTGCTGGCCCCCGGCGAGCATGTCATCGACAATGTGCCCGAGCTGGTCGATGTCAGCTCCACCCTGTCGCTGCTGGGGCGCATCGGCTGCCCTTCGCTGGTGGGGGCCAACCCGGGCGAGGACGGCGCCCTGGCCGGCCACCGCCTGCGCCTCGACACCCAGCGCATCGCCTTTTCGGAGGCCCCCTACGACATCGTGCGCAAGATGCGCGCCAGCGTGCTCGCCTTGGGGCCGCTGCTCGCGCGCTGCGGTCATGCCCGCATCTCGCTGCCCGGCGGCTGCGCCATCGGCGTGCGGCCGATCGACCAGCACCTCAAGGGGCTCGAAGCCCTGGGCTGCCGCTTTGAGCTGGTGGGCGGCTATGTGAACGGTCGGGTCGACCGCCTCGTCGGCGCCGAGATCTTCCTCGACATGCCCACCGTCACCGGCACCGAGAACATCCTGATGGCCGCCGTGCTGGCCGAGGGGGTGTCGGTCATCCACAACGCGGCGCGGGAGCCGGAGATCGTCGATCTGGCCCACTTCCTGCGCGGCATGGGCGCCCGCATCAGCGGAGAGGGCACCTCCACGCTCACCGTCGACGGCGTGCCGGCCCTGCGCCCCTCGCGCCGGCCCCACCCCATCCTGCCCGACCGCATCGAGGCCGGCACCTACATGGTCGCCGCCGCCATCACCGGTGGCGATCTCTTCGTCGCCGGCGCCCGGGGCGAAGACATGGGGGCGGTGGTGGAGAGCCTGCGCAAGGCCGGCGCCGAGGTCACCGTCCAGGCCGACGGCATCCGCGTCCGGCGCACGGGCCCCCTCCATCCGGTCAACATCGAGACCCGGCCGCACCCCGGCTTCCCCACCGACATGCAGGCCCAGTGGATGGCGCTCATGACCCGCTCCACCGGGCGGGCGGAGATCACCGAGACCATCTTCGAGAACCGCTTCATGCACGCCGCCGAGCTGATGCGGCTCGGGGCCCGCATCCAGATCGACGGCAACAAGGCCGTGGTGGAGGGCAGCGAGCGCCTCGTGGGTGCTGCGGTGATGGCCACCGACCTGCGGGCCAGCGCCAGCCTCGTGCTCTGCGGCCTCGCCGCCCAGGGCCTCACCGAGGTGCTGCGCCTGTACCACCTCGACCGCGGCTACGACCGCCTCGTCGAGAAGCTGCGCTCGGTGGGCGCGCTGGTCGGTCGCTTCGGCGACAACGCCCAGGTGCGGCCGGGCATGATCAACCAGGGGCGGGCGCAAGAGGCAGGGTAGGCGGAGGGGCCGGATGATCTCGCGCGACGTCATCGAGGCCATTCGCGAGCGGACCGACATTGTTCAGGTCATCTCGCAGACGGTCACCTTGCAGCGCAAGGGCAACACCTACCTGGGCCTGTGCCCCTTTCACCAGGAGCGCTCGCCCTCCTTCAACGTGGTGCCGGCCAAGGGCATCTACCACTGCTTTGGCTGCGGAGAGGGCGGCGACATCTTCAAGTTCATGGAGAAGACCCGCGGGCTCAGCTTTCACGAGGTGTTGAAGGAGCTGGGCCCGGCGGTGGGCGTGCAGATCGAAGACCGCGAGCTGGCCCCCGAAGAGGCCCGCAAGCTGCGGGCCCGCGCCGACCTCTTCGAGGTCAACACGCTGGCGGCCGAGTTTTTTCACAAGAACCTCCTCGCCCGCGCCGAGGGCAAGGCGGCCCTCGACTACCTGCGCAAGCGCGGCCTCACCGACGACACCATCCAGCGCTACCAGCTTGGCTTCAGCCTCGACGCCTGGGATGGGCTGCTGATCGAGCTGCACAAGCGCGGCGTGCCCCCGGAGATGGCGGTCTCGGCGGGGCTCGCCCGGCGCCGCGAGGGCGGGCGCACCGGCCTGTACGACCTCTTCCGCGGGCGCGTGATGGTGCCCATTCAAGACGCCCGCGGCCGCACCGTGGCCTTCGGCGGCCGCGTGATGCCGGGGGCCCCGGCCGGCCCCGACGGCCGCGAGCCCCCCAAGTATGTCAATTCTCCCGAGACGGAGATCTACAAAAAGTCCAGCCTGCTCTATGCGTTGCCCCAGGCCCGCGCCGAGGTGCAGCGCAAGGGCTGGATGATCGTGGTGGAGGGCTACTTCGACGTGCTGGCCCTGCACCAGGCCGGCTTCAAAGAGGCGGTGGCCACCTGCGGCACCGCGCTCACGCCTGAGCACGCCGCGATCATCCAGCCGCTCACCCGCGATGTGGTCGCCCAGTTCGACTCCGACGAGGCCGGCGTGCGGGCCGCCCTGCGCAGCTTCGAGGCCTTCTTGAAGCTCGAGATCGAGCCGCGCCGCCTGTCGCTGGGCGAAGCCAAGGATCCGGACGAATTCCTCCAGAAGCACGGCGCCGACGAGCTCACCGCCATGCTCCGCCGTGCGCCAGGCCTCTTCGAGCTGGCGCTCGACCGCTCCCGGGTCCGCCATGGCTATGGCGACCGTTCAATCGATCTGGTGGTGGGCGATCTGGCGCCCCTCATTCGAATGTATCCGCCCACCTTGCGCAGCGCGCGTGAGAACCGGCTCGCCGCCGCCTTCGGCGTGCCCGAAGCGGTGGTGCGTGAGCGCATCGGCGCCAGTCAGCAGAGTCCAAACCCCGCCGTGACGGCGCCGCCGCGGCGCTGGGTGCCGCCGGCCGAGCTCAAGCACCTGCTGTGGCTGCTGATCCACCACACCGCCCAGGTGGCGCCGCTGCTGGCCCTGGTGCCCGATCCGCGGCAGCTCACCGATCGGGAGAGCGTTCTGCAGGCCATGGCCCTGCTGCTCAACGGGGCGCCCTTTCCGACTGTGCTCGAAGAGGTCAAGGATGCAGACCTGGTGCATCTTTTGCGTGGGGCTGCCGCGCACGAAGGCCTGTACACAGCCGAAAAGGCCGGCGCCGCCGCGCGACAGGTCCTCGACCGAATTCGGTTGAACCGGATAGAAGAAGAGCTGGCTTTGGTGGACCGCCAAAGTCGGGCTTTGTCCGGCGTCGGCGGTGGCAACACCCCGGCCCCCGGTGACAGTCCCGCCCGCGGGGCTGCGCCGGATGAACTTTCACGATACCGAGAGCTGCTGGCTCGTCGCCAACAGCTTCAACGAGAGCGCGCCGCGCTCAAGAGCCGGTCGAACGCGACCGGTTAAGCGGCTCCCTCTCGGAGCGTCGCGCCGCCGCGCCGCCCCTCTTCCCCGAGCCTGCCGCCCATGCTCACAGCGTACCAGATGCGAGGCCGATCGACATGAAGGACAAGGACCTGAAAGAGATCCAGGCCCTCATCCATGTGGGGAAGCAGCGTGGCTACGTGACCTACGAGGAGATGAACACGCTTTTGCCGACCCACCTCATCTCGGCCGATGAGATGGACAACGTGATGATCATGTTCTCCGAGCTCGACATCGAGGTGGTGAACCAGGCCAAGTGGCGGCAGCCCCAGGACAACCAGCCGTCGGGCAACCCCCAGCCCGAGGGCTCCTCGCGGGTGGCCGAAGACCTGCCCACCCAGCGCAGCAACGACCCCGTGCGGATGTACCTGCGCAAGATGGGCACGGTGCCCTTGCTCAGCCGCGACGGCGAGATCGAGATCGCCAAGCGCATCGAAGAGGGCGAGCAGATCGTCGAGCAGCACCTGCTCACCAGCGCGCTGACCTTCAAGCTCGTGCAGCAGCTCGTCGACGACGAAGAAGACCGCTGCCAAAAGGCGATTCGCGGCGGCAAGAAGCCGCGCCGCACCCGCACCAAGGCCGGGCTCACGCTGCCCGAGCTGCGCGATCAGGTGCGCGACCTGGTCGAAAAGAAGACCGCGCTCGTGCACGAGTGCGACCGCACCCGCTCGCGCAAGCGGCAAGAAGAGCTCGGCATCGAGATCAAGGCCATCGAGGCGCAGCTTTTGGAGGCGGCGGGCACGGTGGAGATCTCCAAGCGCGCGCTGAGCCAGGCTTGCCTGGAGGTGCGCAAGGGCTGGGACGAGCTGCGCCGCTTCGAGCGCGAGATCGAGCGCGTCGCCACCGAGGCCGAGGTGCCCGTGCGCGATCTGCGCCGGATGATCCGCAAGGTGCGCCGGGCCCCCGAGCGCGGCGGCAAAGAGCTCATTGCCGAGTCGGGCATCGATGAGGTCAAGTGGGCGGACTTCGACAGCCGGGTGCGCAAGCAGCTCCGCCGCATCCGCAAGACCGAAGAGCGCCTGGGCATGGAGCGCGATCACCTGCGGCTCCTCGCCCGCGAGACCCGCCGCGGCGCCTCGATGGCCGAGCAGGCCAAGAGCGAGCTGGTGGAGGCCAACCTGCGCCTCGTCGTCAGCATCGCCAAGAAGTACACCAACCGCGGCCTGCAATTTCTCGACCTCATTCAGGAGGGCAACATCGGCCTGATGAAGGCGGTGGAGAAGTTTGAGTACCGGCGCGGCTACAAATTCTCGACCTACGCCACCTGGTGGATCCGCCAGGCCATCACGCGGGCCATCGCCGATCAGGCGCGCACCATCCGCATCCCCGTGCACATGATCGAGACGATCAACAAGCTGGTGCGCACCCAGCGGCACCTCGTCCAAGAGATGGGCCGCGAGCCCACCCCCGAAGAGATCGCCGAGAAGATGGAGATCCCGGTCGACAAGGTGCGCAAGATCCAGAAGATCGCCAAAGAGCCGATCAGCCTGGAGACGCCGATCGGCGAAGAAGAAGACAGTCACCTCGGCGACTTCATCGAAGACAAGAACATCGCCTCGCCCTCTGAAAACGTGATGACCGGCAGCCTTGAAGAGACCACCCGCAAGGTCCTGGCCACGCTGTCGCCGCGCGAAGAGCGGGTGCTGCGCATGCGCTTTGGCATCGGCGAGAACACCGACCACACCTTGGAAGAGGTGGGCCAGGACTTCGAGGTCACCCGCGAGCGCATCCGCCAGATCGAGGCCAAGGCGCTTCGCAAGCTCCGCCAGCCGGCCCGCAGCAAGCGTCTGCGCGCCTTCCTGGAGGGCTGACAGGTTTTTTCGTGGGCCTATAGCTCAGTTGGTCAGAGCACCCGGCTCATAACCGGAGGGTCCCTGGTTCGAGCCCAGGTGGGCCTACCCACTCCCCCATGCAACGCTGGAGCCTGATTTGCACCCGGACATCCTGGCCATCCGATCGGTGTGGAAGATCGATCACGAGATGGACCAGCTCAAGGCGGAGGCCCGAAAGCTGGCCGCCGCCATCGAGGCCGCCAAGGCGCGCATCGTGACGGTGGAGGCCGAGCAGGCCGCCCAGGCCGAGCAGGTCGCCCGCCTCGCCGCCCAGGAGGCCGAGGTGCAGCGCAAGCTCGACGACTACACCCGCCGCCGCGACAAGACCCGCGCCCTCATCAACGCCGGCACCGCCGACTACGCCCAGGCCCAGCGCCAGCTCGAGCAGTGCATCGCCCTGGTCGATCAGTTTGAGACCGAGGTGCTCGGCCTGATCGAGCAGCGCGAGGCGGTGGTGGCCTTGCAGGTGCGCAGCGCCAAGGTGCGGTCGGCGGCGCAGCTCGACCTGGAGGCGGCGCGCAAAGGCCAGTCCACCCGGCGCCCGGAGATCGAGGCCCGCTTCAAGGTGTTGGAGGCGGCCCGCCCGGCGGCCTGGGCGGGGCTGGTTCACCCACTCCAGGCGCCCTACAACGACCTCCGGCGCCGCGGCAAGGCCGTGCAGGTCGATGTGGTCGACGGGGTCTGCCCCCAGTGCCACCATCAGGTGGGCGCCCAGGTCCTCATCGAGGTGGCGCGCGGGCGCGGGGTTCACGCCTGTCGCGGCTGCGGCGCCTGGCTGCACGAGATCCAGGCCGCCGAAGAAGAGGCTTGAGGGTCGCCCTCGCCCGCGTTACGTCGCGCGCGATCTGGAGGTCCAGGTGATCGCCGGCGTGCCCTGCAAGGGGCCGCGGGAGGAAAGTCCGAGCTCCGCAGAGCGGGGAGCCGGGTAACGCCCGGTCGGGGAGACCCGGAGGAAAGCGCAACAGAAAGCAGACCGCCACGCGCTTTGCGCGTCTGTCTCTGCGCCGCGGCCATCCCTCGGGTCGTGCGGCGGCGAAGAACAGGGCCCTCTTCGGGGGGCGCGGCAAGGTCGAAAGGGTGCGGTAAGAGCGCACCGGCGGCCCTGGTGACAGGGTCGGCCAGGCAAGCCCCTCCTGGAGCAAGGCCGAAGATGGGGGCGCTGAGGCTGCTCGCCGATGCTCCCGGGTTGGCTGCTCGAGCCGTCCAGCAATGGCCGGCCTAGATGAATGATCACCACCGGCGGGGGGAGACCGCCCACCGGTACAGAACTCGGCTTACGGGCCCCAGATCCCGCGCTCTCACCTTCGGGTGGGGGCGCGGCGCCCTTCCTTGCCCCGGCGGCGGGGGGCCAGTAGGTGCCAGGACCCGCCCCGGTCTGGGTCGGATGGAGCAGATGATGGGCATGCGACGCGAAGCGCTGGAGTACCACTCCCGCGGCCGGGCCGGAAAGATTGAGGTTGTCCCTACCAAGCCGCTGCTCACCCAGCGCGACCTCTCCCTGGCCTACACGCCCGGCGTGGCCGAACCCTGCCGGGCCATCGCCAAGGATCCCGAGGCTGCCTTCGATTACACGGCCAAGGGCAACCTCGTGGCGGTGGTCACCAATGGCACGGCGGTGCTTGGGCTCGGCAACATCGGCGCCCTGGCCGGCAAGCCGGTGATGGAGGGCAAGGCCAACCTCTTCAAGCGCTTCGCCGACATCGACGTCTTCGACATCGAGCTCAACGCGCCCACGGTGGATGAGGTCATCGCGGCGGTGAAGGCCATCGCACCCACCTTCGGCGGCATCAACCTCGAAGACAGCCGGGCGCCGGACTGCTTCGCCATCGAGCAGCGGCTCCAGGCCGAGCTCGACATCCCGGTCTTCCACGATGATCAGCATGGCACCGCCATCATCGCCGGTGCCGCCGTCACCAACGCCTGTCAGCTCACCGGGCGCGCCCTCGCCGACATCCGGGTGGTCTTCTCCGGAGCCGGCGCCGCGGCGGTGGCCACCGCGCGCATCTTCGTGTCGATGGGGGTGAAGCGCGAGAACATCGCGATGTTCGACGCCAACGGCCTCGTCTACGAGGGGCGCGAGGTCGACATGTTCGCCGAGAAGGAGGCCTTCGCCCAGCCGGGCGGGCCGCGTCGCCTCGCCGAGGTGATCGTGGGCGCCGATGTCTTCGTCGGGCTGAGCGTGGGCGGGGTGCTGAAGCCCGAGATGATCCAGAGCATGGCGCCGCGGCCGATCGTCTTCGCCATGGCCAACCCCGACCCCGAGATCACCTACGAAGAGGCCAAGAGGGCCGTCCCCGACGCCATCATCGCCACCGGGCGCTCGGACTACCCCAACCAGGTCAACAATGTCCTGGGCTTTCCCTTTGTCTTCCGGGGTGCGCTGGACTGTCGCGCGCGGGCCATCACCGAAGAGATGAAGGTCGCCGCCGTGCGCGCCTTGGCCGAGCTGGCCCAGGAGGATGTGCCCGACGCGGTGCTCACGGCCTATGGCCTCGACCGCCTCTCCTTTGGCCCCGACTACATCATCCCCAAGCCCTTTGACCCGCGTGTGCTGCTGTGGGTGGCCCCGGCCGTGGCAAAGGCGGCCGCCGAGAGCGGCGTGGCCCGCTTGCCGATCGCCGACTTCGATGCCTACCGCCAGCGCCTCGAAGGGCTGATCGAGCGCTCCCGCGAGGTCCTGCGGCCCTTGATCAACCGGGCGCGCATGCGGCGCAGCCGGCTCGCCTTCCCCGACGCCACCAACCCGCGCATCTTGCGCGCCGCCCAGATCCTGGTCGATGAGGGCATCTGTACACCGGTGCTGGTGGGTCACGCCGAGACGATCCGGGCCCGGGCCGAGGAGCACAACGTCAACCTCGATGGCACCGAGATCATCGAGTGCGCAGATGACGCCCGCTTCTTCGACTATGCCGACAAGCTCTGGCAGCTCCGCCAGCGCAAGGGCATGACCCAGACCCTGGTGCGCTCCTGGCTGCGCAACCCGCTGATCTACGGCCTCATGATGGTGCGGGAGGGCCACGCCGACGGCCTGCTCGGCGGTCTGGCCACGCCCTACGCCGCCACCATTCGTCCGGCGATCCAGATCCTGGGCGCCGAGAAGCGCGGGCAGGTGATCAGCGGCGTCTACTGCATGCTCTTCAAGGACCGCCGCATCTTCTTTGGTGACTGTACGGTCAACTACAAGATTGACGGAGAGAAGCTGGCGCAGATCGCGATCAACACCGCGCGGGTGGCCCAGACCTTCGGCGAAGAGCCGCGGGTGGCCATGCTCAGCTACTCGGACTTTGGCGAGGCCCAGGGCGACCCCATCGTCGACACCGTTCGCGAGGCCATCGCCATCGTCAACCAGAAGTGGCCCGAGCTGCTGATCGACGGTGAGATGCAGGCCGACACCGCGCTGAACGAAGAGATGGCCCGCCTGGACTTTCCTTTCAGCCCGGTGGCCGGCTGCGCCAATGTGCTGGTCTTTCCGGGGCTGTCGAGCGGCAACATCGCCTACAAGCTGCTCCGCGAGCTCGGCGGCGCCACGGCGCTGGGGCCGATCATCGTCGGGCTCTCGCGGCCGGTCAACGTCCTGGCCCTGGGGTCGACAGTGCCGGACATCGTCAACATGGCCGCCATCACGGTGAACCAGCTCACTTCCAAGCCGGCCTGAGGCCGCACCACAGGAGTCCTCTTGGCAAAGGGCAGCGTCGACAATTCACTGGTGGCCCTCCTCCTCGATGAGGGCGCCGTTGGCCCCGCAGCCGCCTGGCTGCGCCGGGGCGAAGGCTCGATCCACACGCTCTCCACCGAAACGGCCCTCGCGGTGGTCGAGGCGGCTCGGCAGTTGGGGCTGACCGAGCGGCTCCTCGCGGCCCAGGCGGCCGACGACAAGGCCGTGCGCAAGGCGGCCGGCGCCGCGCTGCACAAGCTCAAGAGCGCTGGCGTGGCCGTCGGCGCGGCCCGGGCGCCCAAGGTGGCCGGCCTCGCCGCCGAGGCGATCGAGGTGCAGCCGCCGCGCGCCTTGTTGGGGCTGCCGGGCGGCAATGGCTACTTCCCCTTCGTGCTGATGAGCTTCTCGGGCACCGAGGCCATCGTCTGCATGGGCATCGCCGGGGCGGCCCAGGGCTACCTCGAAGAGAACCACGCCCACCTGCCGCGGGCCGAGGCGCGCAACTTCCTCTACACCCTGCGCAGCCAGAAGGGCCTCGTGGAGGTCCCCTTCGCGCTGGGCCTCAGCGTGGTGGAGCGCGCCCTGCAGGCCAGCGGGCGCAAGCTGCCGGGCTGGGGGCACCTCGTCGAGAACATCGACCCCTTCGCGCTGCAGATGGCCCGCCTCAAGGCGATGTCGGCGCGCGCGGCGGGCGTGGTGGCTGACGAGGCGGTGGTCCGCAGCGCCGAGCTGTCCCGCGGCATCGGCCCCATCACCCCGATGCTCGACGAGGCCGATGTGCAGGGCGCCTTGTCGGCGGTGCTCGATCTTCAGGGTGAGGGCGAGGAGCGCCTCGACCGCGTCGAGGGCCTCGTGGCCGAGGCGATCGATCGGGTCTTTGGCGTGCCCCTGGCGCGTGAGACCTGGGTGCTGGCCCTCGATGTCGCGGCCGAGCTCTACGATCTCGAAGAGCTGCCCGATCA
>Ga0164294_10002025_pt1 | contig 18537 bp, 14 predicted proteins | sample GEODES005metaG_FD_111479 | JGI IMG/M metagenome (GOLD analysis project Ga0164294, IMG submission 111479) | Oligotrophic lake water microbial communities from Sparkling Lake, Wisconsin, USA - GEODES005 metaG | ecosystem: Environmental > Aquatic > Freshwater > Lake | place: USA: Sparkling Lake...
CTTCAGCCGCACGACGATCGATCCGGCGCGGACGTGGGCGATGATCAGCGCGTTGATCGCCTCCTGTGGCAGCGTGTGGCGGCTGCGCTGCTTGGCGACCGAGATGCGCTGGGCGGCCTCGGGGGCATGATCCAGCACGCGCATGTCGATCAGCCCATCGTGGACGACGACGTCGGCGGAGCGCAGCGCATCGACCGCGCGCACCGTCAGCAGCCCGGGATCGCCGGGGCCTGCGCCGACGAGGATCACGCGCCCACGCGCCTGAGGATCGAGAAGACTAGCCATGTTCGGCCAGATGGTCGCTGGGCCGCGCCCTCGCAACGCGGCATATCTTTGCCCGCCTTTAGTGGAGCTTGCCCGCGATTGACGGAGGCCTGCCCTGCCGCCATCACGCGTGCATCCGAAAGGGAGAGTGATGGCCACGCAAAACATCTGGGCGGCGGACGACCGCCCGCTCTCGCGCTATTCGACCGTCGCGATCGTGCTGCACTGGCTGATCGCCGCGATGATCCTGTTCAATCTGGCGACCGGCTTCTTCCACCAGAGCGTGCCGCGCGTCGCGATGGCGATCCACATCTCCTCCGGCATCACGATCCTGATCCTGAGCGTCGTCCGCGTGATCTGGCGGCTGACGCACCGCCCGCCGCCGTTCCGGTCCGATCTGGCACCGTGGGAGCGGGCGCTCGCGCACCTCGTCCATTTCCTGCTTTACGTGGCGATGGTCATGATGCCGCTGACCGGCTGGGCGATGATCTCGGCCTCGCCGCCGCCCGGATCGCAGGGCGCTCAGGCCGCGCAGGCTCAGGCCGTGCAGGCGATGGCCAAGAAGGCGGAGGCGGACAAGGCCGCGGGCGAGCCTGTAGCGCCCGTCGCGGCACCAGCGCCGCGCAAGCCAACGATGTTCTGGTGGATCGCGCCACTGCCGAAGATCGCCGCGCTGCAGGACATGGGCCGCACCGCGCAAGGGTTGCCGGCGCAGAAGGCCAAGCACGATCAGCTCGAACAGTTCCACGGCCTCGGCGGCTGGATCCTGCTCGCGCTGCTGTTCCTGCACATCGCGGGGGCGCTGAAGCACCAGTTCGTCGACCGCCACCGCCAGTTTGCGCGGATGGGGATCGGGGAGCCCGAACGGGTGAAGTAACGGGCTGACCTAAATCCGTTCGCCCTGAGCCTGTCGAAGGGCTGCCCTTCACTTCGCAACGCCGCGAGAAGAAGGACAGTGCTTCGACAGGCTCAGCATGAACGGTTTTTGGGAAGGCTCTGCTAGTCCATCAACTTCTGCTGCAGGTACGTCATCTCCAGCGCGGTCGTCTTGGCGCTCTGGCGGATGTCCGCGCCGGTGCCGTGGCCACCTTCGGTGTTCTCGTAGAAGTAGAAGGGCAGCTTCATCTCCTCCATTCGCGCCGCGAACTTGCGGGCGTGCTGGGGGCCGACGCGGTCGTCGCGCGTGGTCGTGAAGATGAAGGGGACGGGATATTTCACGTCCGCCCTGAGCGCGTTGTAGGGTGACGTCTTCTGCCAGAAGGCCATGACGGTGGGATCGGCGTTCACGTCGCCATATTCGCCCTGCCAGGAGGCGCCGGCGGCGATCTTCGAGATGCGGATCATGTCGAGCAACGGCACGTCGATCACGACGGCATTCCACAGCTCGGGATGCTGGGTGAACTGGACGCCCATCAGCAGCCCGCCGTTCGATCCGCCCTGAATACCGAGGCGGCGGGGCGAGGTGATCTTTCGGGCCATCAGGTCCTTCGCCACCGCGACGAAATCGTCATAGATGATCTGGCGCTTGGTCCCGAGGCCGGCCTCGTGCCAGGCCGGTCCGAACTCGCCGCCGCCGCGGATGTTGGCCAGCACATAGGCGCCGCCTTTTTCCAGCCACAGCTTGCCGGTCGTGCCCGAATAGGTGGGCGTGCGGCTGAGCTGGAAGCCGCCGTAGGCGGTCATCAGCGTCGGCGTGGTGCCGTCATATTTGATGCCCTTCCGGTGGACGACGAAATAGGGGATCTTCGTGCCGTCGCTGGAGGTCGCCTCGAGCTGCTCGACCATGTCCTGCGAGGCATCGAACTTCGGCGGCGCGGTCTTGACCGGCGTGACCGTCCCGGCGCCCGCGTCGGTCAGATACAGCGTCGGCGGAGTCAGGAAGCCACTGGCGTTGAGGAAGGCGAGGTTCGATTTCTCGTCGCCGGAACCGAAACCCAGCGTCAGATCGCCGGGCAGGGGCAGCTTCGCCGAAGTCCAGCCGCCGCCCGCCTTGGGCGTGAACACCCAGGCGCGGCCCAGGACATTCTCCAGCGTCGTGATCAGCAACTTGTCCTTGGTCGAGCTGATCGCGCCGAGTGAGTCGCGCGGGCCGGGCGTCCAGACGAGGCGCGGCTTCAAGGCGCCGGGCGAGGCCATCACCGCCTTCAGATCGAGCTCGACGACGGCGCCCGCCTTGAACGCCGGGCCGGCGGATTTCCAATCCTCGTCGAGCTGGACGATCACGCGCCCGGCAACGAGTTCCTGGACGCTCGATTTCTCGGGGATCGCCAGGCGCTGGGGCCCGTGGGGGGTCAGCACGAACGTCTGCTGGTGGAAGAAATCGATCGTGCGCTGGACGAGGGCGAGGCGGTTGCCCTGGGCATCGCGCAGCACCGACGGCGAGGCGCCGAGGTCGGTCGCCTTGGTGCCGCGATAGACTTCGACTGCCGCCGACAGCGGCTGGCCACGCGTCACGCGCTTGATGATGTAGGCATAGCCCGAAGGCGTCATGTCGCCCGGCGTCCATTCGGTCGCGACGAGCAGGTGATTCTTGTCCTCCCAGGCGACGTCCTGCTTGGCCTTGGGCAGCAGGAAGCCGCCCTTGACGAAGGTCTGCGTATCGAGATCGAACTCGCGGACCTCCACCGCATCTTCTCCGCCGTCGGACAGTTCGACCAGGCAGAGCTTCTCCTCGGGCGAGAGGCAGCGGAGCGACTTCATCACCCAGCTCTTGCCCTCGGCCTTGTTGAGCGCGTCGATGTCGAGGACGGTCGTCCAGGCGGGTGTGGCGGTCTGGTAGCTGGCGAGGCTGGTCTTGCGCCAATACCCCCGCAGATGCTCGCCATCCTGCCAGAAATTGTAGATTTCGCCGCGGATGAAGCGCGGAGCGGGGATGCGATCCTTGGCACCGGCGATCGCCAGCGCTTCGTCGTAGAGCGTCTGGTAGCGCTTGTCGGCCTGCATCGCGGCGACGGTCGGCGCATTGTGCGCCTCGACCCACTGCATCGCCTTGGGCGAGGTGAATTCCTCGAGCCAGATGTAGGGATCGTCGGCGGGCGGTGCGGCCTGGGTCATCGGGGTAAGCACCGTGGCTGCAAGCAAAGCGATGGGAAGAAGGCGCATGTGGCTCCTGAACCTTTGTTTTGATGGCCGATCTTGTACGCGCCGATCACGCCAGCGCATCCCCCATTCGACGAATGGCAGCGACCTTCGCGTGGAGCGGCCCCCAATCGTCGGCGGTATCGATTGCGGCCCAGATCGCCTCGACCTCGTCGATGTGCATCGAACAGGGTTCGCTGTCCTGCCAGAAGGGATGGTCGAGCGGCTTGATGGGTTCGTACCCGGCGAGCAGCGGCCCGACCTCGTCCGGGGCCGCTTGGCGCGCGCCTGCGAAGTCGAAGAAGAAGCGATCGATCGTCATCGTCTGCTGCGACAGGAAGCGCTCGATGGCCTGGACGAGCGCGAGGTCGCTGGCCTCGTCGCGGGGTTTCACCAGCAATCGCCACAGCATCGCCGTGCGATAGGCCTCTTCGTAGCGGGCGGGGAAGGCATCGAGGATCGGGGCGAGCGCCTCGACGTCGACCACCTTGGCCAAAGCGATGGCGAGTTGCACGACATCCCAGTGGATCGAGTAAGCCTGCCGCCCGAACGCATAGAGCTTCTGATGATCGAAATAGGCGGCGGTGAACTCCTCGTCCCAGAAGGGCGTGAAGCGCCACGGGCCATAGTCGAAGCTTTCGGCCGTCGTGTTGATATTGTCGCTGTTGAGCACGCCATGGACGAACCCTGCCGCCATATAGGAGGCCGCCAGCCGCGCCGTGCCGGTGACGACATGATCGAGCAGGCGCAGTTCGGGCGTGTCGCCTGCCGGTTCGCCGTAGAGGGTTTCGACGACGTAGTGGGCGAGGCGGGTGATCTCCTCAATCTGTCCGAGGATGGCGAGCCGCTGGAAACTGCCGATCCGGATGTGGCCGTGGCTCAGGCGGACCATCACGGCGGAGCGGGTCGGCGAGGGTTCGTCGCCCCGATAAAGCCGCTCGCCGGTTTCGATCAGCGAGAAGGTCTTCGAGGTCACGACGCCGAGCGCCTCCAGCATCTCGGTCGCCAATATCTCGCGGACGCCGCCCTTCAGCGTCAGGCGGCCGTCGCCCGAACGGCTGTAGGGCGTGGTGCCCGAGCCCTTGGTACCGAAATCGAGCAGGCGCCCGGAGGCATCGCGGGCCTGCGCGAAGAGGAAGCCGCGCCCGTCGCCGATGTCCGGATTGTACACGCGGAACTGGTGGCCGTGATAGCGGAGTGCCAGCGGCTCGGGCAGATTGCCGGGCAGCGGTTCGAACGCGCCGAAGTGGCGGGTCCATTGCTCGTCGGTCAGGTTGTCGAGCCCGACCGTCTTCGCGGCGCGGTCGTTGCGGAAGCGCAGGACGTGACTGGGAAAAGTCACGGCCTTCACCGGATCGGCGAGGAAATCGGCGACGGCGAGGATGGCGGGATCGGGATGATAGGCGGTCATCGGCCGGATATGGGGTGCTTCGTCCTGAGGGGAAACACTTAACCGATCGCCGCTCGCGCTTTCGTACGAAGTCGCCTATAGGGCTGCGCTTTGCGGTTGTCGGAGAGAGACGTGTTCAAAGGTTTGCGCCCCATCATGTACGGGGGCCGCGAGGTTTGGCCGATCATCGAAGGCGGCAAGGGCGTTGCGGTATCGAACCATGCGAGCGCGGGCGCCTGGGCGGCGGCCGGCGGCATCGGCACGGTTTCGGCGGTGAATGCCGACAGCTACGATCCCGACGGCAAGATCATTCCGCAAATCTACCGCGCGCTCACCCGTCGCGACCGGCACGAAGAGCTCGTCCAATATGCGATCGACGGTGCTGTCGCGCAGGTCCGTCGTGCGTTCGAGATCGCCGGCGGCAAGGGCGCGATCAACATCAACGTGCTGTGGGAGATGGGCGGCGCCCAGCGCGTCCTGCAGGGCGTGCTCGAAAAGACCAAGGGCATGGTTGCGGGCGTCACCTGCGGTGCCGGCATGCCTTACAAGCTCTCCGAGATCGCGGCGCATCACGGCGTCAGCTATCTGCCGATCGTCAGTTCCGGTCGGGCGTTCAACGCGCTGTGGAAGCGGGCTTATTCGAAGGCTGCCGAATGGCTTGCGGCGGTGGTCTATGAAGATCCGTGGCTCGCAGGTGGGCACAACGGCCTGTCGAATGCCGAAGACCCCCGCCAGCCGCAAGACCCCTATCCGCGCGTCAAGGCGCTGCGCGAGACGATGCGCGCCGGTGGCGTATCCGAGGACGTGCCGATCATCATGGCGGGCGGCGTCTGGCACCTGAAGGACTGGAACAACTGGATCGACAATCCCGAGCTGGGCGCGATCGCCTTCCAGTTCGGCACGCGGCCGCTGCTGACGCAGGAAAGCCCGATCAGCGAGGCATGGAAGCACAAGCTGGTGAACCTCGACGAAGGCGACATCCTGCTCCATCGCTTCAGCCCGACAGGTTTCTATTCCTCGGCCATTCGCAACGACTTCCTGCGCAATCTCGAATATCGTTCGGAGCGCCAGATCGCTTTCTCGATGGAGGCGGCGGGCGACCACCAGTTCCAGCTCGACGTCGGCGTGAAGGGCAAGAGCTTCTGGGTGACGCTGGGCGATCTCCACCGCGCCCGCGAGTGGGACGCGCGCGGCTACACCTCCGCGCTCAAGACGCCCGACAATACGCTCGTCTTCGTCACGCCGTCCGAGATGAAGGAGATCCGCAAGGATCAGGCCGATTGCATGGGCTGTCTCAGCCAGTGCGCTTTCTCATCCTGGGCGGATACCGAGGGCAATTCGACCGGCCGCCTCGCCGATCCGCGCAGCTTCTGCATCCAGAAGACGCTGCAGGAAGTGGCGCACGGCGGCGACATCGATCACAATCTCGTCTTCGCCGGACACCATGCCTACAAGTTCAAGACCGACCCTTTCTATTCGAACGGGTTCGTGCCGACGGTGAAGCAACTGGTGGATCGCATCCTCACGGGCGATTGATCGCGGGCGCCTTTCCGGCATCCAAGATAAACTAGCCTTGCCTCCGGGGGCGGGGGCGGCATCATGGGCGCGATGAAATCCGCCCTGATCATTCGCCACGTCCCCTACGAAGGGGTCGCGGGCTTTCGCGCACCGATCGAGGAGGCGGGTTATGCCGTCGATCGGATCGACGTCACCGATCCGGCTTTCCAAACCATCGATCTCGCATTGCCCGATCTCGTCGTGATGATGGGCGGGCCGATGGGGGTGTACGACCGGGAGGAGTTCCCCTGGATCGCCTGCGAGATCGAACGGCTGCGGCGGCGGCTGGTGGCGGATCGCCCGACGCTGGGCGTGTGCCTCGGCAGCCAGATGATGGCGGCGGCGCTGGGCGCGCGGGTGTTTGCGGGGCCGACCAAGGAAGTCGGCTTCGCGCCGATCCGGCTGACGGAAGCGGGCGAGAGCTCACCACTCCGTCATGTCGCCGATATTCCGCTGCTGCACTGGCATGGCGATACGTTCGACTTGCCCGAAGGGGCCGAGTGGCTCGCCAAGAGCCATCAGTATCGGCATCAGGGCTTCCGCCGCGGCGCGAACCTGCTGGCGCTGCAGTTCCATGCCGAAATGGGCGAGGACCCCCGGATCGAGGCGTGGATCGACGGGGGCGAGGCGATGATCGCCGCGGCGGGTACGACCGTCGAGGCGATCCGCGCGGATCATGATCGTTATGGATCGCAGGCGGTTGCCGCTGGGCAGGCGATGATCCGGGAGTGGCTGATCGGGTTAGTCTAGGGCTCAGGCCCAGCCCTCCAGCACCTGATCCGGCGGCCGGTGGCCATCGGCCCACGCCTTGATGTTGGCGATCACCTTGGCGCCCTGCGCTTCGCGCGCCTCGCGGGTGGCGGACGCCATGTGGGGGAGCAGCAGCACGTCGTCGCGCGCGATCAGGCGCGGGTCGATCGCCGGTTCGGTATCGAACACATCGAGGCCTGCGCCCGCGATCGCGCCTTGTTCCAGTGCCGCGACCAGCGCTTCCTGATCCACGATCTCGCCGCGCGCGATGTTGATGAGGAAACCCGAAGGCCCGATCAGGGCGAGCCGCCGCGCGTCGATCAGCCGTTCGGTCGCGGGCGTCAGCGGGCAGTGGAGCGAGACGATGTCGGACTCGCGCAACAGATCGTCGACATCGGCCACGTAGGTCGCGCCGAGCGCTTCCTCGATCTGCGGCGGGAGCGGGCGGCGGTTGTGGTAGCGGATCGTCAGGCCGAAGCCGCGCGCACGCTCGGCGACGGCGCGGCCGATACGACCCATGCCGATGATTCCCAGCGTCTTGCCCGAGATGCGATGGCCGAGCATGCCGCACGGGCTCCAGCCATCCCATTCGCCCGACCGCGCGAGCCGCTCGCCCTCGACCAGGCGGCGCGGCACGGTGAGGATCATCGCCATCGCCATGTCGGCCGTATCTTCGGTCAGGACGCCGGGCGTATTGGTGACGGGGATGCCCCGCGTACGCGCCGCCTTCAGATCGATATGATCGACGCCATTGCCGAAATTGGCGATCAGGCCGAGCCGGTCGCCAGCGGCCGCGAGCAGATCTGCATCGATCGCATCGGTGATCGTGGGCACTAGGACATCGCACTCCTGCAGCGCGGTTTCCAGTTCGGCGCGGCTCATCGCGCGATCGGGCGAGCGCAGTACGATATCGAACAGGTCGCGCATCCGCTCCTCGACCGCGGCGGGAAGCGCGCGAGTGACGATCACGCGCGGGTGCGCCGGGCGCGGCCTTTGACGGAGCGGAGTAGGGGCCATGGCGCCGCTATGCGCTCCCGCCGTCCGGGGTCAAGCGGAGCGCGCGGGCGGCGAGCGCGAAATGTAGCGTCGCCCAGAGATAGACGAGGACATCGACGCGCAGTGCATTGGTCAGCCCTCGTGCCGAACAATCCTTCGCCGCGCCGCACGCCGCCGCGAAATGATCGCTGAGCCAGCCCACGAACAACGGGCCGAGGCCGAGGCCGATGGCGTTCATCAGCAGGAGGAGAAGCGCGATCGCCGTGGCGCGTGAACGGGGGCCGACGGCATTGACCGTCACGCCATAAGTCGGGCCGAAATAGAGATGGGCTCCAGCGAGGGGGACGAAGGCCGAGAGGGCCAGCATCGCGGCATCGCCCTGGGCCAGCGCGACCTGGAAGAAAAGTGCTGCGATCAGCGTGCCGAAGGCGGCGACGAGGCCAGGCGCTCCCTTGTCCGAACGGCCGAACAGATCGGAGAGAAATCCGCCGCTACCGATGCCGATGCCGACGCCGAGGCCGACGACGATCCCGAATCCGGTCGCGGCGATGGCCAGCGGCAAATGATAAGTGCGTACCATCAGCGGCACGGCGAAATTGGTGAGGCCATAGCCCGCGAACGAGGCGAGCGAGGCGCCGAGGGCCATGTGGACGAACGACGGCGTCCGCACCAACTGACGGGCGACCTCGGCAAGCGACGGCGGTGTCTCGACCAGGGCGGCGCGAGGTGGCTCAGGGATAAATAGGCGGACGATGAGCGCGAGGAGGATACCCGGCGCGCCCAGGGCCCAGAACGCCACCCGCCATCCGAGGGTCTGCGCGATCCAGCCCCCCGCGACGGCGCCGATCAGCATGCCGATCGGCACGCCGAGCGAGAAGATGGCGAGAGCGGTGGCGCGGCGGTCGGGCGCGGTCGAATCGGCGATCAAAGATTGCGAGGGTGCCGCGCAACCGGCCTCGCCGATGCCGACCCCGACGCGGGCGAGGAACAGTTCCGGAAAGCCGCGGGCGAAGCCGCAGAGCGCGGTCATCGCAGACCAGATGGCGAGCGAGGCCGCGACGATGCCGATCCGCGAGCGCCGCTCCGCCAGGCGGGCGATGGGCACGCCCAACACGGTGTAGAAGAGCGCGAAGGCGACGCCGCCGAGCATGCCGAGCTGTTTGTCCGAGAGGCCCAGCTCCGCCTTCATCGCCTGGCCGACGATGCCGACGAGCTGGCGATCGACGAAGTTCACGACATAGACCAACGTCAGCAACCAGAGCGCGAGGCGTCCCCGTCTGATCATCGAAGCGTCCATCGCGCCGCTCTGCCCATCGCGGGGCGCCGCGGCAAGGCTTGCTTCGGCGATGCGCGGGGACCAAAGGGCCGCCATGGTCGATCTCGAGGCGCAGAAACGGGCGGCGGCAGAGGCTGCGGTGGCCGAGGTGCGGCCCGGCATGCTGGTCGGCATCGGCACCGGATCGACGGCCGCGTTTCTGATCGACGCGCTGGGCGCGCGCGTTCGCGACGGGCTTTCGATCACGACCGTGGCGACATCGCTGGCGACCGAGGCGCATGCGCGTTCCGTCGGGCTCGCGCCGATCGACATGGGCGATGTGGGCGAACTGGATCTGGCGATCGACGGGGTCGACGAGATCGATCCGGCCTTCCGGGTGATCAAGGGCGGCGGCGGCGCGCTGCTGCGCGAGAAGATCGTCGGCGCGGCGGCAAGGCGGATGATCGCCATCGCCGATTCGAGCAAGCGCGTGGATGTGCTGAAACGGCCGCTGCCGATCGAGGTGCTGCCGTTCGCGCGGGCCTCGGTCGAGCGCCATCTTCGCGATCTCGGCGGCACGCCCGCCGTGCGCAAGCAGCACAGCGATCAGGGCAATCTTCTGATCGACTGCGATTTCGGTTCGCTCGCCGATCCCGCGCATCTGGCCATCGAACTGTCGCAGATTCCGGGTCTACTGGGGCATGGCTTGTTTTTATCCGAGATCGACGCGCTTTATGTGGGAACCCAAGGCGGCGTGGACTGTCTTGAAAGAGCCGCTTCCTTCCCCGGCGATTAGCTGGCAATCGCCTGTCGAATCGCCCTTCCTGGATGTGTGAGTAGAAGGACCAATATGAGCGACGCGCAGGACAAGCCCTCGACCCTCCATGAGGATGGGAGCCCGCAGCGGCTTGCGATCGATACCATCCGCACACTTTCGATGGATGCGGTGGCCAAGGCCAAGTCGGGACATATCGGCACGCCGATGGCGATGGCTCCGATCGGCTACACGCTGTGGACCCAATTCCTGCGCTTCGATCCGGGCGCGCCCGACTGGCCCAACCGCGATCGTTTCGTGCTGTCGGCCGGCCATGCCTCCATGCTGCTCTATTCGCTGCTGCATCTGGCGGGCGTGAAGGAAATGAAGGACGGCAAGCTGACCGGTGAGCCCGCCGTGAGCCTGCAGGACATCAAGGATTTCCGCCAGCTCGGCTCCAAGACGCCGGGTCACCCCGAATATCGCCACACCACCGGCGTCGAGACCACGACCGGCCCGCTGGGGCAGGGCTGCGGCAATTCGGTGGGCATGGCGCTCGCCGAGCGCTGGCTGGCCGCGCATTACAACCGCGACGGCTTCCCGATCTTCGATCACGACGTCTACTGCCTGGCGGGCGACGGCTGCATGATGGAAGGCGTCGCCAGCGAGGCGGCGAGCCTTGCCGGCCACCTGAAGCTTTCGAACCTCTGCTGGATCTACGATTCCAACCATGTGACGATCGAGGGCCTGACCGACATCGCGTTCGACGAGGATGTGGGCAAGCGCTTCCAAGCTTATGGCTGGAACGTCATCCACGTCGATGACGCCAACGACACCGCCGCCTTCGCCGCCGCGCTCCAGACGTTCAAGGCGACCACCGACAAGCCGACGCTGATCGTGGTCAAGTCGATCATCGGCTACGGCAGTTCGATCGCCGGCACGCCCAAGGCGCATGGCGAGGCGATGACCGCCGACGATATCGCCGAGACCAAGAAGAAATATGGCTGGCCCGGCACCGAGCCCTTCTTCGTGCCCGAAGGTGTGGCGGAGCATTTCCACGGCGCGGTCGCCGGGCGTGGCGAGAAGCTGCACGCCGAGTGGCAGGCGCTGCGCGAGAAATATGCCGCTGCCGAGCCGGAGCTCGCCAGGGAGCTCGATCTGATGCTGTCGGATCAGCTGCCCGACGGCTGGGATGCCGACATCCCGACCTTCCCGGCCGACGAGAAGGGCATGGCCTCGCGCGATGCCAGCGGCAAGGTGCTGAACGCAATCGCGCCGAAGCTCCCTTGGCTGGTCGGCGGTTCCGCCGATCTGGCGCCGTCCAACAAGTCACTGGTCGAAGGCGCTCCCTCGTTCGAGGCCGACAATTATGGCGGTCGCAACGTCCATTATGGCGTGCGCGAGCATGGCATGGGCGCGGTGGTGAACGGCATGACGCTGTCGCACCTGCGCGGCTATGGCGCGACCTTCTTCGTCTTCCTCGATTACATGCGCCCGCCGGTTCGCCTGTCGGCGCTGATGGAGCTGGGCGCGACCTGGATCTTCACCCACGATTCGATCGGCGTCGGCGAGGATGGCCCGACGCACCAGCCGATCGAGCAGCTCGCGATCCTGCGCGCGACGCCGGGGATCGACACCATCCGCCCGTGCGATGCGAACGAGACGGCGGTGGCATGGAAGCAGGTCATCAAGAACGGCGGGCACCCGACCGCACTGGTGCTGTCGCGTCAGGCGCTGCCGACACTCGATCGCTCCAAATATGCGAGCGCCGAGGGGCTGGAGAAGGGCGGTTACGTGCTGGCCGACAGCGACAGCCCGCAAGTGATCCTGATCGCGACCGGCTCCGAGGTTTCGCTGGCGGTTGCCGCCTATGAGAAGCTCAAGGCCGACGGTATCGCCGCCCGCGTCGTCTCGATGCCGAGCTGGTATCGCTACGAGCAGCAGAGCGACGCCTATAAGGAAAGCGTGCTGCCCAAGGCGGTCTCCGCCCGCGTCTCGATCGAGATGGCGAGCGAGATCGGCTGGGATCGCTACATCGGCCTCGCCGGCGAGGCGATCAGCATGCGGACGTTCGGTGGCTCGGCCCCGGCGCCCAAGCTGCAGGACAAGTTCGGTTTCAGCGTGGACAATGTCGTCGCTACGGCGCGTAAAGTTTTGGAGGCTGCCAAGTGAGCAAGCTCAAGGATCTGTTCGAAGCGGGCCAGGCGCCCTGGCTCGATTTCGTCGACCGCAAGTTCCTGGCCGACGGCGGGCTCAAGAAGCTCGTCGCCGAGGACGGCGTCAGCGGCGTAACCTCCAACCCGTCGATCTTCGAGAAGGCGATGGGCAGCGGCGAAGCCTATGACGAGGGCTTCCGCGGCGTGCTCGCCAAGGGCGATGTCGATGCGATGGGCCTGTACGAAGCCGAGGCGATCGAGGACATCAAGGCGGCGGCGGCCGACCTGCGGCCCGTCTATGACAAGCTCGACGGCAAGGACGGTTACGTCAGCCTCGAAGTCTCGCCTTACCTCGCCAACGAGACGGACAAGACCGTGAAGGAAGCCCACAAGCTGTGGGATGCGGTCGCCGCGCCGAACCTGATGATCAAGGTGCCGGGCACGGCGGCGGGCGTTCCGGCGATCCGTCAGCTGATCGCCGACGGTCTCAACATCAACGTGACGCTGCTGTTCTCGCTCGATGCCTACAAAGCCGTCGCCCATGCCTATGTCGAGGGCCTGGAAGAGCGCGTGAAGGCGGGCAAGCCGGTCGACAAGATCGCCTCGGTCGCCAGCTTCTTCGTCAGCCGCATCGACGGCCAGATCGACAAGAAGATCGACGAGCGCGTCAAGGCCGGCGATGCCGACAGCGAGGCACTGAAGGCCGTGCGCGGCAAGGTCGCCATCGCGAACGCCAAGCTCGCCTACGCCTGGTATGAAGAGCTGATCGCGTCCGATCGTTGGGCTGCGCTGGCCGCCAAGGGTGCACAGGTGCAGCGGCTGCTGTGGGCTTCGACCGGCACGAAGGACCCGACCTTCCCGGATACGCTCTATGTCGACACGCTGATCGGCCCGGACACGGTCAACACCATGCCGCCGAAGACGATGGACGCCTTCCGCGATCACGGCACCGTCGCGCAGACGCTGACCGCCGATGTCGATGCGGCCGCCAAGGTGCTGGCCGATGCCGAGCGCCTCGGGCTCGACCTCGGCGGCGTCACCGATTTCCTCGTCAAGGATGGCGTGAAGCTGTTCGCCGATGCGTTCGACACACTGCTGAAGGCGGTCGGTGAAAAACGCGAAGCTTTGCTTAAGGAACGGCAAGAGGCCTGATCGCATGAAAATCCAACTCCCCGCCGCTCTCGCAACCCAGGTCGAAGATCGACTGAAGCAGGCGGAGGCGGAGAGTTGGTCTCGCCGCCTCTGGCAGGGCGATGCGACGCTCTGGACCGACAAGGACGAAGCCAAGTGGATCGGCTGGCTGCCGGCCGCCGAGGGCAAGCAGGTCGATTTCGCGCAGCTGAAGGCGTTTCGCGAGAAGGCCAAGGGCCACAAGGACGTCGTCCTGCTCGGCATGGGCGGATCGAGCCTGGGGCCGGAGGTGCTGGGGCTGATCTTCGGCCATGCCGAGGGTTTCCCGAAGCTGCATGCGCTCGATTCGACCGATCCCGGCCAGATCGGAACGGTGGCCGCTGCGATCGACCCGGCCGAGGCCTTGTTCATCGTCTCGTCCAAATCGGGATCGACGATGGAGCCCGAACTGTTGCGCGCCTTCTTCTGGGAGAAGGCGGGCAAGGACGGCAGCCGCTTCGTCGCGGTCACCGATCCGGGTTCCAAGCTCGAAAAGGCCGCGAAAGACGATGGCTATGCTTTTGTCTTCCATGGCGATCCGGCGATCGGCGGGCGCTATTCGGTGCTGTCCGTCTTCGGCATGGTGCCGGGAACCGCGATCGGGCTGGACCCGCAAGCCTTCTACCAGGCGACCGCGCCGATGGTGGCGGCGTGCGGGCCGGACAAGGCCGGCGGCGACAATCCCGGACTGCATCTCGGCCTCATCATGGGCGAGGCGGAGAAGGCCGGGCGCGACAAGCTCACGATGCTGACCGGCAAGGGCCTCGAACCGCTGGGGGCATGGCTGGAGCAGTTGATCGCGGAATCGACCGGCAAGCTCGGCCGTGGCATCGTTCCCGTCGATCTGGAGCCGTTGGGCGAGGCGGACAGCTATGGCGCCGATCGCCTGTTCGTGGCCTCGACGCTCTCGGGCGCGAGCGATGCGGAGCTTGGGGCTTTGCTCGATGCGTTGGTCGCCGCCGGGCATCCCGTCGTCCGCATCGAGGTCGCCGATCGCGAACTGATCGGGCAGGAATTCGTGCGCTGGGAAGTCGCGACGGCGATCTCCGGTGCGGTGATGGCGATCAACCCGTTCGATCAGCCCGACGTCGAGGATGCGAAGGTCGCGACGCGCAAGCTAGTCGATGCCTATGAGCAATCGGGGGCGCTGGAGCCCGAGACGCCCATCGCCGAGACCGCGGACTTCGCTTTCTTCGCGGCGAGCGGCTCACCAGAAACGCCGTCTGATCCGGCGCAACTGCTGTCGCTGCACTTCGCCAGCCTGAAGGCCGGCGATTATGCCGGCTTCCTCGCCTATATCGAGCGGAACGAGGCGGATGCGGCGGTGATCGCCGCGATGCGTGCGCAGGTTCGCGATGCGAAACAGGTGGCGACGATCGCCGGCTTCGGCCCGCGTTTCCTCCATTCGACGGGCCAAGCCTACAAGGGCGGCCCCAACGAGGGCGCTTTCCTGACGATCACGCGCGATCCCGATCCGGACCTTTCGATCCCGGGCAAGAAGGCGAGCTTCGGCACCGTCCAGATCGCGCAGGCACGCGGCGACATGGACGTTCTCGCCCAGCGCGGGCGCAGGACTTTGCGCGTTCATCTCAAAAAAGGGGGCGGAGGGATCGAAGCGCTGGCTTCGGCAGTTACGGCAGCGATTCAGTCCTAAGCGGGGAATAGACATATGAAACTGGCGATGATCGGGCTCGGACGGATGGGCGCGAACATCGCCCGCAGGCTCATGCGCGGCGGGCACGAGATCGTGGCGTACGATCGCGATGCCAAGGCGGTGGAAACGCTGGCGGGCGAGGGAGCGACGGCGGCCTCTTCGCTGGAGGATGTCACGGCCAAGCTCGATAGCCCGCGCATCTGGTGGGTGATGCTCCCGGCCGGCGGACCGACCGAGCAGACCGTCGCCTCGCTGATCGAGGAGGCGTCGCCCGGCGACATCATCATCGATGGAGGCAACAGCTTCTACAAGGACGATGTCCGCCGCGCGAAGGCATGCGCGGACAAGCAGCTCCATTATGTCGACGTCGGCACATCGGGCGGCGTGTGGGGGCTGGAGCGCGGCTATTGCATGATGATCGGCGGCAGCGACGAGGCGTTCGCCACGCTCGATCCGATCTTCGACTGCCTCGCCCCCGGCCTCGGCACCGTGCCGCGCACCAAGGAGCGCGAGGGCAAGGCGAACGAGGATCCGCGCGCCGAGAAGGGCTATATCCATGCCGGCCCGCCGGGCGCCGGCCACTTCGTGAAGATGGTCCACAACGGCATCGAATATGGCCTGATGGCCGCTTATGCCGAGGGCTTCGACGTGCTGAAGGGCAAGTCGTCCGACAAATTGCCCGAGGACGAGCGCTTCGACCTCAACCTGCCCGACATCGCCGAGGTCTGGCGGCGGGGCAGCGTCGTCTCCTCCTGGCTGCTCGATCTAACCGCATCGGCGCTGGGCAAGGACGGGACGCTCGAACAGTTCGAGGGCAATGTCGCGGATTCGGGCGAGGGCCATTGGACGATCGATGCGGCGATGGAGGAGGCGGTTCCGGCCTATGTCCTCTCCGCCGCGCTGTTCGCGCGCTATCGTAGCCGCGTCGAGCATACCTTTGGCGACAAACTGCTTTCCGCGATGCGTTACGGCTTCGGCGGCCACGTCGAAAGCCACCCGTGAGCGATCCCGTGAAGGCGAAGCCGGCGCCGACCGCGCCGGTGGCCACGCTCGTCATCTTCGGCGCGATGGGCGATCTGGCGCGGCGGCTGCTGATGCCGGCGATCGTCAACCTGTTCCGCTGGAACCTGCTGCCACCGAAGACCGAGATCCTCGGCGTCAGCTACCATGACGGCGACGACGAGACGCTGCGCGAGGCGCTCGACGATTTCGTCGAGGGCGATGCGGTGTGGGCGAAGGTCCGCAAGCGCGTCCGCTACTTCAAGGGCGATTTCACCGAAGCCTCGACTTTCTCGGGGCTCGGCGCGCAACTCTCCGGCAACGCGGTCTTCTATCTCGCCACCGCACCGAGCTTCTTCGGGCCGGTGACCGCGGCACTGGGCGCGGCGGGATTGCTGGCCGAGGGCGCTGAGGGTAGGGGCTTCCGCCGCGTCGTGATCGAGAAGCCGTTCGGCACCGATCTGCCTTCGGCGCAGGCGCTCAATCGGGCCTTGCTGGCGCAGGCATCCGAAGCGCAAATCTACCGGATCGATCATTTCCTGGGCAAGGAGACGGTCCAGAACATCATGATCACCCGCTTCGGCAATGCGATGCTGGAGGCGGTGTGGAACAACCGCTACGTCGACCATGTCGAGATCACCGCCGCCGAGCAGGTGACGGTCGGCACCCGCGGCAAATTCTACGATTCGACCGGCGCGCTGCGCGACATGGTGCCGAACCACCTGTTCCAGCTCCTTGCGCTGACCGCGATGGAGCCGCCGACCAGCTTCGAGGCCGAGCCGATCCGCAACGAGAAGGTGAAGCTGATCCAGGCGGTCCGCGCCGCCGATCCGGCCGATGCGGTGCGCGGCGCCTACAAGGGCGGGACGCTCGCGGGGGAGAAGGTGCCTGCCTATCGCAAGACCGCCGAGGTCGAGAAGGACAGCCGCACGGAAACCTATGCGGCGCTGAAGCTCTGGGTCGATAACTGGCGCTGGTCGGGCGTGCCTTTCTACGTCCGCACCGGCAAGGCGCTGTCGGCGCGCGACACCGAGATCATCGTCCAGTTCAAAAGTGCGCCGACCAGCCTGTTCAAGGGCACCGAGGTGACGGCGCTGCCGTGCAACCGCCTCGTGCTCCAAATTCAGCCGAACGAAGGCGTCAGCCTCGATCTCGCCGCGAAGATCCCCGGCCCGCTGGTGGATGTCACGCCGGTCAGCCTCGACTTCAACTATGCCGATCATTTCGATCTCGGTCATCGCACGGGGTATGAAACGTTGATCTATGACGTGCTGACGGGCGACCAGACATTGTTCCAGCGCGCCGACCAGATCGAAGGCGGCTGGCGCGCGATCCAGCCTTTGCTCGATGCCTGGGGCAAGAAGGGCAAGCCCGAGCCTTATGCGCCGGGAAGCGCCGGGCCTGCCGGCGCGGACGAACTGCTCGCCCGCGATGGCCGCGCATGGCACGCACTCGGATGATCCGTCTCGTCGTCTCCGACATCGACGGCACGCTCGCGAAATCGGACAAGAGCGTGTCGGACGGCAATGCCGCCGCCGTGAAGCGGCTGGCCGAAGCGCACGTTCCCTTCACGCTGATCAGCGCCCGGCCACCATCGGGCATGAAATGGATCGGCGAGAAGCTCGCGCTGGAAGGGCCGTTCGGCGCCTTCAACGGCGGCACGCTCTTCAAGGCCGACGGCAGCGTGATCGAGAAGCATATGATCGATCCCGACACCGCGCAGGCCGTGCTGGCGCGGCTGGAGAAGGAGCCGGTGATGCGCTGGCTGTTCGCCGACGATCTGTGGCTGACCAACGAGAAGGACGATCTCCACTGCCCGCGCGAGGTGCAGTCGGCGAACGTGCAGCCGGTGATCGGCTCCGATTTCGGTGACCGGGTGACGCGGGCGGACAAGATCGTCGCGGTCAGCGATGACGAGGCGCTGCTGGATCGCATCGAGAAGGAGGTCGGCGCGCTGGTCGGCGACAAGGCCACGGTCGCGCGCTCGCAGACCTATTATCTCGATATCACCGCGCCGGCCGCCAACAAGGGCGACGGCATCACCGCGCTGGCCAAGGCGTTCGGCGTGTCGCTGGAGGAGACGGTGGCGTTCGGCGATCAGGCGAACGACCTGCCGATGTTCGCGCGCGCCGGTTTCTCGGTCGCGATGGGGCAGGGGCCGGAGCGGGTGCGCAGGGCGGCGAAGGAAGTCGCCAAGACCAATGACGAGGACGGCGTCGCCGATGCGATCGACCGCTTCGTCCTGCCGAAAGTACGCGCATGAAGCAGATGATCGCCTTCGATCTCGACGGTACGCTCGCCGAGAGCAAGCAGCCGCTGAAGAAACCCATGGCCAAGCTGCTCGGCAGCCTGCTGGATGTCGCAGGCGTCGCGGTGATCTCGGGCGGCGATTGGCCGCAGTTCGAAAAGCAGGTCGTCTCGCGCCTGCCGAAGCGGGCCATGCTCGCCCGGCTGTTCATCATGCCGACCACCGGCACCAAGCTCTATCGCTTCCAGGAGGGCGAATGGCGCGCC
>Ga0164294_10002028_pt1 | contig 18518 bp, 14 predicted proteins | sample GEODES005metaG_FD_111479 | JGI IMG/M metagenome (GOLD analysis project Ga0164294, IMG submission 111479) | Oligotrophic lake water microbial communities from Sparkling Lake, Wisconsin, USA - GEODES005 metaG | ecosystem: Environmental > Aquatic > Freshwater > Lake | place: USA: Sparkling Lake...
TCTTAAACGAACCACAAAAAACACACTTGCGACCATTCAAAAAGTTGGTCGCACAACTAAAAACCGTATGGGCCCCAATAACCATAAGTATCTCCAAGGATACAATGGTTACGAAACGCCCTATTTACCTTCTTTTTTTTGAGTCTGATTGCAGAAACTTTGTGTAAGGGTCCTAAGATACCGACTCGCATAGGAGGAACCAGAGACATAGCCAAGTGGCTGTAGGTCTTAACTAACCCATCCCAACTGTCGTCGTTCCTCGGCCTCCCGCTCCAAATAAATCCAGTCGACAATTTCATCGATCGGGGTGTAGCCTAATATCAGTTGCTTCATCATCAGTCGAATGACGCTGACCTCATTGAGGTTGAGGGCCATTTGCAGCGAATTGAGCTTACTCTCCAATTCTTCCCACGGTGTGAATTCCTCATGTGCTTTCATGATCCTCTCGTGGGAGGTTGGCTTGGGGTTATCCCCGATCAGCAACTCTTCGTAGAGTTTCTCACCTGGACGCAGACCACTGATCACAATCTCGATGTCGCCATTTGGGTTTTTTTCGTCTTTGACGGTCAAACCCGAGAGCTCAACCATTCTTCGTGCCAAATCAATGATCTTCACTGGCTGGCCCATATTAAGGACGAACACTTCGCCGCCTTTGGCCATAGCGCCAGCCTGGATGACCAGCTGAGAGGCTTCTGGAATGGTCATGAAATAACGAGTGATGTCGGGATGGGTGAGCGTGATCGGGCCACCGTCTCGGATCTGACGCCGGAACATCGGTACCACCGAACCTGAAGAACCCAGCACATTGCCAAATCTTACTATGCTAAAGTTTGTAGCGCGGTAGGTTGTAGTGAGGGCTTGCAAGACCATTTCAGCCAGACGCTTGCTGGCGCCCATGAGACTTGTCGGACGTACGGCCTTATCGGTGCTGATCAGCACAAAGTCAGACACACCGTTTTTAGCAGCGGCTTGTGCAGTGCAAAGTGTGCCGAACACATTGTTCTTGATACCCTCAACAGGGTTGTGTTCAACCAGTGGCACATGCTTGCATGCGGCCGCGTGATAGACTGTTTCTGGATTCCAAGTGGACATGATTTCTTGCATGCGATTGCTGTCCTGTACCGAGGCCAGCAAGGGCACGAGGTCGATGTTACGACCGTCGAGTTTGGCTTTGAGTTCTTGATGTATGGTGTAGAGAGCAAATTCACTTTGTTCGACCAACAGCAGCCTGCTCGGGCCGATGGCAAAGATCTGTCGGCAGATCTCACTACCAATTGAGCCGCCAGCACCCGTCACTACTATAACTTTGCTACGCACCTTTATCGCCAGCATGATGTAATTAGGGTTGACAGGTTCGCGATCTAAGAGGTCGTAGATGTCTAATTCTTGCAGATCAGAGATACCAATCTTGCCTTGGGTCAGTTCGGTCAGGCTGGGCAATGTGCGTACTGCCACATGAGCTAATTGAATCTGAGTTAGGATCTCGTTGCGACGCTTGCGATTGAGATTTGGCATGGCCAGTAGTACGTGGCTAATATTTAAGCTCTTGACCAGATTGGCCAGATCAGCCGGATTGAAGATCTGTTGGCCATTGAGCAAATGACCATGCAGGCGATCGTCGTCGTCCAAAAACCCGACCACACGCATCTCATGACTATTGGCCATGGCGTCGACCATTTGACGTCCTGAGTGCCCGGCGCCATAGATGAGTACTTTGGTGCGAGTAGCATGTTTCTGAATGCTCAGATACTGATCGCCCAACGAAACTCGGGCAAGTATTCGAGATGCGCCGATGAACAGGAGAAGCAGGACGGGTTGAATGATGCCGACAGTTCTTGGCACGTCTGCGATACCTATGGCTGTGATGATGGAGGTATACATTAGGCTGTAAATGCCCATTGCTCGTGCCACCGCCAGTAAAGTAGGCCAGCCGCTGTAACGGAAAATGGCGCGCTCAAGACCCGAGAGGATGAAGATGGGCAGTGCGATACCTATGGATAACCCAACGGCCCACAGGGCATTGCCTGACAAAGCCACAAACTCACCCAGTCGTAGGTAGTAGGCAAGCCAGACGGTCAGGATGCAAAGACTCAAATCAACTGTCACCACTACGAAACGCTTCACAAATCTTGGCAAACCTAGAATGAGAACTGCCAGATTAGAAAGGGGCCGTTTCATGACTTGCAACCCCCTGAGTCCTAAACGCACAAGCCGATCCGTGTTTTTCTTCAATGTGATACTCCGTCCCTGGCAACCACTTTCAAGGCGGTCATCCAGATTATTTTTAGATCAAACAAAAATGACTGTCTTTGCAAGTACTCCGCATCCAGTTGCACTTTTTGTGGAATGGGCAGTTTATCGCGACCGTTGACCTGGGCCAACCCCGTTAGGCCCGGTACTAATTCGTGCACGCCCTTTTCTGTCCGCAGAGCGATCAAGTAATCTTGATTGAACAGCGCGGGACGTGGCCCGACAAAGCTCATGTCGCCTTTGAGGATGCTCCACAACTGTGGCAGCTCATCTAGGCTTGATTTCCGAAGAAACGAGCCAATAGGCGTCAACCATTGGTCTGGGTTCTGTAATAAGTGAGTAGCCACCGCTGGGGTGTCGATGCGCATACTGCGGAACTTTGGCATTTTATAGATGCGGTTATCACGACCCACACGGTCGCTCCAATAGAGGGCTGGTCCCGGGGAAGTCAGTCGCACCACCAGCGCTACCGTCAGGATGGGCAGGAGCAGTAAGGTTCCAAGCACAAGTGCGAGAACAAGGTCAAACAAGCGTTTGCTGCGAAAGATGCTCATGACTTTCGCTACTCCGCTCTTTGCTCGCGATACCAAACTACGGTGGCTCTCAATCCCTGCGCCATGCTGTAGGGCGCTCGCCAGCCGAGTTCCTCACGCAGCGACGCACTGTCCACTACCAATGAGCCCAGCAGACGGCGAGAATCAGCGGCCTTGCCAAGCGCTACCGCAATGAGGTGCAGAACGAAGGGGGGTAATGGCAGAAGGTAGTTTTTCACGCCCATGGCGCTGGACAGCGCGCATATCAGCTCGGGTACAGAAATGACTTCGCTGTCGCTGACATACCAGCTATAGTTGCCCACAATTGGAGTCCGCAGGCAGGCGCCAATGGCGTCAATCAAGTTACCGAGATAGACCAAGCTGCGACGGTTGTCGACCGCAGCGAAGGGCAGCGGCAAGCCGCGCTCGACTAGGCGCATTAGGCGCAGGAAATTTGAACCCACACCCGGCCCATAGACTATGGGTAGTCGCAACACAATTAATTGCATACCGGTTTGGGTCGCAATTTCGGCCAAACCTACTTCTGCTTCGTGTTTGGAAATACCATAGGCATCGACTGGCTGGCAAGGCGAGTTGGCATTGAAAAAACCAGATTCACCATTCACCTTGACGCTACTGATGAAGATAAACCGGCGCACACCGGCAGTGGCGGCCTGGCGTGCCAGTTCCAGGCTGCCGGCAGTGTTCACTCGTCGCGCCTTTTCCAAGCCCTCCATTGCGCTTTCTTCCATACGGTCTACACGTGCTGCGGCGTGTACAACGGCCTGACAGCCGGCCAGGGCGACTGTCCAATTGGTAACGGGGCCAATATCAGCGACCGCTACTTCCCCGGCACTGATTCCCAGGCGAGTTGCGGCCACCACCTCAAAACCAAGTTCGCTCAGGTAAGGCACTAAAGCTCGCCCGACGAAACCGCCCGCTCCTGTGACCAACACTTTCATTCCTGAATTATTCCTGCCATACAACCCGTTTCACGAAGTCGGCATAGCTCAGGATGATGCGCAAGACTTTGTCTGAGACGTTGGGAACAGCATAGTCACGCACAGGTTGAATGCCACACGCTGCGGTGCTTCCACGCAGCTGCGGTTCTAGGATGGCAAGTCCCTGGCGCACACGTTCCAGCGACAAGCCGGTCATCATTACTGCCCCTTCCTCCATGCCTTCCGGCCTTTCATGGACCTGACGAATATTTAGCGCCGGGAAGTTGAGGATGTTGGATTCCTCCGTGATAGTGCCACTGTCGGAAAGTACGGCGCGCGCATGCCTTTGTAGCTGCACATAATCTGGTAGGCCAAGTGGTTTCAGCAATTGCACCAGTGGATCCAGCGTGACACCGAGGGCGTCGATACGCTTGCGAGTGCGGGGGTGAGTCGACATGATCACCGGTAACCCGTACTCGGTCGCCAGATCGTTCAGGAGCGCCGCCAGGTTCTCGGTTCCAGCTGGGCCATCGACGTTTTCTTCGCGGTGGCAACTAAGTACAAAATAGCGGCCTTGTTGTAATTGCAGGCGCTGCAGCACGTCCGAGGCCTCGATCTGTGGCAGGTAGTGATGTAAAACCTCGTACATCGGGCTACCGGTTTTAACCACGCGATCAGGTGGCAAACCTTCGCGCAACAGGTATTCGCGAGCGATGTCGCTGTAAGGCATGTTGATGTCAGCCAAATGGTCCACGACCTTGCGGTTGCTTTCCTCTGGCACGCGCTGGTCGAAGCAGCGATTGCCGGCCTCCATGTGAAAAATGGGAATATGACGCTTCTTGGCAGCAATCACCGCGAGGCAAGAGTTAGTATCGCCCAGCACCAGCAGGGCATCCGGTTTCTCCTGCTCCAGTACGGGGTCAATTCGAGTTAGGATATTACCGATCGTTTCAGCAGCAGTAACGCCCGCCGCCTCGAGAAAATGGTCTGGGCGACGCAGTGCCAGCTCCTCGAAAAAGATCTCGTTGAGCTCATAGTCGAAGTTCTGCCCGGTATGCACCAGCACGTGCTCGGTATGCGCATCGAGCTTAGCCAAGACGCGTGATAGCCGAATGACTTCTGGACGCGTACCTACAATTGTCATAACCTTCAGCTTTTTCATAGCAACACCACCTCGGGATAGGTATCAGGATGGATAGGATCGAAGATCTCATTCGACCAGAACAGGGTCTGTAACAGGGTATCGCCGGTATTGGTGATGGAGTGCGTGTGCAAGGTAGGGATATCGATGTAGGCTGGGACATCGCCGCTCACTTTAAAGCTCTGGACTTCATCAGAGAACAGCTTGCGAATGCGGATTGTGCCGCACCCGCTTACTACGAAGAAGCGCTCAATTTTTCTCAAATGCCAGTGGTTACCGCGGGTAGCGCTGGGCACGGTTGTGGAGAGGAAGGTTTGTCCACCCTGATCGGCCTTGACCACCTCAAATAATTCGCCCCGGGCATCCTTTTGCAGCTTTAATGGCCGCGGATAGAGCGCCGGATAAAGGTAGCTCCGCAGGGTATTAAACAGGCGCAGGTCGATATGTGAATCGAGATTGGGCACCGCGCCCTGCTCAACATAGCGCACCAACAACGTGTTCAGGCGCTCTAACAAAACGCTCACTTGTATCGGAGTACCTGCAAGGCGTTGCTGCCCGCATTGAGCATTTCCATCGCAGAGCCAGGCAATTAGGCATTGAGCCACGTCCTGCGCATGCAACAACTCCAGTTCGCCATCGACATCAACACGCGGTTTTTCGAGGTGCGCTAGCTGTTGACAGAAGGTCGAAACTACAGAATTGTAGAACGGTTTGCCGCCTTCACCAAAGACGTGGGGAAGTATGAAGTTGCCCACTCGGGCTCCGCATTCGACGCCCCATTGCAGCAGTATGTTTGCACCGGCGCGCTTACCGCGAGCATAGCCGGTTTCGCGGTTCCAATGGGTGGAATTGGCATAGGCAATCGCTGGCCGCGTGTTGGTGCGGCGCAGGGCAGCTACCAATTCACGCATGATGGCGATATTGGTCACTTCCACCTCCTGTTCATCGCCGCGGTTCATCCCGGCGAAGTGCAGAATACCCTCGAGGCCGTCCACGAACAGGTCCATCTCATCGGGCGAGGCGAAGGTGGTGCGGCTGGCCAGCCTGACTTCGTGAGCCTCTTTCAGGGCGTGCAGGCAACAGCGGGCATGAAATCCTAGTAGTCCACCGGCTCCGGTGACACCCAGCTTCACATTAACTCCGATGGGCGCCCGACCGCCTCCAATTCGGCGCGCACTTGGGGTAGGGTTAACAATAACTGCTTAACCTGCAACAGTTCCAGCCGCTCGGTGTTGTGCGAGTGGTAGTCGTTCAGAGTCTGCTCCTCAGTATCGCCTTCGGTGAAATATTTGCTGTAATTTAGGTCGCGGTCATCCATTGGTATGCGGTAGTAGTCGCCCATGTCTTCCGCCTTGATCAATTCCTCTCGCGTGGCCAGGGTCTCGAATATCTTTTCGCCATGGCGCATACCGATCACCTTTAGCGGCACGTTGGAGCCAAACAGTTCCAGCAGCGCCTGTGCCAACACCTGCACCGTGCAGGCGGGCGCCTTCTTGACGAACAGGTCACCCTGGTTGGCATGCCGAAAAGCGAAGGTGACCAGCTCGATAGCATGAGGTAGTGGCAACAGGAAGCGCGTCATTTCCGGCGCCGTAAGCGTCAGCGGCTTGTCGGCCTTTATTTGCTCAATGAACAGCGGGATCACCGATCCACGCGAATACATCACGTTGCCATAACGGACACTAGACAGGATAGTGTCTTCCTCGGAGGAGGCTCGGGCGGCAGCGGTATTGATCTTTTCCATCAGCGCCTTGGTCATGCCCATCACATTGATCGGGTATACCGCCTTGTCAGTCGACAGGAACACGGCTTTTTTCACGCAGTGTGCGATGGCCGACTCGACTACGTTTATACTTCCAAAAACATTGGTATGTACTGCCTGCATCGGGAAGAATTCGCAGGAAGGAACCTGTTTCAATGCTGCTGCATGGAAGACGTAGTCGACGTCACCCATGGCACCATCCAGGCTGGTGCGGTCGCGCACATCGCCAATGTAGAAGCGCAGGCGCGAATCGCTGTAATTGATTCGCATGAGTTCCTGCTTCAATTCGTCGCGCGAAATAATGCGAATCTGTTTAACCCTCGATCGCATCAGCAGATCCACCAAAGCATTGCCAAACGAACCTGTGCCACCGGTGATCAGGACAGTGGTGTTTTCAAAGTCAGTGTCCGCAGTCATTCTTGCTTCTCCGTTGATAGTCTTTTATTGCTTCCTGCAACCATCCCTCGAGCCGATCACACAACAACTGGCGACCAAATTCACGAAGGGCGTACTGACGTGCCCGCTGCCCCATCGCCGCCAGCTCATCCGCCGGCATAGCTACTAGCTGCATGGCCAGTCGCGCCAGTTGAGCCGAGTCGCCCGCAGCTGCGGTCAATCCTCCGTCGGAATCCTTGATGATGCGAGCGCCTTCGCCGTCGATCATCGCCAGAATTGGCCTTCCGGATGCCAGGTAGGACTGAACTTTTCCCGGAATCGTAAGGGAAAATACGGGATCAGAGCGCAGCGTTACTAGCAAGGCACCGGCACCGGCGAACAGTTCCGGCATGCACGCTGAAGGCAATTGCCCCAAAAATTCAAACTTATCTGCAAGACCTCGCTTGCTTACCTCAGCCTTGACCCATGTCGTGATTCTACCATCACCGGCAAGCACCCAGCGTACAGAAGGTGAAGATCTTGCCAACAAGGTGGCAGCCTCAATTATCGCCGGGAAGTCCTGAGCTATACCAATATTTCCAGCATAAACAATGCGGAATTCGTCTTCCTCGGCTCTATCAGGAAGCGGCGGCATTGCCTCATACTCAGCTTCTATCCAATTCGGAAAATAGCGAAGCCGTATCGAGGCAACACCTAGCTCGCGGATATTGTCGAGAAAGGCGTGCGACTGCCCTAACACCAGCTCGCAATGGGAGTAGATCCAGCGCACGCCACGTGCAACCAGTTTAATTGCCCAGTCGGCCCGCACAACTCCCGTTGCCTGCAGGGATTGGGGCCACAGATCTAACACCCAGAAGAGGATCGGTGCATTCGAGCGCCAGGCCGCCACGATTGCGGGCAAGCCCACCGTCACAGGTGATACTTCGAATACGAAGATCACATCCTGCTGGCGAGGCAAGCGCCACAGAGCCGCCAGCGAGGCAAAAAGAGCAAAAGACAGGTAATTTAGTACTAAACGCAAGCCGCCGCCATTGCCACGAGGGATTAATGGCACTCGAAAAACTGTAGCCCCTGCGAATAGTTCCCGTTTGGGCCCGTGCCATCCGTAACCCTCGAAAAACCGACCTTGTGGATAGTTGGGCAAGCCAGTGAGCACGGTCACTTCGTGTCCCCGTTTGACCATTTCGGCAACCAGTTCATTGACCCTGAAATTCTCAGGATGGAAATATTGAGTTACAACCAGCAGCTTCAAATTCGAATCCATTTTTTTAATCAGTTGGTAGTTCAATACGTCGCGGCTTACCTTCAAGCGATCACAGTCGAACTTGCTGTGCTTCGATAAAACCGCAGCCACTCTTGCCCCACTACCTCAAGGTTGTAACACTGCAACACATGTTGGCGACTCTCGTGCCCGCGCCGCAAGCGTTCCTGCATCGGCCAAGCGGCGCAGGCCTGTAAAGCATTCTGAAGCGCAACGGCATTGTCGGCGGCCAGTATGCCCCCTATCCCTGCCCATTCCTCAAGGCCAGTATTCGGCGTGGTGATAGTAGGGGTAGCGAGGCTGGCAGCCTCCAGGTTGACCATGCCAATCACTTCCGTATGAGAGGGCACGACCACAGCCCAGGCCGACTTTAGTAAGCCCGTCCTCTCCAGGCCATATAGCGGGCCGACAAAACGTATTCGCGTGGCGCACGGACTGGCCACGGCCTGAGCCTTGAGTTGGGCGACATAGGCGGGCACCTCTTCCGGGCCGGCAATAACGAGTTCCCATTCTTCGTCCAACCGGGCCTTTCCAAAAGCCTCAATTAGTAGATCCACACCCTTGACCGGATGCAGGCGGCCGAGGAAGACCAAGCGCCGGGCCGGCATTGCGGCTCCAGCATCCCCCGTGACGGCATCTATGCTCAGCGCATTTGGTATCACCGCTTGCGGCTGACGGCCAAAGAAGTCTCCCATGTGGTGCGCCTCCAGCGGTGTGATTGCATGCAGTACCACGCCGGGGGCGAAAAAGAAGCGGCCGAACATTTGCCAATATAGATGCTTCTTCCAGCGCTTCAACTTCCCTTGCTCGTGAAGGGCCCAAGGCGCGGTCGACCCATGGGCACTGAGTATCACGGGTAGGTTGCTTCTACGTGCAGCCAATATCCCGGCTACATATCCGCCTCTCCAGAACTCGTGGATGTGCAGGTGCGTGACACGACAGGAGTGTATTGTCGCCAGCAGTTTTGCAGCACCGCCGACTGGATAACGCCAACGCGGTGTGAAACGCAACGGCAGTGACTGGATCAGTTCTACACCTTGTGGGGCTGGCAGGTCTACCTTGCCAACCGCATGTACGCCAACCCAGTCTAGGCATCCAGCCTGCCATTGCGTCAGTTGCCTCACCATTGCCGTCACACCCGTATTCGTGGTCGAGAAATCGTCCACGACATGCAATACTCGTATTGGGGAGTTAGAACTTGTCTTCAACAGCACCATCCTTCTCCCGCAAGCTGATAGCGCTTACCCCCCATCCCCAGCTTAAAAGCGGCGATGCCTGACTCCCTTTCCTCATCAATACCTCCGAGATCGAAGTAGCGAATATTGCGCACCTTCAAGCGCATCAGGTTTTCCCACAACAGCAGATGATGAGCATGCAGCTTACGTCCTAGCTCCCCGCTCCAGCCTAAAAGGTAGGTGGCGGTATTGCCATGAACGACGACATAGGTTGCTGCAACAAGCTGGTCCTCATGTCGCACTGCTAGCAACAGGCCAGGATGAGAGTCGGTGGCCTGTTCCTTGCGCAGTTCGCGGTATAGCGCAGCGGGGAATAAAATGCCGCGCGCCTGCATCATCTGCGCGCAATTCGCCAGTAGCACCTCAAAAGCCTGGTCGTCGTTATCCAGTTGCTGAACACCAAGTGCATTGCGTTGTGCGACGTTAAGCATATTACGCCAGCTGCCTGCTAGGCCAGAGCGAAGCTGTCCCTCTTCGAGCTTCAGGTCCAGTACCGAAGAACTCCAGCCGCGTATTGAAAACTGGCGAAAACTGGTGCGCAGCAGCTGGGACAATTGCGCGCCTTCAACCCGGCACTCTGGTGCCCAAGAAAGAATGCGGCCCAGCCGCCAATTGCCCAGTTCATTACTTATAGCCCGGAGCACTGCATGCCGGGTTCCAGGGCCCACGTCTGGAAGGAAGATTGGGCCGCGGTTGAGCCGTGACAGGCAAAGCAGTTTTCCTAGACATCGTTGCAGCACCTGCGCAAAGCCGACCACTCGACCTTGCCGGAGCAGCAGCAAGCGCTTCACCTGCCACCCTCCGATATGCGCCTTGCACTGCCCGTAGCTCCACGATTGCAGCAGATTGGAAAATTCCGCCTGTTGCATGAGGTCTTGCCACATCTGCCTGTCGCCTTGCCAAGGCAGAATCTGCACCCCTGCCTCGTGTTTGCCAGTGTCAGGGAAAAGACTAATAAGATCACGTTCGCGTACCGATTGATGCAACGGCAGGAAAAAGCAAGATTCCCGCAGTTGCAATGCCACCGCGTGCCTATCGGGCTGGCGTCTTACTTCTGCTGCCAGGTCGGGCCAGGTCGTCGCTGGCATGGCCATGCTGCGGAGGCGAACAAACCATGACCCTGCATCTGCCACACAATATCCGGCATGGTAAGGAACGGCGTCTACTTTTTCTGGCCACGAGGTCGTTTCAACTCCGCCCTTGAATTCGGATTGCATAAACAGGTGATCAAGCAGGAGTTGATTACGCTTGCGAGCGAGAGCAACCTCCGGTAGGAGGTGTAATTGCTGGCGCAGCAAGGCTTTTGAAAACGCCGACATCGCTGGCGGGGGGAAGATTGGCTCGCGGGTCATACGGTCGAATAAGCCCGTCGTGCTCCCCCAGCCGATGCCCAGTTTTTGCAGGCACCGTTTGACGGTCCATAGTAAGAGGCGGCGGCCACCGCTGGCAGTGGGAAGAAGGCGTGCTATCTGGTCTTCCCACTGCTGAGTTGAGCTCAGGATCTCAACAAAATCTTTGCAAAGCTTGCTCGGCCCTTTCGAGCGGACCATGAGCAAGGCACCATCAGGCATTGCCAGCAGCTTGTGGGGGCTGTAGATGACGAAATCTCCCTCTGTACCAATGCCTGCTGAGGGAAGTAGCACGTGGGCTGCGTCTTCCACCAGCCAGGCTCCCTCGCGCTTGCAGAATTCACGGGTTTCGGATGCTGAAACAGGCATGCCAAAGTAATGTACCAGTAAAAGGATGTCCGGCGGTGCTATCTTCGCCTGCTCACGCAGGAGTGGGAAATTGGGCAGCAGTTTTTTAGTCACAGGGTAAAAGTGGATGCGAACGTCTATCTTGCGCAACAAGGAGAGGGAATCATCACAGAAGTAGTCTGGTATCCAAATCGAGACAGGGCCATTGCCTTTCTGCTCGATGCGCCAGTGCGCCAGCAGCGCAAGAGACCAAGCTGAGCGGGATAGCCAGCCAACTTGCTCATCACCGTCTCGCATCCAGGGTGCCGCCAGCTGCGCGGAGTCCTGCTGCCGAGGGAATACAGAAGTGATGATGGCCCTCCAGGAGGGCAAGGGGGCGAGTGTAATCATGAACGCGACAAAACCCACTGGTCGAGTATCTCATTTAGACGACGGTAGCGAAAATCACTGGCTCCCTGCAGGAATGCGCCCACCAGTGATTTCGAGTCATCTGGCTTAAGAGACTCTCGCCTAATCGTACAGGGCAAGCTGCCAGGATGATTGTTACCTCGCAGTCCCGAGTGGATGAAATCAAAGCGCGTCATCGCCAGTTGTATAGCCGGCTTACTAAAACTGGCGAAATCACCAAAGGGGAATGCGAAATGGCGCACACGGGTCGACAGTTTCGACTCCAGCCGGTTAGCAGAGTCTATAATCTCCCTGTGCATGACCCTAGGGTCGACTTCGCCTGTTAGGCGCTCGTGTGAATTAGTATGAGCGCCAATACTGTGCCCGAGTTCGAGCAGGCAGGAAAGGTCTTCCCAGCTCATGTTCATCAAGTGAGCCGGAATCAACGCAGGCGTGGCACCAACCTTCAAGCGCTTGCAGATAAAAGCGTGGGCACTTGCAGTATCAGGTTGGTCTATGAAGGCAGCTACTGCAAAAAATATTGCCTTTATGCCAAGCGGCTGTAGCACTCGCTCGGCAACTATGCGGTTGGAAGCGAATCCATCGTCAAACGTCAACAGCAGAGAGTCCCGGGTAAGCGCACGACTTCCTTGCATCACCTCTTCAAATTCGGAAGGCGTCAGGAAATCCCAGCTCTTCTGCAGCCACCGCAATGTTATGGCGAAAGTCTCAAGTTCGTTAGGCGCGACATCATGGTAAATTAGCACGCGTAGCTGCGGGGCATGCATTCCCATGGCGCGCAAGAGTGTCCGGGAAGCCAAAAAAACCGGGTACGCAAGCGGCAAGAAATGACGAAGCATCAGGTTATTTGGTAAAAGTTTAGCAAGTCAACTCTGTAATAGCTGGATGCAGAGGCTAGAAGGAGAGCCGCCGTTTGCTGGAAACACAGCATGACTGTTGCGCAAGTGTTCATCGAGTTGCGCATTCCGGCAAGCGCTCAGAATTAAACTCGTATATCCAAGCATAGTATGATGAACCCTGATTGAAGGGATTGCGTACCGCGCCCCTTGCCAATTCTGGCCCAGCGAACAACTTTCCGAAACATCCGTACAAAGCCAGCGAGGGCGTTACCGGTCCGGGAATCAAAATATGTGTCACGTTCGCCTGCTTTATACGCAAAAGATAAGGCAATGCTTCAGGTGAGGAAGGGTCGACATAGTTTATCCAACTATAGTCGATTGCACGCCGCGGAGAAAGCGCCATTGATCGATGACCATTGAGTAGTGCAGCACTCGGTGGTAGAGCGTTGTCTGCCCAGCGTAACAGGCTGTAGCCGTTCGCACTTCTCTCCATAATCTTTTCGCGCCACCCTTCGGCGAGAGCGCCCGGAAATAATATGTACACGCCTAACCAGCACCCCAGCATGAATGCAGCCGCCTGCAGTTTGACTATCCATCCCGCCACTAACGGCACTCTTCCCGCGCCGCGGTCAAGGGCCAGAGTACATATGAACAGACCCCAGTAATAAGTTTCAAGGTACATCCGGGCGCTGGGCGGCGCGGCAGCCAGTGACAATAGAGTAATGGTCGCGACCAGTAAAAGCGCCACGCGCGTTTGCCTCGCGACGCCAGGACGAAGTGCGAACAGGAAGACTATCCAACCTATCCCGAGCACATGGGTCAGGCTCATTGGGTCGGTTGGTAGCAGTATGGAGAGCGGGAACGGCAAGTTGCTGAAAAAATCGGGGTTATTCCTAGCATAGGCGATCATCGCGTCAGTCCCTGGTAGATGGCCGGGGAGGGGATTAAGGATAGCCTCGAGTAAAGTGCTCCCGTAGGTATGAGCCTTCCATATATATGCCGGAAGAAAAATTAAGACTGCGAGCACCGAACCGATTGCGAGAGCGGCAGCCATATCCCGTCGGCGGCCCATCGTATACAGGGCAAAGCATCCGACCAGCCCACCGCCAAGAAGGTAGTTGAACTTAGCTAACGCTGCACTCATGCAAAGCATGCAAACTAGGGCGAAACGTTTGCGTAATACCGGCTTTGTAGCTTCCTCGACGGACGGATGGGCAAATAAAGCAAAAGCCAAAGTGGTCATGGCAACCGGCCAAAGTTGCGGCTTGTGACTACTGACCAAGAATAATAGTATAGGAGTCGATATCGCGGCAAGCACAATCAGGTCCGCCGTGCTGGCCATGCCTGAAGAGGCTGGTTGTAAGCGCTTGTCCGCTTTCCACCAGAAAAGCGACGTGATGGCCATCAAGCTTGCCCATTGCAGGAGCGCGCCGAACTGTTCCGCACCCACCGCTAGCCCCAGCGCAATTAGGACCTCGCCGTTACCGGCCAAACGGCTGCTGAACCATTCAGGGCTGGCTGGCATGCCAGATTTGTTCAGCATCTCAATGGCGCCGCCGATATGGTAGTCTAATGCGTCAGCGCTAGTAACAGGACCGAGGGCAAGGAAAAACAGGCCAACAAGGTTTGTGAGTATCAACATGCGGGGCAAGGGTGCATCCATGAGCCAGGCTTTTATCCTACTTACGGGGGCAATCGTCGTGGCAGCAAGAGCAAGATGCAGCAATCCGCTAATCAGCAATGCGCCCGCTGCAACACGCATCAGAATCAGGCTGGCTTGACCCAGCAACACTAACGGAAACAGCAGGGCAGACACCAATATGGCTCCAAGCACTGGTGACTGGTAACGGAGGCTTTTCTGCTGATCGAGCTGCATAAGTCTCATGCAGGTAAGGAAGGCAAGGCCCAGTGCATCGAGCCCAGCAAGCATGCCTAAGGATACCAAGGCGGAAAATGGGGGCGGCAGGATAAACTGCTCAAGGCTGCTCATCATTAACGAAGCCTAGTAGGACGTGTTGGCGAAAATCCTCCGCGGAACATCCAGAACTTGTTGGGCAGGAATGAGGGGACGAACCCGATGATTGCAGCAAGAGGAAACCCCGGGTTGTCGCCATGCTCCCGAGTAGCGACAAGCTCGATGATTGCACGGCACAGTGGTGAGAACAGGCTGATGGAAGCCATAATCAACAGCTTTTCAAGCAAGAATCGCAATAAAGGACCATTCGTGGTGAATATCAGGCGACGTTGTATGGATAGATTGACGAAAACTAAAGGCACGCATGCAAGGAAAGATGCCTTAGTGCAGTGCCAGTAACTGCTGCCGTTCATCAGCCAGTAGATACCATACTGCGGTACCCAGGATAACAGGCCTAGTTTTCCGACATTAAACAGGAACAGCAGGTATTGGTGAACAGGAGACAGGGACATCCTGGGCATCAACCTTGACGGAATTGGCTGGCCTTCTGCAGGCTTTCCTTTGACGCCCGCCTCTCAGCGCACTCGGTCGAAAGACGCAATAGCTCGCGCTCGAACACGCGCTTATCTAGGTGCGTGATGGAATCCAGGATCAGGCCTACCGCGGCCAGCACCACAGCAATCACTTCGACGCCAGTGCTGAGTATGGCAAGGGGCACGCGTGAGACATAGCGGGTGTGGATGAATTCAGTCACTACCGGCACGCCTAGCACAAGGCCAACAACAAGGAAGACTAGAGACAGAGTACCGAAAAAAGTCAGTGGCCGGTAATGGCGCAGGATATTAAGTAGGATACACAAAACCCTAATGCCATCATGCACGGTATTGAGCTTGGACAAACTCCCCTCCGGGCGGTCGCGATACTTTACAGGAAGCTCGACAATGGACAGGCGCTTGTCGAGGGCATGCAAGGTCATGTCGGTTTCGATCTCAAACCCTTCCACAAGAACTGGGTAGCTCTTAGCGAAACGGCGACTGAAGACACGGTAACCACTCAGGATGTCGGACAGATGAGCACCGAAAAGGGAGTTGACCAAGTCGCGCACCAGGCGATTGCCAAAGCTATGGAAGGTGCGCTTGTTTTCGTTCGCGTAAAACCCGCCCACATGCCGGTCACCTACCACCATGTCAGCATTCCCCGACAGTACCGGGGACAGGAGCGCAGGCAGATCGTCGGCCGGATAGGTGCAGTCCGCATCTGCTAAGACATACACGTCGGCTTCGACGTCTGAAAAACCGCGTCTGACCGCATGTCCTTTTCCTGGCCGGGGCTCGTTAATCACGCCGCCACGGCAGGCTAGCCGTTGCAAGACTTTACGTGCTTCAGTCTCGGTCGCGTCCGAGGAACGGTTGTTGATGACCCATATGGCCGCTTGGGGAAGCACGCGGTTGAAGTCCAAGATTGTGGCCGCGATTGTTAGATCTTCGTTATAGGCGGGCAGGATGATGGCGATATCTTGAATTTTCCACTCTCATGTTTGTTGGTAAAAATAGTGCGCAAGCAACCTAGCCACGGCTTGCTTGTGATACGAAGTAACGACGCGAAACAGTCGTATAGCAATGGCCGCTCCCGGGACGAGGCTACGATGCCGCCAGGCTATGAGCAATTCGTTCCGCATTCTCCTCCACCAGTTGCCGGTAGTGATGTTTCCTTGTCTTTCGACGTACAGGCCTAACCTCTCCTGCACAAAGACTGCCTGCAGACGGGGAGACAGGCGCAGCCAGAGTTCGTAGTCCTGCGACGACATCAGTGACTCGTCGAACAGGCCATGTTCGAGAAGGACGGCACGTCGACAGGCGACTGCCGATGTGGAAAACAGGTTGCGCTGGTAGATCTGGGCAGGCAAAGGCCGACTAACGTCATAGTGGCGGGCATAATCCAGCGCCACACGTCGGCCGTCGAGTTGCACTAACTCCTCGTGGTGGCAGACGAAATTGGCGTCCGGAGCTCTGGCAATGGCCTGAGTCACGCGCTCCAGTTTCTGCGGCATCCACAGGTCGTCGGAATCGAGGAATGCAATCCAGTCTCCCTGTGCGGCGCAAATGCCTGTATTTCGCGCCGCGCCTGGCCCGCGATGCTGGCATCGCAGGATGGTCCAAGGAAATACCGGATGCCTCACCTGCAGGTATTGGGTGATGAAGGCCGATGTATCGTCGCTTGAACCATCATCGATGATGATGAGTTCATACGGGCTCAGCGTCTGCTCGATAACAGTGTCCAAGGTCTTCTGTACCCATCCCCTGGAATTGAAGACGGGACAGACGATGGAAAAGCGTGGTCCGATGGTGTCCGTCATTGCGGTTTCAATGTTCATGAACGACGAGCCAGCGATTGAGCACGTAAAGTGAGTAAAGCAGTTCAGCACCGCGGGCTTGCCGAGAGGGGTCGTCCAGCCACGCGCCAAGCACGCTAAGGTCAAGTAGCTCTCTAAGAGCACGCGCAGGCCGTTTAGTCAGTTCTGCACGAATAATCGGAATCCATTGTCCTATCCATGCACCCGTGGGAGCGTTAAATCCTTCTTTGGGTCGGTCGAGGATGGAGGCTGGCAATCTTGATGCCAGTATGTGGCGAAACAGGCCTTTTTTTTCGCCACCGGCGAGGTTGACGCTCTCTGGCATGGAGAAAGCGAGTTCGACTAGGCGATGGTCAAGCAGGGGTACGCGTCCTTCAACCGACGCTGCCATGGTCGCCTTGTCCGTCAGTGCAAGGATGTTATCGGGCAGATAGTGATTCAGGTCCAATTGCATGCGCGAGTAAGCGTCCCGCGTATGGAATGAAGAGAGGTGAGCGTCGAAGCCAGCAAGTAGTCCGTCGAATAGTGACTGGTCGCGCAACAGCGATTGCAAGAAATGCAGGTCGGTACCAGAGGTGGAAGTGAAAAAGTTGCGCGCCGGGTTGTGCAAGCGCTTACCTAGCGCAGGATTCCAGGCCCTCCATACTGGCTTGAGTGCGGCACGCAAGACGGGAGGTAGTTGCGCAAACCATGCCGCCGTGCCAAGCTTGGCCGGTAAGTGACGGTCATATCCACCGAATATTTCGTCACCGCCGGCGCCGGACAGCAGCACCTTCACACCTTGTGCAGCAGCTTCGGATGCGAGGGCAAAGGTTGCCACGATCGCATTATCTGCCATCGGCTCATCCATTCTAGCCATCAAGTGGTCGAGCAGCGCGGGCTGGTCGTGGAACCGCAGCGATATACTGTTGTGACGTGTGTGCAGCTTCCTGCTCAGTTCCTCTGCATGACGTGCATCACTGCCACCCTTGCCTTCAAAGTCAATGGTGAAGCTGTGCAGTGCTCCTTTGCCCAGTTTCGCGGCGCCGTAAGCAGCCACGGCGCTGCTGTCGACTCCGCCAGACAGGAGTATCCCCACTGGCACGTCGCTTTGCAATTGCAGATTTAGCGCCTCATCCAGTAGGTCGTCCAGTTCCTCAGCTAGCGCTTCCGTGGGACGCTGAACGACCTTGTGCGGTAAGGACCAGTAACGGCGACGCGAAACCCGGTTGTCTTCAATAATTAGTTCTTCACCGGGCAAGAGTTTTTTCACGCCTTCGAAGATGCTGAGGGGACCCGGAACATACGAGTACCCGAGATAAGCGGTGAGCGCCGTGGCCGATAGTGGGGCTCGCACAACCCCATTGATGGCATTGAGATCAGACGAGAAATGTAGTGCAGTCGCGCTTTGATGGAAAAACAGCGGCTTGATTCCAAGCCGGTCGCGGGCGAGCCAGAGCGAGCGTTTGCGTGCGTCATAAATCGCAAATGCAAACATGCCATTTACCTCATGCACGCATTCGCGCCCCATCTCTTCATAGAGGTGGACCAGTACCTCGGTATCGCTGTTAGTTGAGAAGTGGTGCCCACGTCTGACCAGTTGCGCACGCAAATCGAGATAGTTGAAGATCTCACCGTTAAAAACGACGTGCACCTTGCTATCTTCGTTTCCTATCGGCTGGTGTCCACCGGCCAAGTCGATGATCGATAGCCGGCGCATGCCCATGCCCATCGAACCATCTATGAGGTAGCCCTCGTCGTCGGGCCCGCGATGCAGCATCCTGTTCCCCATGCGCTGCAGCACATCA
>Ga0164294_10002029_pt1 | contig 18517 bp, 20 predicted proteins | sample GEODES005metaG_FD_111479 | JGI IMG/M metagenome (GOLD analysis project Ga0164294, IMG submission 111479) | Oligotrophic lake water microbial communities from Sparkling Lake, Wisconsin, USA - GEODES005 metaG | ecosystem: Environmental > Aquatic > Freshwater > Lake | place: USA: Sparkling Lake...
CAAGTGGCTCAAGCTTTGATTCGTGCAGCCCGCCGCGGTGTGACGGTGCAAGTGCTGGTAGACGGTATCGGTACCGCCGAGCTGCAACCTGAATGGCAGGCGCAGTTCACCGCAGCCGGCCTGCATTGGCAGGTCTATTCGCCTTTGACGCGCAGCTGGCCTGGCCTGAGCCTGTTGTGGCCCGAACAGTGGCGTCGCTTGCACCGTAAATTGTGCGTCGTCGACCGACGTCAGGTTTTCTGTGGCGGCATCAATATCCTTGATGACTTTTACGATCCGCACTACGGTCAATTGAGCGCACCCCGTTTGGATTTTGCAGTTGTACTTGAAGGTCCGGTGGCTGAGGCTGGGTCTGAAGCCGTAGCCCTTTTGTGGTGGCGTGTGCAAACGGGCTACAGTGCGCGTCATCATCATTTGGGTGAGGCTTGGGAGGCCTTTAAAGCGGCCGGTTATGGCGGACGCATCAGCGCTGCGCATCTGGCACGCAGCCGCGCCGCAGCCTTGGTGGGGCGACCGCAGCAGGCCGGCCGCAGCCAAAGTCTGCCGGCAGCGCGCGCAGGCCTGCTGCTGCGCGACAACTTGCGCCATCGCAACACCATCGAGCGGGCCTACCGCAAAGCCATAGGACAGGCACGTCATGACATCGTGATTGCCAATGCCTATTTTTTGCCGGGTGGGCGCCTGCGCCGTGCGCTCATCAAGGCGGCACGGCGCGGCGTCAAAGTCACGCTCTTGCTGCAAGGCAAGTACGAGTACTTTATGCAATACCACGCGGCTCGACCGGTCTACGGCGCTTTGCTGGAGGCTGGCGTTGAAATCCATGAATACGCGGCAGCTTTTTTGCACGCCAAAGTGGCGGTGGTTGACGGGCGATGGGCCACAGTGGGCTCGTCCAACCTGGACCCTTTGAGTCTTTTGCTCGCTCGGGAAGCCAATATGGTGATGGATGACCACAGCTTTGCACAAGGGCTGCGCGAGCGCTTAGAGGGCGCCATACAGGGCGGCAGACGCCTGCAAAGTGCCCAATACAGCCGGCGTCCGTGGTTCGAGCGTTTGCTGGATCTGGCCGCCTATGCTTTGATGCGCCTGGCGCTGCTGGTGACGCGTCAACGCTACTGAGCGAGAGAGTTGACAGACTGTTAATATCAGCCATGGACATGAAATCAAGCCTCCCTACAACCATCGCTGCACCCGCTTTAGACGATGAAGGAACCCCTGTTTCAGTCAAGATCAGGGAGCGCCTTGTGCAGTCACGCAAGCGCTTTCATGCGAACGACAATATTTCAGCGTTCATTGAGCCCGGCGAGCTCGAAAAGCTGCTCGACGAAGTCGAGCTCAAGATGCAAGGGGTGCTCGACAGTTTGGTGATCGACACCGAACAAGACCACAACACCAACAACACGGCACGCCGGGTTGCCAAGATGTACCTCAATGAGGTTTTCAAGGGCCGTTATCTCGAGGCGCCGCCCATCACTGAGTTCCCCAATGCGGAGCATCTCAATGAGTTGATGATCGTGGGCCCGATCACGGTGCGTAGCGCCTGCTCACATCATTTTTGTCCGGTCATCGGCCAGGTCTGGATCGGTGTCATGCCCAACGAGCACACCAACGTGATCGGTCTTTCCAAATACGCGCGCCTGGCCGAGTGGATCATGGGTCGCCCGCAGATCCAGGAAGAAGCAGTGGTGCAACTGGCTGATTTGATTCAGTCCAAGACACAACCCGACGGGCTGGCCATTGTGATGGAAGCTTCGCACTACTGCATGGGTTGGCGCGGCGTCAAAGACCTCGACAGCAAGATGATCAATTCGGTCATGCGCGGCGTGTTTTTGAAAGACCCGAATCTGCGCCGTGAATTTTTAGCACTCATTCCCAAAAAAATCTAAGGACCAAGTTGCCAGCAAGTGTCGAAGCAGCTGCGCTTCGACCGACCCGCACAGACAGCGCTTTGTACCTTTTATCTTTCAAGGATTTTCATCATGTTGGTCAGACTTCTTTATGCCAGTCGCGCTGTTGAGCCGCACAACACAGAAGCCACGGACGCCATACTGGCGCAGTCGCGAACCCATAACCCGGCCTCTGGCATCACCGGCATTCTTTGTTACGGCGGCGGTATTTTTCTGCAAGCCCTTGAAGGCGGGCGCAGCGCCGTCAACGAACTCTACGGTCATATACAGCGTGATTCCCGGCATAAGGATGTGGTTTTGCTGAGCTACGATGAAATCAGCGAGCGTAGTTTTGGCAGCTGGACCATGGGGCTGGTCAATATTGCCAAGCTCAATACCTCCATCTTGCTCAAGTACTCTGAGCGCCCTGAATTCGATCCCTATTCGGTCTCCGGCAATGTCTCGCTGGCTTTGCTGCAGGAGTTGATGGCGACCGCCTCTATCGTCGGGCGTTCCTGACGCTTTGGACACCCTGATCGCCGGCTGCGATTTCTCCAGCAGCCCCAGCCGCCGTAAACCCATTGTGTTTGCCACCGGCACCGTGCAGCAAGCGCGGGTGCAACTGGCAGGGCTCGAGAAAATAGAGTCACTCGATGATTTTTCAGCCTGGCTGCGCCAGGACCGTGCCTGGATCTGCGCTTTTGACTTTCCCTTCGGTCTGCCACGGGAGTTGGTGCAAACACTGGGCTGGCCGCTAGAGTGGCACGCCTGCATGGCGCACTACGCCAGCTTGAGCCGGGCGCAGGTGCGCGACACCTTTGCCGCCTTTTGCAATGCCCGGCCGGCCGGCGGTAAATTTGCCCACCGCGCAACCGATGTGCCTGCCGGCTCCAGCAGCTCTATGAAATGGGTCAATCCGCCGGTCGCTTACATGCTGCACGCCGGTGTGCCCAGACTGATCGATGCATGTATTTCACTGCCGGGCCTGAGCCATCCATCGGCTGACCCGTCCCGCACCGCCCTGGAGGGCTATCCCGGACTGTTGGCGCGGGAGTTGCTGGGCCCATCGCCCCGCAGCTACAAAAACGATGCCAAGGCGCTGCAAACCCCCGAGCGACTGATTGCACGCAAAGACATGCTGACAGCGCTCGAACACGGCCAGACACGGCTGGGTCTGCGGCTCAAACTCACGCATGCGCAGCGTGAGCGTTTGATTGATGACGCCACGGGCGACTCGCTGGACGCCGTGCTGTGCCTGATGCAGGCAGCCTGGGCTCAGCAGCAGCATGCCGCAGGTCATCCTCGCTATGGTCTGCCCGCGGTAGTTGATCCACTGGAGGGCTGGATCATCACCGCTTGAGTTGCTTCAAGCGCAAAATGCATCTTGAACAAAAAGGACTCAGGATGAGGATCGCTTGGGGAAAATGGTTAGCAATCGGCAGCTTGCGCAAAGCCTCCCTCTTGCGGCAGCTGACGGCGCTGTGGTTCATGCTCCAGGAGCCGGCTGCACCGTTGCTGCCCAAGCTGCTGGCTTTCGCTTTGCTGGCCTATGCGCTGAGCCCGATTGACCTCATTCCCGACTTCATTCCTGTGCTGGGCTGGCTCGATGACCTGATCTTGCTGCCCATCGGTTTGACACTGGTGGTTTGGCTGGTACCGCGTCCGCTCTGGCAGGCGATGCTGGACAAAGCAGACCTGTTCCAGGGGCGCTTGCCCAAAATGCTGACCGGCCTGATCGTGGTGCTGCTGATCTGGGCTGCGTTGATCATTGCCTTTGGCAGTTGGCTGGTCTCCGAGCTGCTGCACGCATGAAGCCCATGCGCCAGCGGCAGGCAATCGCCTTATTGAGCGCCGGGCTGCTGGGCCTGCTCGTACAGGGCACATTGTTGGCTGCTGCGATGAGTCTGCCGGGGCAGTCGCTACCGGCCTGGACTGGTGTGGTGACCCATGTGGTGGACGGAGATACCGTGTATGTCCGGCCCGTGGCCGGCGGCGTCTCGCGCAGCCTGCGCCTGCTGGGTATGGATGCGCCTGAGATTTGCCAGGAAGGCGGCGTGGCGGCCCGTGATGCCTTGAATGAGCGTGTTTTTCAACGGCAAGTTCAGGTGCAGGTGCATGGCAGCGATGACTACGGCCGCGACCTGGTCAGGCTTTACCTGGCCAGTGAAGACGTGGGGCAGTGGATGGTTCAGCGTGGTCACGCCATGTCTTACCGATTCAGGCAGGACCCGGGTCCTTATGCCGAGGCAGAGCGGCGCGCCCAGATTTTGCGGCGAGGCATTTTTGCCGGCTTGCCACCGGAAAACCCCAGAGACTTCAGGCGCCGCCACGGCCCGTGCACGCTCTAGCGTTGCAAATGGTCGAAGCTGGCTACGCTGTCAGTGGGCGCCTGGCCGGGTGCCGCAGACTTTGCAGCCGGGTGCGCGACGGGTGCCGATTTCGCTCCAGCGCATGTGCAGCGCATCCAGCATCAACAGCCGGCCGGCCAATGACTCGCCCGTACCGCACAGCAACTTGAGCGCCTCTGCAGCCTGCATGCTGCCAACGATGCCTACCAGCGGTGCAAACACGCCCATGGTGGCGCACTGAGTTTCTTCGGGGGCCTCTTCTTCAGGAAACAGGCAGGCATAGCAGGGGGCCAGGGGCTGGCGCGAGTCAAAAACAGACACCTGCCCATCCATGCGCAGTGCTGCGCCCGAGACCAGCGGCTTTTGGTGATGCACACAGGCCTTGTTGATGGCGTGGCGGGTTTGGAAATTGTCGGTGCAGTCGAGCACCACGTCGGCCGCCTGCACCCAGGCTTGCAAGGCCTGGCCTTCGGCCTTGGCCGTGACGGCCGTGACAAGCACGTCCGGGTTGATCTGGCCAATCGCCGTAGCGATCGAGTCTGCCTTGAAGCTGCCTACGCGCGCCAGAGTGTGGGCGATTTGCCTTTGCAAATTGGTGGTGTCGACGCGGTCAGGGTCCACCACGGTGATGCGGCCTACACCCGCACTGCCCAGGTACAAGGCAGCCGGAGAGCCCAGGCCACCGGCTCCGATGACCAGGGCATTGGCGGCCAGCAGGCGCGCTTGGCCCTCGACCCCGATTTCTTCGAGCAGGATATGCCGCGAGTAACGCAGCAACTGGGAATCGTTCATGGCAGGCGCAAGGCTGCAGGCATGCCCGGTATTGGCGCTCAGTCTGCTTTTTTCTCAGCCTTGCGCTCGACCATGGTTTTGCTGGCCACGACCGGGCGACCCTTAAGATGGTTGATCGCCTGTATCAGCGGAAAGTCTTTGTCGCTGCCGAACTCGGGCGGACGGCGTTGCTCTGGGGGTTTACGCGATTCTTCTTCAAGTCGCTTCAGCGCTTCTTCGCGGGCCTTTTCGCGGGCCGGATCTTTGACGTCAGCACCCTGACCGCTGTTGAGGTGTTTTTCAAGGTCGGCTTCGCGCGTGCGCAAGGCAGCGAAGGGGCTGCCTTCCAGGGTTTCATCAACCATCACGTCCGGAATGATGCCCTTGGCCTGAATGGATTTGCCGCTGGGCGTGTAATAACGTGCTGTGGTGAGTTTTAAACCGGTGTCAGGTCCAAGCGGGCGCACCGTCTGCACCGAGCCTTTGCCGAATGTTTGGTTGCCCATGATGGTGGCACGCTTGTGGTCTTGCAGTGCGCCGGCCACGATTTCGCTGGCTGAGGCCGAGCCTTCGTTGACCAGCACCACCAGCGGCACGTTTTTCAGCGCAGCGGGCAGGCGTTTGAGCGGATCGGTACCGCGGCGGGCATAAAACTCCGGCGAGGCTTTGTAAGTGAATTTGCTTTCTGCCAACTGGCCGTTGGTGGACACCACGGTCACGTTCTCAGGTAAAAAAGCCGCCGACACGGCGACCGCTGCATCGAGCAGGCCACCCGGGTCGTTGCGCAGGTCCAGCACCAGACCTTTGAGCTTGGGCTCTTGCTTGTAAATCTGCTCGAGTTTGGTCACGAAGTCTTCGACCGTGCGTTCCTGGAACTGGCTCAGGCGGATCCAGGCATAGCCGGGTTCCAGCACTTTGCTGCGCACCGATTGCGTACGGATCTCCTCGCGCGTGATCGACACCGGGAAAGTGCGGTTCTCGTCTTTGCGGAAAATAGTCAGCAAGACCTTGGTCCTGGGCTCGCCGCGCATTTTCTTGACGGCCTCATTCAGGGTCAGACCTTTGACAAAGGTGTCATCAATTTTGGTGATCAGGTCGTTGGGCTTGAGGCCGGCACGGTCTGCAGGGGAGCCTTCTATCGGCGAAACCACCTTGACCAGGCCGTCCTCCTGGCTGATTTCGATGCCGACGCCGACAAAACGGCCAGTTGTGCCCTCCCGAAATTCTTTGAAGGACTTTTTGTCAAAATAAACCGAGTGCGGGTCCAGACTGGCGACCATGCCTGAGATGGCATCAGTGATGAGTTTTTTATCATCGACCGGCTCGACGTAATCACTTTTGACCATGCCGAAAACCGCCGCGAGTTGTTGCAACTCTTCCAGCGGCAAGGGGGTCATAGCACCCCTGGCAACGGCTTGCAACTGCACAGTGGTCAGCGCGCCGGCCATGGCGCCCAATGCGATCCAGCCGCTGATCTTTAATTTCTGACCCATACAAACACCTTGGTTGGTCTTGCCCCGGGCATTTCGGCAACAGGTGTTGCACATGCCCTAGCAGGAATCAAGAGAAATATACACCTTGGCGCCCGGCCTTGCACCACATTGCAAGGATGACCGCAGGAAAATTTCAGCCGTGTGCCTGGCCGGCAACCGCTGCGGCGGCTTTGGCAATGGCCTCGGCGTCGCCCAGGTAGTAGTGGCGAATCGGCTGCAAAGCCGCGTCCAGCTCATACACCAGAGGGATGCCGTTGGGTATGTTCAGCCCCACGATGTCTTCTTTGGACATATTGTCCAGGTACTTGATCAGCGCCCGGATGGAGTTGCCGTGCGCGGACACCACGATGCGCTTGCCTGACTTGATGGCAGGGGCCATCGATTCGTTCCAAAACGGCAGCACGCGGGCAACCGTGTCCTCCAGGCACTCCGTCAGGGGCACCTGCTCGGGCTGCAGTTTGGCGTAGCGCGGGTCTTGGCGCTCGCATCGCACATCGTCTAAGCTCAGTGCCGGCGGCGGGGTGTCATAGCTGCGGCGCCAGGCCAATACCTGCGCATCGCCGTATTTTCGAGCTGTTTCGGCTTTGTTCAGACCCTGCAGCGCGCCGTAGTGACGCTCGTTCAGCCGCCAGCTGTGCACCACCGGCAGCCAGGTGCGACCCATTTCGTCTAGCACATGCCACAGTGTGCGCGTGGCACGTTGGAGCATGCTGGTGTAGGCCAGATCGAAGTCGTAATTTTCGGCCTTGAGCAACTTGCCGGCACTTTGCGCCTGATCAATGCCGGTGGGCGTCAGGTCCACATCGGTCCAGCCGGTGAATCGGTTTTCAAGGTTCCAGGTGGACTCGCCGTGGCGGATAAGCACTAATTTGTACATGGGGTGGTTCGGGAAAAGGGCTGAAAAATGCCTAAGGTAACAGTCACAAAAAATGTCCGGAAATCGCCGGTTTCGGGGTCTTGCCAACCGGCGGTGTGCGCCAGTATTGCCCTGCATTCTAAAATCACTGCTTTATTGCCCTGTGGCGCAACACTCAAAAGGTTCAAATTGAAATTTCTCATCGACAACTGGATGCTGATTTCCGTCGCATTGGCTTCGGGCGGCATGCTCCTGTGGCCCCTGATTGCCGAGAGCGCCTCGGCCGGCAAGCTCAGCCCGACGGCTGCCGTGCAACTCATCAACCGTGAAAAGGCGGTGGTCATTGACGTGGGCGAGCCGCATGAATTTGCGGCCGGCCACGTGGGCGGCTCCAAGAATATTCCCTTCGGTCAGCTCGAAGAAAAGCTGCCTGGCCTGGTTAAAAACAAGGCTCTGCCCGTGATTCTGGTGTGCCCGCTGGGTGCGCGCGCCGGCCGCGCGGTGGCAGTTGCCAAAAAAATGGGCTACGAGCAGGCGCAAAGCCTGGGCGGCGGGCTCAAATCATGGCGTGAAGCCAATTTACCGGTTGAAAAAGCCTGAAACAGTCTGGAGCTCTGAACATGCCTACCGTCAAGATTTACACCACCGGCACCTGCCCTTATTGCATTCAGGCCAAAGCTTTGCTCAAACAGCGCGGTGTTACCGAGCTGGAAGAAATACGCGTTGACCAGATTTCTGGCGAGCGCGAAGTCATGATGCAGATCACCGGCCGGCGCACTGTCCCCCAGATCTTTATCGGCCAAACCCATGTGGGCGGCTGTGACGACCTGGTCGCGCTGGATGGCCGTGGCGGTTTGCTGCCCCTGCTTGCCGCAACTTGAATCTGCTCTGGCCGTCCGGCCTGAGATAAACTTTTGTTTAAGTCCTTAGCGGCCCGACGTCTTCCTACTTATCGTTTTTTGAAAGAGCACCATGGCCGAAGCCAATCTTGAACCGGTTTTTCAGATTCAACGCGTTTACCTCAAAGACGTGTCGCTGGAGCAGCCCAATTCCCCTGAAATCCTGATGCAGCAAGAGCAACCCAGCGTGGACATTCAGTTGGGCGTCGAAACCAAACCGGTGGTCGAAGGCATTTTTGAGGTCACTGTGACCGCCACTGTGCACACCAAGATCCAAGACAAGACAGTCTTCATGGTTGAAGCCAAGCAAGCCGGCATTTTTGAAGTGCGCAACATCGACCCCGAGCAACTGGGCTCTATTTTGGGCATTGCCTGCCCGCAGATCGTCTACCCCTACCTGCGCGGTAATGTGGCTGACGTGATTCAGCGCGCCGGCTTTCCGCCCGTGCACCTGGCTGAAATCAATTTCCAGGCCATGTACCAGCAGCAGGCCGAAGACGCCAGCCAGGCCGCTCCCCAGATCATTGTTTAAGTTTTGAACGCCGCCCTGCACACCGTCCGGGCAACTCCCTTAGGCCACGCGGTATGAAAATCTGCGTCCTGGGCGCCGGGGCTTGGGGCACAGCACTGGCAGTATCAGCCAGCAGCCAGGACCGGTCGCCGCATGCGCTCACGCTGTGGGCGCGCGATGCGGCACTGGTTACGGCCATGCAAAGCACCCGGCAAAACCAGCGTTATCTGCCTGGTGCTGCGCTGCCCGAATCTCTGCAAGTCACCGGTGGCCCAGCGAGCTCATTAGAGGCGGCTGTGGCCGGACAAGACCTGATCATCATTGCCACGCCCATGGCCGGCTTGCGCAGTGTGCTGCTGCGCTTGCAGGCAGCCAGGGTAGGCGTGCCGGTGGCCTGGCTGTGCAAGGGCTTTGAATCGCCAGAGAACAAGACCCCGGACGGGGGCGGCTTGCTGGCCCACGAAATCTCTGCCCAGATTGCACCCGACCTGGCTGCCGGCGTGCTGAGCGGGCCGAGTTTTGCGCGTGAAGTTGCCATGGGCCGGCCGACCGCGCTGGTGGCCGCCAGCGAACACGCCGGTGTGCGAGATGCGCTGGTGGCAGCTTTTCACCAGCCGACCTTGCGTGTCTATGCCAGCCATGACATGGTGGGTGTGGAGGTGGGTGGCGCCGTTAAAAACGTGCTGGCGATAGCTTGTGGCTTTTGTGACGGTCTGCAACTCGGGCTCAATGCGCGGGCCGCCCTGATCACCCGCGGTCTGGCCGAAATGACGCGTCTGGGTGTGGCGCTGGGCGCACGTGCCGACACCTTTACCGGCTTGTCTGGTCTGGGCGATCTGGTGCTCACGGCCACTGGCGATCTCAGCCGCAATCGCCAGGTCGGTGTGCTGCTGGCCCAGGGTCAGACACTGGCGCAGGCCGTGGCCAGCCTGGGCCATGTGGCGGAAGGCGTTTACTGCGCGCGAACGGTGGTGCAAAGGGCCAGAGCCCTGGGTGTTGACATGCCGATTGCCCAGGCGGTCGTGGCCCTGTTAGACGGCCAGCTGAGTGCTACGCAGGCGGTGGCTTCTTTGATGGGGCGCGACCCCACTGCTGAGCTGGGCTGAGCCCGGCGGTTTAAATTTCGATGTTGTCGATCAGCCGGGTCATGCCCAACTTGGCCGCACCGAGCACCACCAGGGGATCGCTGGCCAGTGCTTCGCTTTGCGGCAGCAGTAAATCACTGCGTCTGCGCACGGTCAGGTAGTCGGGTTTCCAGCCGCGCCGCGCCAGCGTTTGCATGGCGGCGGCTTCGAGCTCGGGCAACTGCGCCAAGCGCGCGCCTTTGGCGGCCTGGCCCAGAGCTTTCAGGGCGATCAACAGCTGCACAGCTTCTGCACGCTCAGTTTCGCTGAGGTAGCTGTTTCGCGAGGACAGTGCCAAGCCGTCGGCCGCACGCTGGGTTTCACCGGCGATGATCTCAATCGGTAAAGCCAGTTGCTGCACCATGCGCTGCACCACCAGCACCTGTTGGTAGTCTTTTTTACCGAAAGCAGCGACACCCTCGGGCATGCCGGCAAAAACACAGGAAAAAAGTTTGAGCACCACGGTGCTGACGCCAATGAAAAAGCCGGGCCGAAAATGCCCTTCAAGAATGTCCGACAGCTCCGAGGCCGGGTGAACCTTGTAGGTCTGCGGTTGTGGGTAGAGCTCTTTTTCGCGCGGGGCAAACAGCAGGTTGCAGCCGGCCGCCTCCAGGCGCTGGGCATCGGCGTCCAGCGTGCGGGGATAGCTGTCAAAGTCTTCGTTCGGCGCGAATTGAAGACGGTTGACAAAAATGCTGGAGACCGTCACATCGCCCAAAGTCCGGGCTTGTTTGACCAATGCGATATGCCCGTCGTGCAGATTGCCCATGGTGGGTACAAAGGCGGGGCGCTTGAAACCGCGCAGCTGCTCGCGCAGGTCGGCAATGGTGTGAACAATTTGCATCAGAAAAATCCTTGCGGCCGGATTTGTGAACGAATGACGGGCACAGACTACAAAAAAATCAGGCCGGTGTATAGGCCAGTCGCACGTAAATCGGTGCAAAGGCTTCAGCCTGCGTCACATCGATCAGGCCTTCCTTGCACAACTCCAGCATGGCAATGAAGGTCACCACCAGCACCGGCATGCCGCGCGTGGTGTCAAACAGATCTTCAAAGACGACAAAGCGGCTGCCCTGGAGTTTGCGCAACACGATGCTCATGTGCTCGCGCACGCTGAGGGCTTCGCGGCTGATGATGTGGTGTTGTACCAGCCGCGCACGTTTGACGATATCGCGCCAGGCCTCCTGCAGATCGACCACGTGCACATCCGGAAAGCGTGGCTGAAGCGCCTGCTCCACATAAACCTGGGCCCGCAAAAAATCCCGGCCGAACTGCGGAATCTCATTGAGTTGATGTGCAGCCAGCTTGATCTGCTCATACTCCAGCAAACGGCGAACCAACTCGGCGCGTGGGTCTTCTGCCTCCTGGCCTTCAGCGGTTTTCTTGGGCGGCAGCAGCATGCGCGACTTGATCTCAATCAGCATGGCCGCCATCAGCAGGTATTCGGCCGCCAACTCCAGGTTGGTTGAGCGGATCTCGTCTACATAGGCCAGGTACTGCCGCGTGACGGCCGCCATGGGAATGTCCAGAATATTGAAATTCTGCTTACGGATCAGGTAAAGCAGCAAGTCCAGCGGGCCTTCAAAGGCCTCGAGAAACACCTTCAGTGCATCCGGCGGAATGTACAGGTCGTGCGGCATCGCAAAGAGCGGCTCGCCGTAGAGTTTGGCCAATGCCACCTGGTCGATCACCTCTGGCATGTCTGGCCCGCCAGCATGAGCCGCAGGCAGCAGCGCGTCCTGGTTGACGGCCGGCCGGTCGGTGTTGGCGTTGGCGTGAGATGAGTTGTTCATGTGATTGAAACGGGCCGGGCCGGCTCATTCAAAGGCCGCAAAGGCAGACGTGCCACCGGGCAGGCCGCCATACCGGCGCAGGCTCATTGACCCTTTGGATGCTGACCGGTCAGGTAAACATAGGCCTGCTGCTCAAGCCTGCCGTCTTGAAACCCCTGCTCGGCGCTGCGGTCCAGCTGTTTATCCCACAGCAGCGCCCGGCCGGCACGTTGCTCGGCTTCAAGCGTGGGCTTTTTGGCCTTCAGGCCGTCAATGAACTGGGTCACTTCAGAGGTGTAGTCGGGGCGGCGGAAGATGGACATGAGTATTTACCTTTACCGCCATTTTAGGCGCTGTCAATTTTGGCCAAAAAGCCTGCGCGTGCCTTGGCCTGGAGGGGCCAGGTACAGCAGACGGGGTCCTCGTACTCACTTGCGTGCCGGCAGCACAGCGTCGGCGGCGGCGCCGACCGCCTTGCCTGCAACGCGAGCGGTTCCCATGGCGGCTTCACCGACCAGCTCGACCGTGCCCACGACCAAAGACGCGGCGCCGTCCGCCACAGCGACAACAGCGCAGCCGCTCAAGCAAAGCGATGTGGCCAACAGGACTGCGGCCAACTTAAAAGTCTGTTTTGTCATGGTCGCTTCGTTCAATGAATCCGCATGCCGGGCACAGCGCCGGGCCATGGGTTCAGTATGTAAATACCGGGTTCTGCTTTTTCATCCGCGTGGCTGGCGGCCAGCACCATGCCCTCGCTCACGCCAAACTTCATCTTGCGCGGCGCCAGATTGGCCACCAGCACCGTGAGCTGGCCGATCAGGTCTGCGGGTTGGTACATGCTGGCGATGCCACTGAAGACATTGCGCATGCGGCCTTCGCCCACGTCCAGCGTCAGGCGCAGCAGCTTGACCGAGCCCTCGACCGCTTCGCAATTGACGATCTTGGCAATGCGCAGATCGATCTTGGCGAAGTCGTCGATGGAGATGGTGGGGGCGATGGCCTCGCCGCCTGGGGTGATTTTTTCTTCAACCACGGCCGGGGGCTCGAACAGGGCGTCGAGTTGTTCGGGGGTGACGCGTTGCATCAGGTGCTGGTAAGGCGCGATATGCGAAGGAATATCTGTGAGCCCATCCCATTGTGGCAAGTCGGACTCGCCAAAAAGCTCAATGAAGACTCTTTTAGAAAGGTCTGGAAGAATCGGACTTAGAAGCAATGTCAAAGTCCTAAAACTCCATAGAGCTTGCGAGCAAATTACTTGGGCATGAGGGAGAGTGTCGGGCGATTTCGCCAACAACCATGGCTTTGCGTTGTCAAACTGAGCATTGACGTGATCTGCCAGATTCATGATTTCACGAAGTGCTTTGCCAAACTCCCGTTGCTCGTAGCACGATTGGACGAGTGCACCTACTCGACGAAATTCATCAATCGAGGTGGTGATGCTAGGTGTGTGTGGACTTTCTCTTAACGAGAGCTTGTTGTTAAAGTTTTTGTTGATGAACGCTGCCGCCCGGCTTGCAATATTCACAAACTTACCAATCAGGTCGCTGTTCACCCGCGCCATGAAATCATCCGCATTGAAGTCAATGTCTTCATTGCGCGCCGAGAGCTTGGCCGCCAGGTAGTAGCGCAGCCACTCGGGGTTCATGCCCAGGCTCAGGTACTTGAGCGGGTCCAGGCCGGTGCCGCGGCTTTTGCTCATCTTCTCGCCGTTGTTCACCGTCAAAAAGCCGTGCACAAAGATGTTGGTCGGCGCTTTGCGGCCGCTGAAATGCAGCATGGCCGGCCAGAACAAGGTGTGGAAGGTGACGATGTCTTTACCAATGAAATGGTACTGCTCCAGATCGGGTTGGGCCATGTAGGCGGCGTAATCCGGGCTTTGTGGATCCAATACCGCGCGCTTGTCCAGCAGGTTCTTCAATGAAGCCAGGTAGCCGACCGGCGCGTCCAGCCACACATAAAAATACTTGCCCGGCGCGTCCGGAATCTCAATGCCGAAGTAGGGCGCATCTCTGGAAATGTCCCAGTCGCCCAGGCCTTCACTGGTGCTGCCGTCGGGGTTGGTGCGCACGCTGAACCATTCTTTGACCTTGTTGGCCACTTCGGGCTGCAGCTTGCCGTCTTGGGTCCAGCTCTGCAAAAACTCAACACAGCGCGGGTCCGAGAGCTTGAAGAAAAAGTGTTCCGAGCTTTTGAGCTCGGGCTTGACGCCCGACAGCGCCGAGAACGGGTTGATCAGGTCGGTGGGTGCGTACACGGCACCGCAGACCTCGCAGTTGTCGCCGTACTGGTCTTTGGCGTGGCACTTCGGGCATTCGCCCTTGATGAAGCGGTCCGGCAAAAACATGTTTTTCGCCGGGTCAAAAAACTGCTCAATCGTTTTGCGCTCAATCAGCGAGCCGCCCTTGTCGGCAGCAATATCGCGCAGGTCGCAGTAAATCTGGCGGGCGAGCTCGTGGTTCTCAGGCGCGTCGGTGCTGTGCCAGTTGTCAAAACTGATGTGAAAGCCGTCCAGGTAGGGCTGGCGCCCGGCGGCGATGTCGGCCACAAACTGCTGGGGTGTCTTGCCGGCCTTCTCGGCCGCAATCATGATGGGCGCGCCGTGCGTGTCGTCGGCACCCACAAAATTGACCGCGTTGCCCTGCATGCGCTGGAAGCGCACCCAGATGTCGGCCTGGATGTATTCCATGATGTGGCCGATGTGGAAATTGCCGTTGGCATACGGCAGGGCGGTGGTGACGAACAGTTGGCGCGGCATAGTCGGCTTTAAGGCAAGGAAGCGGCGATTTTATGTCGCGGGGCGGCTGCTCAAGCCCTTGCCCCTGTGCGGCCCGGATGCCGGCGTTAGACTTCTGCCCTGATCACATGCCCCCACTTAACCGAGACACAGACCCCATGGCCTTAGACAAAGAGAGCATCCTTCAGGCATTACAGGCCGTCATCGACCCCAACACGGGCAAAGACTTTGTCAGTACCAAGGCGGTCAAAAACCTGTCGGTCACCGACGCCGATGTGGCCTTTGATGTCGAGCTCGGCTATCCCGCCAAGAGCCAGCTGGCCGGTCTGCGCAAAACCCTGATTTCCGCCGTCAAGGCGGTGCCGGGCGTGGCCAATGTGTCGGTCAATGTCACTGTCAAAATCGCCAGCCACAGCGTGCAGCGCGGCGTGCAGTTGCTGCCCAATGTCAAAAATATCGTTGCCGTGGCTTCCGGCAAGGGCGGCGTGGGCAAAAGCACCACCGCCGTTAACCTGGCCCTGGCCCTGGCCGCTGAAGGCGCCAGCGTCGGCCTGCTGGACGCCGATATTTACGGCCCCAGCCAGCCCATGATGATGGGCATTGAAGGCCGGCCCGAGAGCGTCGACGGCAAGAACATGGAGCCGATGGAGAACTACGGCCTGCAGGTCATGTCGATCGGTTTTTTGGTGGCGCAAGACGAAGCCATGATCTGGCGCGGCCCCATGGCCACGCAGGCGCTGGAGCAGCTGCTGCGCCAGACCAACTGGAAAGACCTGGACTACCTGATTGTCGACATGCCACCCGGCACCGGCGACATTCAGCTCACGCTGTCGCAGCGCGTGCCCATGACGGGTGCGGTGATCGTCACCACACCGCAGGACATCGCTCTGCTGGACGCCAAAAAAGGCATCAAGATGTTTGAAAAGGTGGGCGTGCCCATCCTCGGCATCGTTGAGAACATGGCGGTGCACATCTGCTCGAAGTGCGGTCATGCCGAGCATATTTTTGGCGAAGGCGGCGGCAAGAAAATGGCCGGCGACTACAGCATGGACTACCTGGGCGCCTTGCCGCTGGACATCAACATCCGGCTGCAGGCCGACAACGGCCGCCCCACCGTAGTGGCCGACCCGGACGGTGAAGTCGCCGGCATCTACAAAGCGGTGGCACGCAAGGTGGCGGTATCGATAGCCGCCAAAAACAAGGATTTTTCGGGTAAGTTCCCGACCATCACGATCTCCAAAAACACCTGATCGCCACACGCTTTTCCAGAGCCCTCGCATGACGTCAGAAGCCAGCGCCTCCCCTGTCATCATCCGCATGCACGAGCGTGACAACGTGGCCATCGTTGGCAATGACGGCGGTTTGCCGGCGGGCACCGTTCTGCCCGGCGGGCTCGTGCTGACCGAACGTGTGCCGCAAGGCCATAAGGTGGCACTGACCGACCTGAAGGCTGCTCAACCGGTGCTGCGCTACGGCATTCCGATCGGTTACGCGCTCAAGGCGATTGCTGCCGGCAGCTGGGTGCATGAAAAGCTGCTCGACATGCCTGCGGCGCGCGAGCTCGTCAACTTGCCCATGGCCACCGTCAAGCCCGCACCCATGCCGGCGCTGGAGGGTTACACCTTCGAGGGCTACCGCAACACCGACGGCTCGGTGGGCACGCGCAACATCCTGGCCATCACCCAGACCGTGCAATGCGTGGCCGGCGTGACAGAGTTTGCGGTGCGGCGCATCAAGGCCGAAATGCTGCCGCGCTTTCCCAATGTGGACGATGTGGTGTCACTCGAACATGCCTACGGCTGCGGCGTGGCGATTGACGCACCGGACGCCATCGTGCCGATACGCACCCTGCGCAACATCAGCCTGAACCCGAACTTCGGCGGCGAAGTCATGGTGGTCAGCTTGGGCTGTGAAAAGCTGCAACCCGAGCGCTTGCTGCCGCCTGGCAGCATCCCGCTGATCGATGTGCGCCAGAGCGGCGATACCGCGCTGGATGTGGTTTGCCTGCAAGACGACGTACATGTGGGTTTCATGTCCATGGTCGAGTCCATCATGCGGCAGGCCGAAGTGCATTTGACACGGTTGAACGCGCGCCGGCGCGAGACTGTGCCGGCTTCAGAGTTGGTGGTGGGCGTGCAGTGCGGCGGCAGCGACGCTTTTTCCGGCGTCACCGCCAACCCTGCGGTCGGCTTTTGCACCGACTTGCTGGTGCGCGCTGGCGCCAGTGTGATGTTTTCTGAAACCACCGAAGTGCGTGACGGCATTGACCAGTTGACCGCGCGCGCCAGCAGTCCCGAAGTGGCTGAGGCCATGGTCCGCGAGATGGCCTGGTACGACGCTTATTTGCAGCGCGGCGGCGCCGACCGCAGCGCCAACACCACACCCGGCAACAAAAAAGGCGGCCTGTCCAACATTGTCGAAAAAGCCATGGGCTCTATCGTCAAGTCCGGCACTGCGCCGATTTCCGGCGTGCTCGCCCCAGGTGAAAAGCTCAAGACCCGCGGCCTGACCTACACCGCAACGCCGGCCAGTGACTTCATTTGCGGCACCTTGCAACTGGCTGCCGGCATGAACTTGCATGTGTTTACCACCGGCCGCGGCACGCCTTACGGCCTGGCCGAGGTGCCGGTGATCAAAGTCGCCACGCGCAGTGATCTGGCGCGCCGCTGGCATGACCTGATGGACGTCAACGCCGGCACCATTGCGACCGGCGAAAAAACCATCGAGGCCGTGGGTTGGGAGCTTTTTGAGCTGATGCTCGAAGTCGCCAGCGGCCGCAAAAAAACCTGGGCCGAGCACTGGAAGCTGCACAACGCGCTGGTGCTTTTTAATCCGGCGCCGGTGACCTGACAGACCCGAGTGCAGGCATCTGGCCCTTACACTGCGCCCATGTCTGATTTTCAGTTGCACACGCCAGAGACCCAAGCCGGGCTGCGCCGTCCTTTTGTGGAGGTGGCCGTGGTCATGCGGCGTGAGCGCATTGACAACCGCTGGCAGCCCTGGCGATGGAGCCTGTCTGAGATCATTCCCCATGAGGATGATTTTGGCCACGCGCCGCGCCTGCTGCTCATCGACGACCAGGAAGAGCGCTGGCTGCATCCAGGTTTGAAGGTCGAGCTCTTTAGCGACGATGCCGAAGGCTATGAGTTGAACCTGACCACGCAGCAGCCTTGCTTTTGGGTGGTTTGGCGCATGGAAGAAGAGCCCTCTATCACGCACGAATGCATCGCCGTGCCGCAAACCGTCACCCTGAGTTATCACGATGCCGGCCGTTGGCTGGACGCGCAGGAGTCTGTCGAGCAGGTGCCCGCGCCCCTTGAAGTGCTGTTGTGGATGCAGACCTTTGTCGATCAGCACTATGTGCTGGACGTCAAACGCCGCAAACGCCCTGAGAGTTTCAAGTCCCTGCAAGACCGCTTTGGCAACCCGGCGCGTGTCAGCACGGTGAAGTCGGGCGGACCGCACCATGGCTGAGCAGAACAAAGACCGCCCGGACGGATTTTTGGGCCGCTGGGCGCGCCGCAAAAATGACGCGCTGCAAGGCAAGCCACTGGACGAGCCCGCGCCGGCCAAACCAGCCGTTCAAGCGCCCCTGGCTGCGTCGGGGGCTGTGGCTGCAGCTCCGGCATCGGCCGGCGTTGCCCCTCAAAGCACAGGGGAAGATGCACCCACTCCCTTGACACTCGATGACGTCAAGGTCTTGACCAAGGACTCCGACTTCAAGCCTTTCATGGGCCGCGGCGTTGAGCCCGGCGTACGCAATGCCGCCATGAAAAAGCTGTTTGAAGACCCGCACTTCAATGTGATGGACCGCCTAGATATTTACATCGACGACTACTCCATCCCCGACCCGCTGCCGCTGTCGATGCTGCGGCAGATGGCCAGCGCCAAGTTTCTCAATCTCTTTGAAGAAGAGGAAGACAAGGACAAAACGCCTGCGCTTGCCGCAGACCTGGCGCGGGAAAGCGACAATGGCACTGCAGCTGATTCAGTGGCACATTCAGCGCAAAAGACGCAGGCTGCCTTGCCCGACATTGATCCACCCGACAGCCCGCTACCGGGTTTTGTGCCCGAAGGCACCCGCCAGGAAAACCATGCCCACACTGATTTGCGACTGCAACCA
>Ga0164294_10002030_pt1 | contig 18514 bp, 7 predicted proteins | sample GEODES005metaG_FD_111479 | JGI IMG/M metagenome (GOLD analysis project Ga0164294, IMG submission 111479) | Oligotrophic lake water microbial communities from Sparkling Lake, Wisconsin, USA - GEODES005 metaG | ecosystem: Environmental > Aquatic > Freshwater > Lake | place: USA: Sparkling Lake...
GACCCAGCGGTTCGCCCGCGCGCCTGCGGTCACCGCCGCCGCCTGATCGCGGCGCGCCTCCGCAGCGCGCACGGCGGGGTTCGAGGCGCGCACCGCCTCCTGCACCGCCACCAGATCCAGCGTGACGGCCGGTGGGTCGGACCACGCGTTCGCCGGCATCCGGTCGTCGGCCGGATCCTCGCCCATCGCGACCTGAAGGCCGTCTTCCAGCGCCTCCGCCCCCAATCGGGCGTCCAGGGCCTCGGCCGAGAGCTGCGCCGCGCGCGCCTCCCGGCGGGCCAGCTCGGCGGGCGCGAGGGTGCCCGCCGCCACCGCCGCGCGGGCGAGGACCACGTCGCTGGCGCCCACCTCCGACGCCATCGCGCGGATGTCCGCCTCCGCCTCCGCGCCCGCCCAGGTCCAGTAGGCGGACAACGCGCCGGCCAACCCCGCTTGCAGCGCGGCCTCGGCTTCGAGGTCGGCGGCCGTCCAACCCGCCTCCGCCGCCCGCACCGCGACCAGCGACGACGCCAGCCGCGCGCCGCGGAGCAGCGGCTGCGCGACGGTGGCGTCGAGCCGAAGGGCGAACAGATCGGCCACGGTGCTCGCCGGCGCGCCGACCTCCGTCGAGGTGGTCTGGCTCGCGAGGTGCGACAACCCCGTCGCCACCTGGTAGCGGGTGCCGATCGCCGTCACCCCCGACACGCCATTGGAGAGGGTCCAACTCTGCTGCCGGGCGTCGAAGAGGAACGGGAGGAACTGCCGCTCCCGCGTGGTGCGGTAGAAGGCATCGGCCGTGTACAGGGGATCGAAGAGCCCTCTCGCGGTCATCCAGGCGCCCGACGCCGCATCTGCAGCCGCCGCCGACCCGCGCACGGACGGGTTGTGGGCGCGCACGGCAGCGACGACGTCCGCGACCGACAAGGGCGCGGGCTCCCCGCCGCGCGCCACCGCGATGAACCACAGCCCGAACACGACCCCTCACCGCTTCGTCCTACTGCGACCCGAAGCCCTTCGGCAACCACCGCGCGGCGATCGGCGTGCAAAGGCGGGCGCCGGCTGCTAGGCTGTCGCCGGCCGTGGCCCGCAGGGCGCCACCGCTGGGGAGGACCGGGTGATCGACCGCGCAACCACCGAGGTGCTGCACGCGCTCGCCGAGCGCCTCGCGGCGCGCCGCCGGCCCGACGCCCCCGATCAGGACGGCGAGCGGCTCGCCGACGTCGCCGCTGTGCGCGAGACCCTCGAGCAGCGGCTCGCGGTGGGCGACCCCGACCGACCGCCCCCCCGCCGGATGGCCACCGCCCTCGCCCTCGCCTACGCCGCGCTCCCACACCTGTCCGCCACCCTCGGGGACTATCGGCAGCCCTCCGGGGAAGAGGTGCGCGAGCCCGAGCCGCAGTGGGTCATGACGCCGCTCGCACTTCCGGCCGAGGCGCTCGAGAGCTGCTTCGGCCTCGCGAACTGGGAGATCGACGATCTGCGAGACGAGGTCGATCGGCGGGCAAGCAAGCAGATGAAGCAGCGTCGCGCGCTGCAGTGGCTGTGGAGCCGCTTCCGCCAGCCCCAAGCCGGACCCGAGCCGCTGCTCCACGCCCTCTTCCCCGATGTCGCGCTGCCCGGCTCGGTGGGCTTGGTCCGACGCGGGGCGCAGCTCTATGTGGTGGTCGACCAATCGCCTCCCGCGGACGAAGCTGCCCTCTTCCTCCCGTGGCGCAGGGCGCCGCCCCTCCGCTTCGACCCCCGCGCCGTCGATCCGCGCGTGCTGGAGGGCATCGCCCGGGGGGTCGGCGCCTCGCCCCCCGAGCTGCTGGACCTCCTGACGGGCATGGTGACCGTGATCCCGCGGAGCAGCGCGATGCGCTGGTTGACCCGCGACGGTTGGCGCTCGCGTGGCTTTGCGGCCCTCACCGCCTTCGGCACCCGGTACCGCGCGCCGGCCTTCCTGGGCCGTCCGATCGGGGCGGGCGAGATCGACGCCAGCCGCTTCGTCCTCGGCGTCGAACAGCGCGTGGTGGTCGGCGATCCGGAGGCGGTCTTTCAACAGCTCGCCCGCCCCCGCGCCGAGGCCGCGCTCCAAGCGATCTACGCCGAGATGCTCGCGCGGGTCGCCGCCGAGCCAACGGACGGCCCCACCGTCCCGGTGCACGAGGACCTCGACCTGTACGACGCGGCGGGCTGGCTGGAGGTCGCTCTCGGGCCCATCGTCGCCTGGGCCCGCGACCCCGACGTGCGCGCCGCCGTCGGCGCACGCACGCACGCACCGGCCGCCGAGGTCACCCGGGCGATGGACGCGATGGCCGACCGATGGGCCGACACCCTCGATCGGCTGTGGTTGGCCCCGCCGAACACGGCGTCGACCTCGGTGGCCGCCGCGCTCCTCCCGCACCTGATCCTCCTGCACGGCTCGCTCCGACGCTTGGCGCGTGCCCCCGCTGACGCACGCAGCGAGCACCGAGAGCTGCTGTTGCTCGGCGCCGCCTTCGATCTCGGCGCCACCCGCCTCGACCGCTTCTGGGCGGGCGGCATCGCGGAGGCAGGCCGGCCCAGCGGCAAGGCGAATCCCCCGGAAGACCTACTCGGTTCTCACTTCTGGCCGAGTTGGCTCCGCCTGCTCACCCACGCCAACCTCGACGCGAGCACCCTGTTCTGACGGGGCGCGCGCGGCGGGTCGGGAGGCGACCGTGATCGGGTGGGTGGCCGCCGCGTGGGGGGCGGGACTGTCGGTGACGGTCGACCTGACCGCGCTCGCGCCGATGCGCGCCACCCTGCCCGTCGCCGCTGCCGGTGGGCCGCTGTGTGCCGACGCGCCCCGCGGAGACGCCGTACTCGACGAACAACCCGCCCACGCGCTCGCGGTGGCCGGGGTTGTGGTGAGCCGGAAAGGCGGTCGGTCGGCCTGGGGGCATGCCCGGGTGCGCGCCCTCGCCTGTCAGGACGGCGTGCTGCGCGACCTCACCTACGAGGTCTACCGGTTCAACCGGACCACGGCCGGGTGGCTGGCCGAGCGGAGCGGAGCGGCAGCGGCCCTCGGCGCGCCCGACTGGGTCCGTCGCCAGCGGGGCTCACTCGTCTGGCTTCGCACGAATGCACCGGTCGATGGAGGACAGTTCGCCGCCGACGCGCACGCGAACCGGGAGCTGTACGAGGTGTGGCTCCCGGAAGCCGACGCGCGCGCCGCGCTCACCACCCTCGATCGCGCGTGGCAGGACCAACGGACGCGGATCGCCGCTGGAGACGACCTCGCCCCGCGGTATCGGCTACCGTCGCGAAACTGCACGACGCCCCTGCAAGCGGCCTTCGGCGGCGACCGCGCCCGGCCACACGCCTGGCTCCACGACTGGCAGGGCGCCGATCACGAGGTGGTGCTGTACCCCTCGCACAGCGCGCTGCGCCGTCTGGTTCGGCGCGTCGGCGGCGCCCAGGCGCTCGCCGGCGCACTCGCCGCGACGGGGACGATCGACATCCGACGGCCCCGGCCGATCGTCCGCGGTGGACGCGCCTTGCCCGCCGGAACCACCGCGTGGTTGGCACCCGCCGCCACCGCCCATCCGCCCCGTGCCATCCGCCGGCTCGGGGAAATCCAGCCGGGGTCGACCCGCGACGCCACGACAACCCCGATAGGGGAGGCGCCATGAACGACGCCCCCACCCCGCCCCGCCCCGCCGCGCAGATCGCCCGCGGCATCCTGGCTGCCGTCAGCGCAGGCTCGATCGCCGCGCTGCTCGGACCCATCGCCGCGCCCCTTCACGATGGGATCGGCCGGTGGGTTCGCGGACCTGCGCTGTCGGTCCTGGTGGTGACCATCGAGGGGGACCTCGCCGCGGGGGCCGCGCGCGCGCAGGCCGCCGGGGCCACCGAGGTCGTCGCCGCACTCCCACCTGGACACCCCTGGCTCGGGGGGGTCGCGCCCGAACCCCCGGGCTTGCGGACGGATCGCGCCGGACGGGTTCGGTGGTTCGGGGCGCTCCGCCTCCCGCTGCCCGAGGCGCTGCCCCGCTTGGCGCGGGTGCGGGCCGAGCAAATCGATCCGTCCGATCCCACTCAGCTCGCCGGCCGCCGAGTGGTCCTCGAGCCCGCAGACCCCGCCGCCGGCCTGCAGGTGCTCGCGCCTGGGGTGCCCGGTCCGATCGATCGCGCCATGGTCTTGGCCACCGCGCTGGGCGCCGCCGACGCGCAGGCCGGGCTGCGCGCCCCCGGACCCGCGTGGACCGGGCTCGCCACCGCCTTCGCGGCAGCGGGCTTCGGCGCCTGGCTGCGACGCCAATCCCTCGGCCAGGGCTCGCTCGCGGCCGCCGTCGCCGCGGGGGCCTGGATCGCTGGATGCATCGCGGCGCGCACCGCCGGGTTTGACCTGCCCCTCGAGGCGGTGGTGGGCGCCATCGGCGTTCCGCTGGGCCTCCGCGCGATGACGGTGACCGAGCGCGCGCTCACCGCCGTCGACCGGCTGGCCGCCCGCCTGGCTCCCCCGCGACCCACCCCACCCCGACGGGCCGGCTTGGTCGCGCGCGCAGAGATGCTCGGCTGGCTGGCCTCCGACCGCTCGATCGCCCTGTGGACCCTCGGCTTTGACGGCCAGGTGACCCGGACCCCCATCTGCGGACGCGAGGGCGACCTGCCACAGCTCGAGGCGCTCCCGGCCGAGCCCATCGCGTGGGGCGGGTGGCGCGTCGTGCCCGTCACCGAAGGGGGCCTGGTGGTGGGCGCGCTCGGCCTTGCCGGTCCCGCGCCGCCCACCCCCGCCGACATCCGTCTGCTTGACGCCGTCGCCACCGCGCCGCTCGACGGCCCGGAGCGTGCGATCCACCCGCCGTCCGATCCGCTTACCGCGCGCCTGCAGGTGGTCTTCACCGCGCTCGACCGCACCTTGTCCGAGACCGAGACCTGGCGCGCCATCCTCGGCCCCTCTGGGCTGTCGCTCGGCTTGTTCGCCCTCGGTGGCGATGTGATCGCCGCCAGCGCACCGCTGACCCAGCAGATCGACCCCGAGGCGACGAACCCCCTCGCCAGCCTCCTCACCGGTTGGACGGGCGCCGACCCGCGCACCGCCTTGCTGCGGGCCGTGAGCGGCGACGAGGTGCGGCTCCAGACCGCCAACGGTCAGCAGGAGGTGGTGCTGCGGCGGCTCGACAGCCCCACCGGTCCGCGTGGGCTGCTGGTTCAGCTCCACGATGTCGCCCCCCACCAACGACTCGACCAGCTGCGCGCCGATCTGTGGAGCTCCACCAACGCCCGGATCCGCAACGGACTCCTGAGCGTCTCGGGCTACGCCGACCTGCTTGCCGAGGGCGAGGCGGACGAGCGGGAGGCGCTCCTGGTCCGCCTGCAAGCGCGCATCGACGGGATCGTCGGCGAGCTCGACAAGGCCGAGGGCCTCACCGCCACCCGGGCAGGCGACCAGCCGCTGCAACCTGTCTTTCTGTCCGCCACCGTCCGCTCGGCCTGGGAGCGCCTGGACCCCGCGCGCCGCGGCCGGGTCCAGCTGCAGGTGCCGGACATCTCGGCGCCCATCCGCGCGCGCGCCCAGGCGCTCGAGGCTGCCCTGGAGGCCGTCCTGTCGACCTTCAGCGACCACGGCGCCGGCGCCGCGCTGTCGGTCCAACCTGAACCCCAATCGATGGCGCTCACCCTGGTCGACGACTCAGGCGGCCTTCCGCCGGGAATGCTCGACCGCCTCCTCGACCCCCGGGCCGACAGCGCCCTCGGCCGCGGGCTCCGCGCCCTGGCCGAGATGGGCTGCACCTGGACCTCGTCGTCCGACGCCGGGGCTGGCGTCCGCATCCGGTTCGACTTCCCCTACTTCTGACGGGGCGCGTCGAAGCGCCTCCCTGTGATAAACCCGCGCCGTGCTGCACTTGTTTCCGCCATCATCCCTCGACAGCTCGATCCTGACCTCGGTGCTGGTCGGCGTGCTGATCGTGTGGCTGTTCCAAGAGCTGCTCGGCTGGAACAACACCGGGCTGGTCGTTCCCGGCTACCTCGCGTCTATTCTGGTGATTCAGCCGGTGACCGGTCTGGTCGTCGTGGGCGAATCGGTCCTGACCTGGTGGACCTTCTCGGTGCTCTCAGACCGCGTGCCGCGGTGGTGGCCTTGGTCCCCGTGGTTCGGCCGGGACCGCTTCTTCGGCATCTTGCTCGTGTCGGTCGCCGTGCGGATTGTCTTGGAAGGCGGTGGATTTCAGTGGCTACAGAGCCGATGGGGAATCGGCGTCGACCAAGACCTGCACTCGATGTCGCTCGTGGTCGTACCGCTGGCGGCCAACGCGATCTGGCGGACGGGCCCCATCGCGGCGTGGACCCGCCTCGGCGTGCCGGTCGTCTTGACGTGGGCGGTGCTCCAGCTGGTCCTGCTCCGCTTCACCAACCTGTCGTTGTCCACCTTCGAGCTCACCTACGAAGACCTCGCCCTCGACTTCGTGTCGAGCCCGCGCGCCTACATCCTGCTGCTGACCGGGGCGTGGCTCGGGTCGGCGGCCAACCTGCGCTGGGGTTGGGACTACGGTGGCATCATCGTGCCTGGCTTGTTGTCCCTGTGTTGGCTCGAGCCCAGCCGACTCGTGGCCACCCTGGGAGAGGCCTTCGTGATCGCCACCGCCGTGCGGTTGGCCGTGCGGCTGCCGGTGCTGAAGACCGCGAATCTGACGGGATCGCGGCCGCTCATCCTGGCGTTTGTCCTCGGGTACCTCATCAAGTTCGGCGTGGCGTGGTCGTTTGGAGCGCTGTGGCCCGGACTCGCCGTCCGAGACCTCTTCGGCTTCGGCTACCTCCTCCCCACCATGATCGCCCTGCGCGTCCTCCGGGCGGGAGACGACGCCTTTCGCCCGATCGTACCCGCGTTGCTGACCTCGCTCGCGTCCTTCTGCGTGGGATCGGGGGTGGGCTACGCGCTCGCCGTGGTGTGGCCTGCTCCCACCGCTCCGCCGCAGGCCCTGCCCGCAGACGCGGAGCCGGCCCTCGCCCTCGCCACCCTCGCCTGGGCAGACGCGGGCCCGCCGCCCGACGCCGCCAGCCTCGTCGACATGGGTGCGAGCCGGGTACAGGGCGGCGGAGAGGGCTTTGGCGCACTCTGGGTACGGCCGGAGGGTGCGCCGCTGGTGGTGACCGCGCGCGTCGGACGGCCCGGGATGCCCGCCGCGCTGATCGCGGTGGCCGAGGCGACCGACGCCCGTTGGGTGCTCCTGTGTGGCGAGCGCGGCAACGCGTGCGACGATGCGAGACGGGCGCTGGGCCTCCGCATGCCGGTGCTCGAGCTGCGCGACGGTCCGCGGGATGGCCTGCGCGTCGACGGACCGCTCCCGCCCGAGATCCAGCCGGCCGCGCTGTCGGCGCTCCTGGGGCCGCTGCCCCTCCAGCCCGATGCGATGCCCGCCCGGGACCCGAAGGTGGTGCTCGACCTCACCGAACCGACGCGCCTGCGGGCCGGCGCGCACCGCGCGAACCAGACCGCCGCACCCCTGGCCGACGCGCGGGTGGACACGCCCCTCCGCAGCCTCGATGCGGAGGCGACCCTCCCCCTCCGTGTGCTTGCCTCGGAGGTGGTTGGGCCGTGGATGTCCTGGTGGCGGGCCGGCCCGGAAGCCGACGACGCGCTGCGGCTGGCCGCCTTCAATGCCGATGCACTCGGGCTCACCCTCGCCGCGACGGCCGACCGCGCGGCCCTCACCGGGCCGGGGTTCCGCGCCACCCTCGACCGACGTGGAGCGCCCCACGTCGTCCGCGTCGCCCAGGTGGCGGAGGACGACCCAACCCCGTCGGCCGCGCGGGCGCTGGCCCTGGTGATTAGGGCGGCCGCGATCGTCGAAGATGCGCCGGCAGCGCTGCGCCGCCACGACGCGCGCGAGGTGGATCGACCCGCCCACGCGGTCTTCGCCGCGCTCCTCGACGGCTTCGGCCCCGCCGCCCTCGCCACCGACATCCGCGCCGCCCGGAGCGGCCGCGACGCCGAGGCCGAGCTGATCTGGTCGACCGGACGCCCGTGGCCCCCGCAGGCGCCGGCGCCGGTGGACTGGCCCGGGTTGGCGCACGCACTCGGCGTGGAGGCTGCGCCCTACGACGGCTCCTATGCCCGGGCGTGGTTCGCCGACGGCGGCAATGTGGCGCGGCAGCTCACCCGCGCGGCGACCGACCGAGACGCGCACCAGACGGTCTTCCTCGGCAGCATCGCCCGCGATCGATTGGTGCACACCCGTCGCAACGCGCCCATGTCCTTCCTGATCGGCGCGGCGGAATGGGCCGACCTCGTGGTGGATCTCGGCGACCCATCCTTGCAGGTGGGCGCGCCTGACGCCGGCTGGCGTCCGGCCCTCGACGCAGCGCTCCAGGTGGTGAAGACCGGCGGGATGCGCGAGCTCGCGCGGCTGCGGCAGGTCTCCCGACCCGGGCAGGTCGCGTTGGCGCGTGATCCCGTCCTGGGTCCACGCTGGCTCGGGGTGCGTCGCTGCGTGGCCGACACCTGCGAGGTCCTGCTCGTCCCCCTCACGGGCACCTGCGCGCGCTGTACAGCCACCGACCCCTTGGCGGCGCTCCGCCTGGGTACGCAGGCCGTCGTCGTGCAGATGGGGGCACCATGAGCGCCCTGCTCCGCTGGGTCGGCGTGGTCGCCGTGCTGGCGTTGGTCGCGGTGCTCGTGCGCGGGGAGCGCGCCGTGGTCACCCAGACTTCGCTCGAAAAGCTCCTCGCCTATCCGCTGCAAGGTCCGCTGGTGTTCGCGTTGGAGGCCAACGAAACCGAGGTTCGCCTCGCGACCTGGCTGTCGTCCCCCGCCGAGCCGCTGGCGGACGCGCGCCGTTCGGAGGTGTACGCGATTGGCTTGACGCTGAAAGACCCCGATGGCGTCGTCGTGCAAGCACAAGAGGTCTGGCTCCCCACCGTGCGCAGCTGGCTGATGCTCGACCAGCCGCTCCGACCCCAGCGGTTGATCGGTGATCCAAGTCGAGATCTCTGGGATGACCGGTCCACGCGCATCACGCTGGATGGCCTGCTGCCCCGTGGCGGGGTGCTCGAGATCACCCCCCGCCACATCCCCCGCGGCGCCGACGTGCTGGTGGTCGCGCACCGGAGGGCCCCTTCCGATCCCATGGATGTGCTGCGCAAGCTGCGGCGCCACGAGCTCGATCGGGCCGAGCCCATCGCACCCTGGCCAGTGAGTCGCATGCCGATGGCTTGGCAGACGAACCTGGCGGGATCGGTCTGGGAGCGCATGGGCGCGCTCCCACCCCGCTCTGGCGGCATCCCGCGCACGGTCCGCCTGGAGACCCACTTCGACCACCTGCCCAGCGTGGATGCCCCTACCCTCGGGGCCCCCGTGCCCGCCGGCGGCGCGCTCGCCTGGCTCATCGACGGAGAGACTGTCTTCGAAGCAACGATATCCGATCTGCCCTTCGGCCCGCCCAACGGACGGGGAACCGTGCGTGTGCGACCCGCCCTGGGTCCCGAACAACGCCTGCCGATCGTCGATGGCCGCGTGGGACCGATCGCCGTCTCGGGGCCGACCGAAATCACCGTCGCGCGCGACGCCGACGCGGGCGGCCTGGCCTGGATCGCGGCGAAGACCGACGGGGGCGCTCCCGATCGCGCGATCGGGGTCCCACCTCGTCTTGCCGTCGATGGACCGATCCAACGGGTCGCTGCCGATCTGCGCGAGGTCGTCGCCTGGCGCGCCCAGCCCAACGATCCGCTGGTCTTCGCGATCGCGCCGGATGAGCTCGCCGAGTTCACCCTCCGGTGCCCCATGCCCGCCGCACGACGGCCCGGCTTGGAGGCTGGAGAACCTGGATCACCGGTGACTGTCACGTGGGTCGCCGCAGACGGCGCCGGTGGCGAGCTCGGGCGGTGGTCGGAGGCCTTCGCGCCCGTCCCGAGCGCATTCGAGCGCTATGTGCGCGGGGCCGATCCGCTTGAGATCCCGGTGTCGGAGCCGCTGGTGCGGGCGCTGCGGGCCCCCCCTGGAACAGCGCGTCTCACCCTCTGGGCCGATGCGCCGATCGACGTCTCGCTCAGCGTCACCACGGATCCCGACCTCGAACCTGTGTTGCAGCCCGACTACACCCTGCCCGACGACGCCCTGTACGTGCTCCGCTACGAGCCGCATGTGTCGAAGCCGTGGCACGGCCGTTCTCCACAGGGACCCGAGTCGCTGGCACAGGCGGGCCGCGCCATGGCGATCGACGCCCAGGTCCGCTTTGCGCCCAAGGCTTCCCCACCGGCCGGCCCTTCCACCGACCTGCCCGACCGCGAGGGCGCCGACCCCGGGGGCGATCCCCGGCTGGTGCGACACCCGCTCGGGCTCGGCGGGCCCTTCGAGCTCCTCGCGGAGGCGGCGCCAGGCGCCACCGACGGGGCGGTTCGCGTTGGCCCCTGGCCGACCGAGCTGACGCCGCCCGCGTCCGGTCGGATCGACCTCCGTTGGCGGGTGGCGGCGGACGCCGTAGGCCGAACGGTCGCGCTGCGCGTGGGCGAGGGCGCGACCCCACTGCCGCTCGTCGCCGGATCGGGAGCAACGCGGGTCGACGCCGGTGGAAGCCAGCCTGTCATCGTGTCCATCGATGGCGCAGATCCCGACGACCTCTTCCTCGTCGCCGGCACCGGCCCCAACGCGTGGCGGGTTCGGCGGGTGTGGACGGTGCCGGACGGCGGAGAGCTGCGCATCCCGATCCCGGCGGGCGAGGCGTCGCTGTCGGTCTACACCTACCGCAGCGTTCCGCTCGGCCGGATCCGGTGGGTGGTCGAGGGAGATGAGCCCGACGCACCTGGCTTGTACGCCCGCGTCCAGGCGCAAACCGGCGCGGTCAGCGCCCGGTGGGGGGGCCGACCCGAAGCGCTTCCGTTGTCCTACCAAGGCGCACCTGAAGCGGCATTGCCCCCGATCACCCTCCGCCGCGACGCCAGCGCCCCAGCCGCGACCCTGGTGCTGCGGCCGGAGGGAGCGGGGACGGTGCGGGTGCGCGCGCTCGCGTCGTGGGCTCCCCCCGCGGCCGAGCCGGCCTCCCACGCGCGGCAATCCACCGCCGCCCTCTCGCTCGGAGGTGGCCTGTGATCCTGTGGTCTGCCTGCGCGCTCGCCGGAACCTGGGCCGCGGCCGACGCCCTGCGCGCCGACGATCGCTTTGCGCCGCCCAGCATTGCAGAGCGGGCCACCTATGCCGCCCTGGTCCGGGATCTGCTGCGCGACGCCGAACGCGGGCAGGTCCCCGCTACGCTCGCAGCGCGGGCCGCGGCGCTGGGCTTCGCGATCACGGTAGGCGGAGACGTCGCCACCCTCGCCGAGATCCCCGACCGCCGGCGCGGCGCCGGGCTGGTCGCGGTGCGACTGGGCCCCCTCGACCGGGAGGTCGTACTCCAGGCGCCGCACCCCTACCACGACCGCGGGACCGGGCCGTTGGCCGGCGCGCTGTTCGACGCCGGTGGCTTTCGCGCCGTTACGGTGGCGACGGCAAACCGCAGCGCCGCACCCGGGGCCGACGTGGCCCACGCGCCAGAGAGCTGGTTTCAAGCCGCCACGGACGGCGCAGCGCAGGCGCTGCAGGCGCCGCTGTTCTTCCAGCTCCATGGCTTCGCGGCATCGACCAGCGACGCCTGCGCGGTGCTGTCGGAGGGGCCCACGCGTCAGGCGCCCGCCTCCCTCCGCGACGCGGCGACCACCCTCGCGGCAGCGCTGGCGTGCGACCCCGTGCGCACCGGAGCGGAGGTGCCGGCGTTGGCCGCCCGCTCCAATGTACAAGGCCTGCTGCTGATCGACCGGGCGGACTTCCTGCACCTCGAGCTGTCGGCCGCGGTCCGCGACACCCTGGCGGCCGACCCGGCCGCGGCGTCCCGCTTCGCAGGCGCGATCCAATCCCTCGCCCCCGCGGGGGCCCGATGACCGCCTGGATCGCCGCTTCAGCGTGGGTCGCGCAGGCTGCCACCTGGAGCGAACCCCGCGTGTGGCCCGCCGAGCCGCTCGCGCTGCCCGCCGGATCGGCGCTCAGGCTCACGGTGTGGCCCGCCGACGCCGACGTGGCGCTCACCGACACGAGCGGCGATCCGGTGTCGCTCCGCGCCACCGAGGGGGGGTGGTTGGTCCCCGCCAGCGGCCTGCCCCGGCTCTTGACCGCCGAGGCCACGCCGGGCGCGGTGGCGCGCTGGCAGACGGTCGAAGACCGCGGAGACGCCGCAGCCTGGTTCCGCTGGTGGACCACCGCCGGCGACACACCGACGCCGCCCGCACCCCCGAACGGCGGGCCGCAGGTCGCCGACGCGATCGCGCTCCGCAACCGCGCTGTGTCCGACCTGGCGGTGCGTCGGCTCGGCGCCTGCGCCGACGCGCTCGACCTCCTTCCGCTCGACGCCCCGCTGATGCGTCGCCCCCGCACCACCGAGGGACCGACCGCACCGGTCGAAGGGCCAGCCGTGGCCGTGGTGACGCTGCTGGCCAACGGCCCTGCCGGGGAGTGGGTCCGCGCCGTCGCCCGGGTCCGGGTGGACGGGCGGGAGGTGGTCGCCCGCGGACGGGTGACGGCCGGCGGTGCGCCCACGCGGATCCGCGTGTGGGTGCCGCCCGGTCTGCACGTCGTGGAGGCCGCCCTCGATGGCGCGCCAGCGGTGGCGTCGATCGAGGTCCATGGGCTGCGGCCGGGCGTGTGGACGCTCGGCGACGCCGGGGTGTGCGCGCTGCGCGACGAACCCGCCGCCAGCGCCGGAGAGCGGGCGTGGCTCTGCGGAGACCTCGAGGCCGCACGGGCCGCCTTTCAGACGCTAGAGACCGCGCCGAACGCGGCAGGTGAGCTCGCCCGGGCGCGGCTGCTCGCCACCGAGACGGACCCGACGGCCGCCTTGCGCCTGCTCGCCCTCGACGCCGGCAGCAGCCGGGTCGGCCAGGACGCGCTGACCGAGGCCGCCCTGACCCGCGCAGCGCTGTTGCCCACAGACACCCTGCGGGCGCGGGTGGCGCAGGCGAGCCACCCCGATCCCGAGCAGGTGGCGGCCTGGCTCGACGCCGCTACCCCCGGAAGCCGCGCGCCGGGCGCCGCCCTGTTGGCGCAGCGCGTGACCGCCGTGCCCCTCACCCGCGCCCCCGCGCTCGCGGCCCAGCGGCAGCTCGCGTGGGCCACCCGCTCCACTCGGCTCCCCTCCGATCGCACGGACGGCGAAGAGGTGCTCGGAGCGGCTCCGGGGGTGCGCCGGGCGCGCGTCGACGCCGGCGTCACCGCCACAGTGATCGTGCCCGAGCGGTCGGAGGGGGGGGCCACCGTCGTGCGGATGTGGGCGCCCGGACGGACCACCTGGTCCCTCGATGGCCAACCCCGCGCCACCGCGGGCGGACGGGTCGACGAGGCGCTGGCACCCGGCGCCCACGCCCTGCGGGTCGACAGCGGCGCGTTGCTCGGCCTCGATCCCGAGCTGTGGACCGGGACGACACCGGTGTGGAGCTGGACGGCGGTGCCGCTCCCCGCGCGCTTCGCGCTCCCCGATCCCGGCCTGCCCGCCGAGATCTCGGTCGACTTTGCCGCAGGTGACCACGCGTGGGCCGCCTTTGACGACGGCGCCGTCGCCGAGCTCACCCCCGCCCCCGACACGGGCCGCGCCACCGCGCGGGTGGGCGCGGGCGCGCGCGCGGTCACGCTCACCGGTGGGCCGGACGTCCGGGTCTCGGTCTCCCTCCGCGCCCGCCCCAGCCCGCCCACCGCGCCGACGCCGCTTCCGAACGATTCGGTGCCCGCGCGGCTCGCGGCGCTGACCGCGCAGACGCGCGCCGTCGACGCACAGGTGCCGGGTGCGCGGGCGGCACGCGCGGCGTTGCTCGCGTCTCTCGGCGAAAGAAAACTATTCTACTCTGATTTAGGCCAGCTGACCGAGGACGAGCAGGCCCCGCTGCTCGCCGCCTGGCGCGAGCGACTGCCCAGCCGTGACACCCCCGGACCCGAGACCCTCGAGGCTGCGTGCGCCGTCGCTGGCGCTCCGCCCACCGCCCTCCCCGCAGCACCTGCCGCGCGGGCGGAGGCCGCGGAGGCCCTGGCGCGCGCCCACCCGCACCCCGCGCTCTGGGCCGCGGTCGCCGACGCCTGGATCGCCGCGGACGAGCCCCTGCGCGCCTGGAGCGCCGCCGTCGCCGCAGCGAACGACGGCGCCAAACAGCGGGTGCTCGCCCGCTTCGACTTGCGGAGCCTTCCTGGCGTGGACCAATCCGCCGGGCTTGTGCGCGCGCCAGCGCCCGACCCGGACCCCGAACGCGACCGGGTCCGCGCGGCGCTGCGCGCCGCCCCGTGGCCGGCCGACGAGACGCTGGTGTTGCGCGGCACTGCCGTCGACGTGGTGCGCGCGCCAGGGCGCGAGGCCCGCCTCGCGATCGCCTGCCGCGACGAAGCGCTCCTGGCCCGCCCCTGTGTCGTCCCCATCCGCGCCGGCGCCGCGCGCGAAACCTGGACCATCGCCGACGGCGCAGTCCGCGAGGCCGCCTTCTCCGGCGGAGACCTGGAGGTCGGAGGACCGGGCCCCGACCACGCGCTGACCCTGCGCTTGACGGTCGACGGCCAGACGCCGCCGCCCGCCGCCTCCCAGCTCGCGATCCGCGTGACCCCATCCCAACCCGCTACCGCGGTGATCGCCGGCGCAGCGCTCCTGCGCGTCGACGTCGTCGCGGGCCCCCTGACGGCCAGCTGGGGCGCGGCGACCGGGACCGCACCGACCGGCGGGTCGATCTGGCTGGCCGCACCCGCCAGCGCCCCACAGACCCTGACCGTGTCGGGAGAGGGCATCGCGCGCATCGCCCGCGGCGCGCCCAACGCCCGACCGCTGCCCCCACCGCCACCCGCCACGCCCGAGCCCGCATTCGCCGAGACTCCGGACTGGGCTACGGCCTTGCTCACCCGCTGGGAGCGCCCGCCCGAGGCCGCGCCGCGCGAGGTGGGCGACTGGGGGAGCGTTCAGTTCGGCGCCTCCGTCGCCGTCGATCAGCGAGAGCAGGAGACCCCCGCGTGGATCGCCGCCAGCAGCTCGGCCGCCTGGATGCGGAGCTGGACGTCCACCTGGGCCACCAGCGGGCTGTGGATGGACCTACCGGGCGTGGCCGCGGGCGGCGCCGCCGAAGTGGGCGCGCGGTGGCCGAATGGGCGCGCCGCACTGGCACCCTGGGGCGCGGTGGCCGTCGCGCCCGCGGCAGCGATGAGCGGGGGGTTGAATGCGTATGCCCTGCACGATTTGGCGATGCATCCCGATGTGGACCTGCGGGGGCGGGTCGATGTCGCCGTGGGGGCCTGGTCGGATGCGCCGCCCGACGCCGTCGACCCGCGCGTCTGGACCGACTTTGACGCGGACCACCCCGCCGGCGTGACCGCCGATCTGGCCGCCGTGGCGCGGCCCACGCGCGATCTGCGCCTGCAGGCCGGCGCGCGCGCCACCTCGAACGCCGGCCCGTCCATCGACCGGGCGGGCGGCTACGCGCGCGCGCACTGGCTCGCCCACCCGGCCTGGGTCATCGACGTCGGCGGGAGCGCCCAATGGCGGTTTGCCGACGCGGATCGCCCCGAACCCTACCTGCGACCGTCGATCGACCTCGGGGTGGAGGGCGCCTGGTGGACCGCCCGGCGGGACCGCTGGAGCAGCTTCGCCGAGGTCGCCGTCCTCCCGGCGCTGGGCGGCGCCGAGGGCGTGCTGGGCGTGCGCTGGTGGGGCCTCCAAGGCCGCGGACTGCGCGATCTGCCCCCCGACCGCGAGCCCTTCCGCAGCCTGCGCGAGGACCCCCACCCATGACCCCCCTGCGCCCGCCCCGACGACCGCTCCCACCCGGCGCCGCGGCGCTCGCCGTGCTGGTGGATCCGCTGACCGCGCGGGTGCGCGGCGACGAGCTGACGTGGCTCGCCGAGCGGGTCGAGGTCCATGCACCGCCGCTGCGGCGCGCAGAAGGGCTGGTGGCGGCCGCACACGCCTGCCGCGCCGCGCGCAGCGCGGTCACCCGGCGCGCGGACGCCCTGCGCAGCCACGCCGCCGACGCCACCGGCGCCTCCCTCACCGCGGTGCTGGCGCGCCACCTGCGCGAGACCGTGCCCGAGGGGTCCGCACGGAACAGCGATCTGCGTGCGCTCCGACGCGACCTCGACCTCGATGCGCTGCTCGAGCGCGAAGCTGGCCGCGCGGAGCGAGAGGGTGCACGCCTGGAAGTCGCCGTTCGCGCCCTGGGCGGGCTGTGCGTCGAGGGCCTGGACGCGCACGCCTCCGAGCAGGTAGGCGCGCTCTCGCTGCTCGCCACCCTCGCCACCGAGGAACCCCGCCCCCCGACCCGGCGCGCCGCGGTCCGCGCCCTGGCGGACGTGACCGCGGCCCAACTCCAGCGACAAGAGGTGCCCGACCCGCGCGGACTCGCGACGCTGCAGGGCATCGCGCGCGACGCCGATGACGATCCCTGGTGTCGTCGGGCCGCCCTGCGGGTGGTGGCAGGCCTGGACGGACCCATCGCCCTCCGCTGGCTCGGCCACGCCCTCGGCGCGGTCGACGGACGCGAGCCCTGGCTCATCCGGGCGGCGGCGATGACGCAGCTCCTGGATCACCCGAGCCCCGGCTTGCTCGCCCTGGCCGAGCAGCACCTCGACGATCCTGCGGAGCTGGTGCGGTTCGCGCTCGCCGACGGGCTCGGGCGTCGGTGGCGCCGCGGCGACGAAGCCGCCGGACACCTGTTGGTCCGCTGGATGGGCGAGCATCCGGCCCCGCGCACCCGCGCCCGGGCGGTGGCCGCTGCTGGGCGGTTGGCCTTGAACGAGCTCGGACCGCGCCTGCGCGATGTCCCGCTGGTCGCCGACTTCGCCCTCGACATCCTGCACGATCGACCCGGAACGGCCCTCCCTGCCGAGGTCGCCGACGCGCTGCACGCGCTGGCCCGCGAGGGCGCCCCGCCCATCGCCCGGCGCGCCGCCCTGGCGCTCCAGATGCACCAAGCCCGCCCGCACGACGTGGACGCGCTGGTCCACGTGCTGACGGCGCTCCGCCCGGGGGCCACGCTCGACGTCGCCTGCCCTGCCGCGGGTCCCGTCGCCTTGGCGGAGGCGCTGCTGCCTGCGGCGGCCCGCGGCCATGGCTTCTGGCTCGCGCCGCGCGGCAACCAGGTCCGGGTCACCCGCGGCGACCCCATGGCGCCGCGCTTGTGGCGCCTGCTCCACGAATTGCGCCACCCGAGCCCGAGCAAACGCCAGACGTTGTCCCATGTGCTCGGTCGGGTCGACGCCGGCGCGATCCGGGTGCCGCCCACCCTCCTCCAGGAAGAGAGCGCGACGGGCGTGCCCGGTGAGCGGGTCCGGGTGGGCCGGGAGGAAGGCTGGGGGCCGGGTTTGCCCGATGTCGACGCCTATCTGAACGCCACCGGCCGCGCGCAGGTGGTGATCGTCGCGCCGGAGGGGGTGACCACCGTCGTCCCGCCCGCGCGCTGGCTGGACCGACTCCGGGCCGCCTGGACGCTGACCTGGCGATACGCCGACTATGACCAAATGCGCCGCAGCGCCCTGGCGGAAGGCGAAGACCGGGTGCGCGGTCGCTATGTGCGCGCCATGGCGGCGCTCGGCTTTCGCACCGCGACGACGGCGCTGGCGGACGGCCCGTGGGCGTCGCTGTACACCTGGGCGTGGCTCGATCCGGTGGCCTATGCCCTGTCGCTCAAGTCGAACACCCTGGCCCACCTGGCCGCCTGGGTCACCGTGCTGCTCCTGGTCCTGATGTGGCGCGCGACCACCGTGACGTCGACGATCCGCGGCGCACGGCACGCCCTCCCGCTCGTGATCGGCGGCTGGGGCACCCGCGGCAAGAGCGGCACGGAGCGGCTGAAGGCCGGCCTGTTCGAGGGGCTCGGGATCCCCGTGCTGTCCAAGACCACCGGCTGCGAGGCGATGGTGCTGCACGCACCGCCGGGTGGGCACGCGACCGAGCTCTTCCTGTTCCGGGCCTACGACCGCGCCACCATCTGGGAGCAGGTGCAGGTCCTCGAGCTCGCCCGGCGCCTCGACGCCCGTGCCCTGCTCTGGGAGTGCATGGCGTTGAACCCGCTGTATGTCGACCTGCTCCAGACGCGCTGGATGCAGGACGACCTGTCCACCCTCACCAACGCCTACCCCGACCACGAGGACATCATGGGGCCGTCGGGCATGGACGTTGCCCGGGTGATCGGCACCTTCTCGCCCCGCGACGCGACCGTGTGGACCACCGAGGACAACCTGTTCGCCGAGCTCGACGAGGTCGCGCGGTCCCGCGGCGCCACCCTCCGCGCGGTGCCGCGGGTGACCCGTGAGCTGGTCGCCACCGAGCTGATGGACCGGATGCCGCATGTCGAGCACCCGGCGAATGTCGCGCTCGCCGCCACGATCGGGACGGCGCTCGGGCTCGACCCCACCGAGGCGATCGGCTGGATGGGCGAGCATGTCGTCCCCGACTTGGGCGCGCTGTCCGTCTCGCCGCCTGCGCGGCACCTGGGCCGGGAGCTGACCTTCACCAACGGCATGAGCGCCAACGACACGCTGTCCTTCCAGCACAACTGGCGTCGGACGGGCTTCGCGGACCACGACCCCGTCGCCGATCCCGCCACC
>Ga0164294_10002031_pt1 | contig 18511 bp, 13 predicted proteins | sample GEODES005metaG_FD_111479 | JGI IMG/M metagenome (GOLD analysis project Ga0164294, IMG submission 111479) | Oligotrophic lake water microbial communities from Sparkling Lake, Wisconsin, USA - GEODES005 metaG | ecosystem: Environmental > Aquatic > Freshwater > Lake | place: USA: Sparkling Lake...
GGTAGAGCGCTTGCATGGCATGCAAGAGGTAACCGGTTCGATCCCGGTATTCTCCACCAAATAAATAATAAAACCGTTACAATTTGTAACGGTTTTATTATTTATTTAAACTTCTTACATTGCTTACCAATTTTAAAACTGCTTCCCTTCCATATTTAAACCTTCACCATTATTGCTATCTTTAAAGAATAGTAAATTGTTTGTTTAAAAATATTTGTATGAAAAAATACACTTCATTTCTAATTGTTTTATTTCTTTCTACTTCCACTCTTCCCTTGTTTGCTCAGTCAGATGTGAAACAAGTAAAGGTCTATTATGAGAAAGATAAATTTGGTGGATGGCCTGCAAACTTCGGTATTTGGAATTGGGGAAATGAAATCCTAGTTGGATTTGCAAAAGGGACCTATAAAAATTTGGGACTGAAAGCTCATAACATCGATAGAGAAAAAGAAGAATTTCATTTACTCGCAAGAAGTATAGATGGCGGTGAAAGTTGGAATATTGAAGATCCCGGAAAAAATGGAAAGGGCGATTTGTTTGTGCCAAGCCATGGAAACTATCATGGTATAATGCGCAAAGATGTTCCATTACAAGAACCGATTGCTCCAAAAGCTATTAATTTTAAAAATCCAAATTTTGCATTTACTCTTCGCATGACTAATAACAATGGCGGCGAATCACTATACTGGACATCCACCGATAAAGGACACAGTTGGGATGGGCCTATAAAACTACCAGAAATGGGGACCAAAGGAATTGCTGCCAGAACAGACTATATCATTGACGGAAAAAATGAATGCCTCCTATTTTTAACTGCTGCTAAGTCAAATGGAAAAGAAGGAAGACCCATGATGGCTAAAACAATCGACGGAGGAATAACCTGGTCTTTTGTATCCTGGATTTCACCAGAACTTGAAGGATCAAACTATGCTATCATGCCTGCATCAGTTCGCTTATCTCCTTCTGAAATATTGGTAAGCATTCGAAGAAACAAATCTATTGAAGCTTACTATTCCGCAGACAATGGAATTAGTTGGCAAAAACAAATAGACCCTGTAGAGAATACGGGCGAAGGGAACCCGCCTGCAATGATAAAAATGAAGGATGGAAGAGTTTGTATTATCTGGGGTAGCCGAAAAGAACCTTTTAGCATGCTTGCAAAAATTAGTAACGACAAAGGTAAATCATGGAGTGAACCTTATGTTCTTCGAGGTGATGGCAATAGTAGAGATATGGGCTACCCTAGAGCCGTGCAACGCCCAGATGGTAAAATAGTAGCCGTGTACTATTTCGCAGATGAAGCAACTGGCCATGAACGTTATATTGGCGCTACGATCTGGACACCACCTGTAGCTAAATAACAATTTTTTATTTTAATTAACTTAGTTTAAAGCATCCACTACTTCTATTTCACAATCAATGAAGGTGGAAATTGTAATCTCTACTTCCCCAATGGATGTTTGTTATATTGAAAAACTCTTTATTTTCAGCTAAATATGTAGGCTAATTTTAATGAAAAAGTTGTAATGTATACGTAATTTTGGCCTAATTATTTAATATATACACAATGGCAATCGTTAAAGTTGGAATCATTCAAATGTCTTGTGAGGCATCTAAAGCTTCAAATAATCAAAAGGCAATTGAAAAAATAAAGGAAGCTGCTCAAAAAGGAGCACAAATTATTTGTTTACAAGAATTATTTTCCTCCCTCTATTTTTGTGATGTAGAATCCTATGAAAATTTTAAACTTGCGGAAAGTATTCCTGGTGAAACAACTGAAAAATTGTCAGAACTCGCCAAGCAATTGGGCGTAGTGATCATTGCATCTTTATTTGAAAAAAGGGCAGAGGGTTTATATCATAATACCACCGCAGTGATGGATGCAGATGGTGCTTATTTAGGCAAATACCGGAAAATGCATATTCCGGACGATCCTTCATTTTATGAAAAATTTTATTTTACCCCAGGTGATTTAGGCTATAAAGTTTTTAAAACAAAATTTGCCAATATTGGTGTATTAATATGCTGGGATCAATGGTATCCAGAAGCAGCTCGTATTACCAGTTTAATGGGTGCCGAAATGCTATTTTATCCTACAGCTATTGGTTGGGCAACTTCTCAAGATGAAGCAACCAATGAAGAGCAATACAATGCTTGGCAAATGATACAACGCAGTCATGCGGTTGCCAATGGAGTTTCGGTAATAAGTGTAAATCGAGTTGGACTAGAACAAAATGGCGCTATGAATTTTTGGGGTGGTTCATTTGTAAGTAATCCATTTGGAACTTTATTATATAAAGCATCTCATGAAAATGAAGAAATAGCAGTGATTGATATTGATACAGAAAAATCAGATAGCTACCGAACCCATTGGCCTTTTTTGCGTGATCGTCGCATTGATTCATACGAACCCATTACTAAAAGATATATTGACGATGCAGAATAATCATATTGATTTATTTAAAGGGCTTACACCAAAATCATTAGGATATTATTTTCCAGCTGAATTTGCTCCACATGATGCCATTTGGTTGACTTGGCCTCATAAGGAAGAAAGTTGGCCTGGAAAAATAGCTAGTATTTTTTCTTCCTATATTGAATTTGTAAAAATAGTTTCTTTAACTGAACGAGTTTGTATCAATGTATTAGATGAAAAAATGCATCATTCAGTAAATGAAATGCTAGCATTGGCTGGAGTAAATTTAAATCAGGTTCAATTTTTTATTCATCCTTCAAATGATGCTTGGTGCAGAGACCATGGACCTTCTTTTTTAATTCGAAATAATGTTGAACATCCTAAAGCAATCATTGATTGGAATATCAATGCCTGGGGAGGTAAATATCCTCCTTATGATTTAGATGATGTGATACCAACAAGCATTGCAAACGCATTGAACCTACCAGTATTTTATCCCAACATTATTATGGAAGGAGGCTCTGTTGATTTCAATGGAGCTGGCACTATTATGACTTCGAAATCATGCTTATTAAATCCCAATCGAAATCCTCATTTAAATCAAAATCAAATTGAAAAATATTTGTGTGATTATTATGGAATAGAACAAATATTGTGGGTTTCAGATGGTATTGTAGGAGATGATACAGATGGACATATTGATGACACTGTTCGGTTTATTAATGAAGACTCTGTATTGACGGTGGTTGAAAATAATATAAACTCTAAGAACCATGAATTGCTTAATCAAAATCTGAAAGAATTAAAGCAAATGCGTTTATTGAATGGCAAGCAATTAAATATTATTGAATTACCGATGCCGAGAGAAGTTATTTATGAACAACAATTATTACCAGCCTCTTATGCTAACTTTTATATTAGCAACGGACATATTATAGTGCCCACTTTTAAATGCGATCAGGATGAAAAAGCAATGCAAGTAATTCAATCTTGCTTTCCTACAAGACAGGTGGTAGGTATTGATTCAACAGATATTATTTGGGGTTTAGGAAGTTTCCATTGTTTAAGTCAACAAGAACCTAGTATTTTATAATAAATTTTTGTACAAAAGAATTAGCTTATTTCAAATTACTGATTCTTTTTTTAAAGACAATCAGTGGAATTATTATCAACAAAACTGAAAGCGATAAAATTAATAAATACCAAAATCCCGACTCACTATTATCAGCAATGACTGATTGAGTAGTATTGCTCACCGCAACAATTTTTTGATAGGAAGGAACCATCCATTTCATCACATAAACTTGTAAGCAGGTTAAAACACAAATAACAAGGAGCATCAGAAAGCTATGTTTAAATGTAAAACGAAATAAATCAGATTCTTTACCTACTAGCCCTACCGCTGCAGCACCAACTGCTATTGATTGGGGAGAAATCATTTTACCAGTTACACCACCCGAAGCGTTGGCACTTACTGCAACCACTGGATCAAAGCCTAAACTATCAGCAGTAGTAGATTGGATTTTACTAAATAAAGCATTGGCAGAGGTATCAGAACCTGTTAGGAATACACCTAACCATCCTAAGATGGGAGAAAAAAATGGAAACAATATACCAGTACTTGCCAATGCAAAAGCCATTGTAATTGACATGCCAGAATAATTAGCTACAAAAGCGTAACCAACAATCGAAGAAATCGTAATGATTGGAAAAATTAATTGTTGCAGAGTTGAAGTAAATATTATAATACTGTCTTTAAAAGAGATACCAATTAAAGGAATAGAAATAATAGTAGCCAAAACTACTGCTGATCCTGAGGCTGATAAATAATTAAATTCAAATGCTTTAATAACCAATGGAGTTCCATCGGGTTTCAAAATAGAACCATTTAATCCAGGAATCTCGAACTTGAAAAAAGCAATTGAATTTAATAAATCTTTTACTGGCTGAAGTCCCCAAGCAACAATAAAAAAAGTCATAATAATAAAAGGTGACCAAGCCTTCAGTATTTGTAGAGGGGGATATTTTATTATTGAAACAATTGGATTGTCAGGTTCATCACTAAACCTCCAAATAGATTTAGGTTTCCAAAATTTTAATAAAAGTAATAAAGAAAATATGGATGCTAAACCAGCTAAAACATCCGGTAGCATAGGACCCATATAATTAGAAGTAAACCATTGAACGATTGAAAAGGAAAGTCCACAAACAAGGATAGCAGGCAACACTTCCACTGATTTTTTAAAACCGGACATGATTACTATCAAATAAAAAGGAATCATTAAAGATAAAAGAGGCAACGTTCTACCAACCATTTGAGAGATAGCCAATTCAGGAATATCAGACATTCTTGAAGCCATTAAAATTGGAGTACCTACTGACCCAAAAGCAACAGGGGCAGTATTTGCAATCAAACATATTCCAGCAGCATATAGGGGATTAAAACCAAGACCTACTAACATAGCACCTGATATAGCTACTGGAGCGCCGAAGCCAGCAGCACCCTCCAAAAAAGAACCAAAAGAAAAAGCAATAAAGAGTGCCTGCAATCTTCTGTCTGGGGTAATAGAAGCCATGAAGTCTTTGATAACCTCAAATTGACCACTTTTAACAGTGATATTAAATAAAAAAACAGCTGAGATGATTATCCAACAAATAGGAAACAAGCCATATAAAGCTCCATGAAAAGTGCTTAACATGATCAATTTGAAGGGCATATGATAAGCAAAAAAAGCAATGATAATAGCTCCAGCAAGCGTGAGTAAGCTAGTTATATACCCTTTAACCTTTTTTAATAATGACCAGAAAATTATTATAACCGGTATCGATGCAATTAGGGCGGAAACAATAATATTGTTAAAAGGATCGATAATTTGATTCCAGGGCATTTGAAAAAATTAGGATAAAAAATAAAATTTGCACCCTTTTATACAATCCATAAAAAGAGATATAAAGAAATTTAAATTTCAAATATTGAAAAAGATTACTGATTTAAAGATAAGTATTTATTATTTGAGGAAATCACTTTCAAAAATCAAAAAAATACAATCATGTAGGCTTAATATACACATATATAAAGGAGGTTTATGGATACAATAAAATAGGTGAATTAAAATATCCCGTATCTTGTAAATGGTTGAACTAAAAATAGATTATTTTTAGTTTTATTTATTCAACCTTAACTTTAAAATTTTTTAAATAAAAAAAAATTGAGCGCTAGTCAATACTATTTACTTCAAAAGAATACACTATGATAAAAAAAAGCCGATTGGCTGTTATTTTATGTATGGGAATCTTGTCCTCCTTCTCATCATTCAGCCAACAACAAAAATCAGTTTCAGTAATTCCATTAACCAACCTAGATGCTTTTAAGGAGCCAGGAAAAAACTGGGTAATTTCATCGGATGCGGGAGCTGATTTCACTAAGGAGGGAGAAATTCATTCTATCAGCGGCACTGGCGCAATAGTAAATATTGTTAGTCCAAAAAACCATTCACATTTAATTACCAAAGAAAGTTTTGGAGATATTGCTTTAGAATTAGATTTTATGATGGCAAAAAATTCAAATTCAGGTGTGTATATACAGGGCCGCTATGAAGTTCAACTATTTGACAGCTGGGCAATGCCTCATCCAACTTTTTCAGATTGTGGAGGTATTTATCAAAGATGGGACGATCGTAGAGGAAAAAATAATGAGGGATATGAAGGGATTGCACCTTTAATGAATGTGGCAAAAGCACCAGGGCTATGGCAACATTTAAAAGTTATATTCCGTGCGCCAAAATTTAATAACAAAGGAGAAAAAATTTCAGATGCAATTTTTGAACAGGTATATTTAAATGACGCTTTAATTCAAGTTCAAGTTAGAGTTACTGGACCTACTAGGTCTTCAATTTTTGAAGATGAGCAACCTTTAGGACCGCTGATGCTACAAGGAGATCATGGAAATGTTGCTTTCAAAAATATCCGTTACTCAATACCAGAAGTGAGTAAAAAAACTAAGCTGTCTGAAAATCAAATCACTGTAAATCCAGAAGGGAAACCTTATCTGCTCAGAAGCTATTTAAATTTTGGCGATAAAAAACTTACGCATGTTATTTCAGTAGGCAACCCAAATCAACTAAATTATTCTTATGATTTAAAGCAAGGAGCATTGCTTCAAATTTGGCGAGGAGATTTTTTAGACGTAACGGATATGTGGCATGAAAGAGGCGAACCTCAACTAGCCAAACCCTTGGGTGCAGTAATTAAACTCTCAGACGCTCCTGCCCTTGCTGTATTAAAAAATCCTCAAGAACAATGGCCTGATTCAATTGCTTTCGATGATTTCCAAAATAAAGGATATGTCTTAGATGTAAATAAGTCTCCTACATTTCAATATGCTGTCAATTCAATGAATGTAAATGATAAAATTTCTTCCCCTACTGCCACTTCATTGGTTAGGAAATTACAAATCACTGGAGCGCCGGAAGGTTTATATCTTCAGCTAGCTTCAGATACTCAAATTGAAATTATTAGCAAAGGACTTTATGCAATCGGTAATAAAAATTATTACATTTCTGTAGAAGAAAGTTTAAATCCGGTGATCAGAAAATCACCAACAGGACAAGAATTAATTGTTGCAATCCCTGTCAATACTGCATCTTTATCCTATTCAATCACCTGGTAATATTGATACAATGAAACTATTTACAATGAATAAATTATACAGCGTTTTACAAAAATGTATTTACGTGCTTTTACTTAGCAGTCCAATAATTAGTGAAGCCCAAAACAAAATTGAATCAACCAATCGTTTGCAAAAGGAAGAATCCTTTTATGAAATAAAAACCGTACCCATACCCGGAAATATTGCTTTAGAAGTAGGTGGTATGGCATTTTTACCAAATGATAAGCTAGCAGTATCTACTCGTCAAGGTGAAGTATGGATTATTTCAAATCCCTACATGAAAAACGGATTGATGCCTAGATACAAACTATATGCCCAAGGTTTACATGAAGCATTGGGATTAAATTATATTAAAGGAGATTTATTTCTCACACAAAGAGCCGAACTCACCAGACTTCGTGATTTAGATAATGATGGAGAAGCGGATGAATATAAAACAGTCTATTCATGGCCACTATCTGGAAACTATCATGAATACGCTTATGGACCAATTTTGGACAAAGACAGCAATATGATGGTGAACCTAAACGTGGCTTGGATAGGACGCGGCGCTAGTATCGCCAAATGGCACGGGTGGATGTTGAAGATTAAAGAAGATGGCAAAATGGAACCATTTTTAACAGGCTTACGCTCTCCAGCTGGATTAAACACCAACAACAATGGTGATTTATTTTATGCAGAAAATCAGGGAGATTGGGTAGGTTCAGGAAGTATAACTCATGCTGAAAAAGGTGATTTTATGGGAAATACTGCTGGGCTAGTTTGGGCAGCAGAGCCTGGATCTCCGGTAAAACTTCGCACCGAAGACATACCAGATACACATGAACCAAAATATGAGGTGGCCAAAAGAGTGCCTGGTTTAAAGACCCCTTCTGTTTGGTTTCCTCACACCATACTAGGCATTTCAACATCAGGAATATTAAGCTATGATTCCAAGGCATCTATGGGACCATTTGAAGGACAATTATTTGTTGGTGATCAAGGGCAAAGTAAAATCATGCGGGTATATCTTGAAAGAATAAAAGGCGTTTATCAGGGAATAGTATTTCCTTTTAGGGAGGGATTTTCATCTGGGATTCTTAGAATGAACTGGGGATCTGATGGAAGTATGTTTGTAGGAATGACCTCAAGAGGATGGAGTTCTACTGGAAAAAAGAAATTTGGATTGCAACAGTTGGTTTGGAATGGAAAAACACCTTTTGAAATGAAAAAAGTAGATGCACAATCTGATGGTTTTGAAGTAACTTTTACAGAACCCATTGATGAATTGACTGCTCGTAACCCAGCTTCTTGGAGTTTATCAACTTTCACTTACCAATACCATCACAATTATGGAAGTCCTGTGATTAATCAAAATACTCGCAACATAAAGGCGATTGAAGTTTCGCCTGACCGTTTAAAAGTAAGATTGGTATTAGATAGCATGAAACTAGGATATATTCATGAAATAAGGGCTGAAGGAATTAGGTCAGCCGACTCCTCATTTGCCCTGCTGCATAACTATGGGTACTATACGTTAAATAGACTTCCAGAAAATGAGCAATTAATCATTACTGATAAAAATAAAGTGAGCACATCAACACCCATGCATCAACATAAAATGGATGATATGAAAATGCCATCCAAACCATTGGAAAAGTCTAGTAAAAGCCTTCCTAAAGAATGGAAATCTGGGCCAGACCGAACTTTTACAATTGCTACAAAACCTGGATTAAAATTTGACATTGAGGCGCTCACTGTAACGGCAGGAATGAAGGTTAAAATTATTTTCAATAACAATGATGACATGCTTCATAATTTGGTTATTACCAAACCTGGTACTGCAGATAATGTTGGAATGCTAGCCACTAATATGGGTTTAAATGGTGAAAGGCTAAACTATATTCCAAAGACCAGCGATATTTTATATCACACAAAAATTCTTCAACCAAAAGCGTCCGATGCAATTTATTTTACAGCGCCATCCACTCCTGGAGACTATCCGTATGTTTGTACTTATCCAGGTCATTATATGGTAATGCGAGGAATACTGAAGGTTACTAAATGAAAAAGGATGAGTAAATCAGTGGTGAACTAATAAGCAAGATGTAGTATCTATATTAAGAGAACTAATAAAATCAACATAAGGAATACTCTGTGTAATTGACCAACAAAGGATTGCTATTTTTCTAAGGGTCTTTCCGATAAATACCTCACCTATGCAGGCACCAATGGCAAGATGAGTAAGAGAATCTATATTGTAAAATTTAGTGAGAAATTAACTGAAACTGATTTTTTTAGAAAAAAATTAATATATTAGCTTATAACTTCATAAACTTTCGACATTAAAGCCTTTTAAATTTTAGTTTTGACAACCACTTTTATTATAATAATTGCTTGCTTTTGTTTTATTCTAGGATTTATAATTGCTTGGGTAATACAAACTGCCAAGTTATCAAAAAACAAAAAAGAAAAAAATAGTATTGAGGGGTTTTGGAAAAGTGAAAAACTAATGAAAGAAACCTTACATAAAGAAAATGTGTTACTTTACCAGACTAAGCAAATAGCTGAAAATGAATTTTTAAAAAAAATCAACGAAGCCAGTGCAATAATCAAAATGCAGGAAGAAGATATTTTATTGCTACAGAAAAGTAATGAAGAAACTGAAGCCGCAATGCAAGCTGGATTACCTGGTCTGAATGAATTAAAACTTAAATTATTGGAGGCCAATAATACCATTGCTCGTTTCAGGGGACAGGTTGAAACTAAAGAAAATTTATATAGGAAATCAGCTAATATTTGAAACGGTAATTAATATCGAACATCAATAATTATTTTCAATTAAAAACTATACTACCATGTCAACTAAACAAAGTACAGAAAATAAAAAATCAGCTTCCAAAAAAACATTGTTGTCAGAGGTTTCTCTTCAAATTTCTAAATCTACTTCAGCATTAAGAGAAAAGTTGGGAGACAAAAAATTTGATAAAAGAATTAAAAAGGCAGCTAAGATGCTCATTGAAGGAATAAAAGAATCAGCTCCCAAAAAAGTTGTAAAAACTAAAGTTGTCAGTACACCGATAGTACCAACCCCATCAAAGAAAGCCGCAACTCCAAAGAAGAAAATCGTTAAAGCAGTAGAAACAAAAAAGTAAATAGTTAACTAAGCTTTAGACATAATCAAATAAGGAGTTCAATAACTAACCATATATTTATTGAACTCCTTATTCTATTATAGATAGGTAAACTTTTTTATAAAACACTTTTATCACTCTTCATCCGGGTAAGAGATTTTATAAATTGATTTGTATTCCCAAACTAGCACTTCTTCCCATACCATTGATTCCACTTCCATGAGTTCTATAATCCTGATTAAAAATATTTTGAAAAGCAATATTAAAATTTAACTTGGCAAAGGAATAATTTCCATAAAGATTAACAACATTCCATCCAGGGGTGCCGCCTGCTGGGATACGGCTGTCTTCCTTATCTCCTTTTGCAAGGCGACTTTGTTTACTTGCAAAAAGGTATTCTGCATTTAGTGCAAAGTTCTTCTTTTGATAATTCAACAATGCCCTTCCATTTGCCGGAGGGATCCGACGCATAGGCTCAATAGCCGAAAGATTTTGTCCATAGGTGGAGGTAGCATTGGTTTGAATAGACCAGAACTTAGAAAATCGATAATTTAAATTCAATTCAATACCCCGAATAAAAGACTGCTGACTATTTTTCTTGGTATATACATTGTATCCCCCTACCTGTTGACCAGGAACCTGAACCCTTGTAATCAGATCGTTTAAGTGCATATAAAAAAATGCAACAGAAGAATTGAATTTATTAGTGTGGATACGATAACCAATCTCAGTATTATAGGTCTTCTCAGGTTTAAGGTCATAAGCTGGCACTTCATACCTGAAATCTACTAGACCTAGCGTGCCAAGGTCATCTATATTTGGAGCTCGGTAGCCGGTGCTAAATGAAGTATAAATACTTTGATTCAATCCTATATTATAAAGTAATGCTAGGTTGCTAACCAAAGAAGCAGGCTTTACTGAAATATCTCCCAACTTCAAAGAAGTGGTAACGGTATCGGGTATACTAATTGTAAAACTATTATATCGAAGCCCTGTTTCCAATTCAAACTTTCCCTTGGTAAAATGATGTAAACTATAAACAGAAAAATTTCCATTAGTAGCATTATTAGGATACAAGCCTCTTAGATTTAGCACTTTACCACTAGCAATGGCAATTTGCTGTTTAAAGCTATTGACTTGGTCATGGTAATATTCAATCCCCGAGTTAGCGGTCCAGCTTTTTGAAAAATTTGAAAATACATCAACTACATTACCCCAAGTTTCTACCCTGTCCTCCTCAATAAACTTATTGGCATTCCCGTTTTTTTGATAATCCCGCCTTTCAAGACTTTTTTGGAGAGATGATATGAGTGTTATTTTATCTAGCAATTTAGATTTGCCATTGACTTCAAGTTTGACATAACTCATTTTTCGCTGCTGAGGATCAAAAAAATAATAGGCAAAATTTTCCAACTTAACTCTATGATATAAAGGAACCTCCTTTTGTTGCAACGACTGGTGAGCAACGCTAAGTAAAACATTCGAAGCTAGTTTGTATTTTAATTTTAAGTCAAATGATTTTTCGTTATAACCAGAAGGTGATTGTCTTCCCGTTGAGTTACCACCGATCAAATCACCAAATTTTTTTCCGCTATAGCCAGCTAGAAAAGCGATTTGATTAGATTGATATTCTATTTGGGCTCTGCCGCTGTATTCCATATCTTGAGTGGTCAGTTTTGATCGAATGGTTGAAAGCAGTTTTTGTTTTTTACTGAAAGAAGGAGATTGGGTAAATACCTGAACTACTCCGCCCAATGCATCCGATCCGTATTGCACAGAGCCGGTACCTCTTGCAACTTCAATTTTTTGAATTGTCCAAGGATCAATTGTATTTAAATATTGATTGGGGCCATAGCGGGAAGTTGAATTATTAAGTCGGATACCATCCATCATTAAAAGGTTCTGATTGCCGGTTAACCCACGAATAAAAGGTGAACCTCCTCCATGGTTGGTTTTTTGAATAAAAACTCCGGTAGTTCCAGTCAATGCTTCGGGTGAAGTCCGAAATCCCAATGCATCTATTTGAGTTTTCTCTACCGCTGACACAGAATAAGGAACCAATAAATTCGACGTACTTTTTCGAGTAGATGTTACTGTTACCACCGTTAAATTACTCGCAGAATCTACCGATTTATCTAATAATTGATCAGACAACAATTCTGTTTTCATCTGTGCAAAACTCAAAGAATTAAACAATAAAGCAATAATAATTAATAAATTATTTTTTTGCATATTCAATATCTCTTTAATTTCCTTTTGTGGGTAGGTAATGATTTTTTCTAATTTCATCCACATCGTCCATATCGGGACCTTGTAATATTTTTCTCCAGTCTATTGGACGATTGTATTTTTTCATCGCCTTCTCTACATCAAAAACACGCTCATCATGCTTCTCCAAAGTATAGGGAGTATAATCAGGTTTTTCTGTAAAAAAATCTTGCAACAAAGAGGCTGTAACATCATAATGATTAACATATGGGACACCTAAAATATTGTAGATGGTTTTTATAATAGAACCAAAATTAGCGTGGGTATGACTAACATATCCTTTTTTAACATAGGGACCCGCCATCATTAAAATACTTCTATGCGCATCAATATGATCTACACCTCCCTGGGGATCATCCTCTGTAATTATTACCAACATATTTTTCCAATACTTGGTACGAGATAAAAAGTGTAGGATTCTTCCAACTGCTAAGTCATTGTCTGCCACAAATGATTGAGGGTAATTATAACCGTCAGCAGGTCTTACACCAGCACCGTGATCATTGGGCACTTGCATGGTGATTAAAGAAGGTAGTGGCTTTTTTCCTTTGATCCACATTTTAGTGAATTCAGATTCAAATTGATTCATCCTAAACTGATCAGGTATATTCATATTAAAGCCAGCATAATTGTGACTCGTTCTTGCAAACAAGGCTTTTTGCATTGGCACCATTACGCTATGTCCTGCACCAGTGGCAGTATCCATCCATTCTTCGCGTACATGTGCTGTTTCATTGGCTTCGCCGAAATTGTAGAAATTGATTTTCTTTCTTTCCAATGCTTCCCATAGTCCACCAATCTCTCCATAATCTTCAGGATCCATACTTCCTGTAGAGCCAGGAAAGCGGCGACCAGGGGCTGAAGAAAAAAGCTTTGCCGATTTATCGACACTTGAATTACTTTCTACCCATTCGTTCGGTATTACCCCTAACATCCAATGATGGCCATGGATAGAAGCATCACTATCACAATAAAAATTATCACTAAAAGAAAATTGTTTGGCTGCTTTGTGGTGATTTGGAGTGATTTTTACATTTTTGAATTTAGACTTAAATGAATCTGGAAAGGTATATTCACAATCTACCCCAAATCTTGCAAGGGTACTATCTCCGTTGGCATTTTTTAATTGTCCAAACACTTCGTCGTAAGTTCTATTTTCTTTAGTGATATAAACAATATATTTAATCGGACTCTCGTGTAAACCTGGTAATGCAGGAAGCGGATTTTTTGGATTATCTTTTACTAACGTACTAACAAAAGTATTATTGATGCTTTGCGATGTATAAGATTTTAATTGATCAGCATTTGGAATACTTACTTTTTGAAAAGTCCCCAACTGTATATCACCTACATAACTACCTTGTGGTGGTTTTACAAAACCAACTCCCCCGTTGGGTCCAGCGCCAAGTCCCCTGCAAGAGATAATAAAAAGATCTTTTTGGTCAGCAGATAACAGGACTCTAGTAGGTCCCCACCCAGCCGGTATTAAACCTTTCGTTAACTGAGTAGCTACATCTACAACGGCCACTGCATTAAAACCAAGCAGGGCAACATACAAAGTTTTTTCATCTTTACTCAGTGTAATTCCAAAAGGCAACAAACCACGAAATTGATCGATGCGTTTATCAACCTTGATAGGAATATGTCTTACTATTTTATGATTTCTAAAATCGATGACAGCAATATTATCATTGGTTGCATTGGTAACATAAATGAATTGTTTACCAACTGCAATAGAATTAGGACTTGCCCCACCGACTACTTCTGCACCTTCGATCATCTCACCAACCTGTAAACCTGTTTTAAATTTATCTACTACTTTATTGGTGGTAAGGTCAATAGAAAAAACACTCATGGCCTCAGGAGAATTAGGACTCCCTATGCCAGGTATTTTTTTTCCTTCCACTTCAGTACCTTCTATAGATTCTTTTGTATTATTCCCATAAGGATGATGAGAAATGATCAATGAATCGTAATTCTGCTTAGTCATACCGGTAACTAAAGGATATGAATACATACCAACATTTGCAACAAAAGCCATTTTTTTATCCGCACTAAGTGCCAAGCCAAAAGGCTGACGTCCAGCGGGTATGGAGGCAGTAATTCTTTTATTAGCAAGATCATATCTTACCAGTCGAAAATTACCTCTATCTAAAATCAATAACTCATTATTTTCCTCATTCAAAACAAGATCAGAAGTAAAACTATCCCCAAAAACTATTTCACCAATTTTACCATTCAGAGAAATGGAATCAATTCGTTGGAATTTTTCAATATCATAAACAATTACTGAGCCATCATCACCTCCACTCAAGTAAATGGTTTTGGAATCAGATGCAAAAACTACACCGATAAAAGAACCTTCTGGAAGAACACCCGGAAGAGAATTTTTAATGACTGAATCATTTGAAAGTGGGCTATTAATTAATGGTTGATGAGCCAATGGAGAATTGATTTTATTTTCATATCCTGGAACCCTTGTGTTATTCAAAGAGGCAAGATCAATGACTGTAAATACTCCATTGTGTAAGGTAATAGCTTTTTTTCCATTAGGAGAAATGGCCATCCCAAAAGGATCATTGGTAATACGGATTAAATTTCCAGCTGGCGTTACATACCTTCCACTTGGTAAAACTGAAACTCCTTTTTCATTAATTGTACAAAACTGATTGATTCCAGGCACTTGTAAAACAGTCGCTTGTTTTTGAGCAATTGATGAAGTAACAAATATTGAAGCCACAAAAAGCAGTAAATTACTTTTAGTCATGATTAATTACATTATAAAATATTTGGAATTATTTTTAACTTAAAAATTCAAAAAAATGAATTTCATCAAAACTAACAAAACCCAATTGCAACCTATATTATTATTGAGTTAAATTAAAATTCAACAATTCAAAAGGACAAGATTTTATTGATATTAAGATTTATTTTAACAAGTAAGGGGCGATAATTTTTTGCCATATAACATACCCTTTAGAATTCATGTGAAGGTTATCTTTTAAGAATATATCTTTCATTACTTCTCCATTGGCATCAAACATTTTTGAATAGACATCTATAAATGCTGTATTTTTCTTTTTACCAAGATATTTTTTAATCAACTTATTTCCTTCTATCATCTTTGGCAAAAGTCTTTCTCTACTGGGACTTGGCTTCATGGAAATATAAGCTACAGAAACCTTTGGCAATCGATCTCTGATGATTTGAAACAATTGTTTAAACCGATTAAAAACCATTGTCGCGGTAACAGAATCTGCTGAAGCGAGATCATTTTCACCACAGTAGATCAAAATCTGTTTAGGTTCATAAGGGAAAATAACATCGTTGGCAAATTGGATTACATCTGGCAGGGTGGATCCGCCGAAACCCCTATTCATGATTGGAAAAAGAGGAAAATAATTCTGTACGTCTACCCAATTTTTAAAGGAAGAGCTTCCTATTAATAGAATAGCATTTTTAATTGGAGTTTGAATACTATCTTTCTTTTTGAATGCCTGTATCTCTTTATAAAAAGGAGAATTTTGTGCAGTTACTCCTCCAAAAAAGCAAATAAATCCAATTAAAAAAATGCACATTTTTAACCGAAGCAATAATAAATTTCTATACATGTCCTTATTTTTAAATTTATTTTAAAGCTTCGTCTTTTTCTTTTACTAAAAAATTTGCCTGATCAACAATGCCTTCTGTTTTCCAATCCATCAAAGCGTCATCTGGTACTGTCTGCAAAGGCACTGTACTTGATTGAGAGGGTTCATTATAGGGAATATTAGACGCGCGATTGTAAACAGAAATAATTGACCAACGCGCTTTGTCTGATACATTCGCTTCAGATCGATGCAATAAATTGCTATGGAAAAGTAATGCATCACCCGCTTTTATTTCAACATAAACCAGGTCCATTGTTTTCAATGCTAAATCCACATAATGCTGCGAAGCCCCTACCTGCTCTCCAGAAAAGCCATGCTCAATTCGGCCCATTTTATGCGATCCACGAATTACCTGAATACAACCATTCTCTTTGGTGGCATCTGTAATTGATACCATCACTGACATCATTTGGTCGGGTAACAAAAATTCATTCTTATACCAATAGCCATAATCTTGGTGCCATTCCCATGCCCCACCAACCTTTGGAGCTTTTTGCAAAAGTTTACTATGGAAATGACAAACAGCGCTTTTGCCTTCCAATAAATCATCAACAGCGTTCACTATTCTTTCACTTTTTGTCAACAATCCGAATGCATCATTGCCTGGAGTGTACCACAAGGTTAGTTTTGTTTTTTTTCCTGTTTGATCATTCAAATCAAAGGCATGTTTTTGAAGTAAATCATCATTATTGGCAATACCATAAAGTTTATTCACTTCATCAGTGGAAATAAAATTTTTAATGATCAGATAACCGTTAAGGTTATAATTTTCAATTTGCTCGGCGGTTAATTTAAATTTTTCCATAAAATGCAATTACGTAGAATTAATATTTTATACAAATTAGAAGAGATCCTTAAAATTTATAAATCTTGAATAGGTTTGTAAACTGGAACCAATAATTTCATCACCGTCCAAGCAATCAGATAAGAAACGGCACAAATAGCAAACATGATGGTATATCCAGTCTGTATATGACCAAGTGCTTTATAATGATCAAAAAAGGCACCACCCAATTTTGACATTACCACCCCACCAAATCCACCTGCCATTCCTCCAATACCAACTATAGATCCAACTGCTTTTTTAGGAAACATATCAGATACGGTTGTAAAAATATTTGCAGACCAGGCTTGGTGAGCAGAAGCTCCAATACCAATTAAAATTACAGGAATCCAAAAGGTATAACCACCAAGAGGTTGTGCTGCCAATACTACTAAAGGAAAAAATGCTATGAGCAACATTGCTTTCATTCTTCCATCGTATGGAGTATATCCTTTTTTGATAAAATAAATCGGAAACCAGCCTCCACCGATACTACCAAACATTGTCATGCTATATAAAACAGCTAACGGTAGCATAATTTCTGTCTTCACCATTCCGTACTGTGCCTCTAAATATTTAGGGAGCCAAAAAAGAAAAAACCACCAAACTCCATCAGTCATAAATTTACCAAATGCAAAAGCCCATGTTTGTTTATAACCCAATAATTTTATCCAAGGTACTTTTACCTCTTCGCTATTTTTTATTAGTGGTTCACCAGCATCAGAATTGATATATTCCAATTCATTTTTTGACAATCTCTTTTGATCTTCAGGCTTTTCATAAAAAATTTGCCAAAATATCAACCAAATAAAACCTAGTGCTCCTATAAGAATAAATGCTGTCTCCCAACCCCATTGCTTTGCAACCCATGGAACAGTGAGTGGCGCCAATATAGCTCCCACATTGGTTCCAGAGTTAAAAATTCCCGTTGCAAAGGAACGCTCCTTCTTAGGAAAATATTCTGCAGTAGCTCTAAGAGCAGAGGGGAAATTACCTGCTTCACCAACAGCCAATAAGGCGCGAGAAATCATAAATCCCACAATTGAAACTGGAACAGCAGCTAAACCAACCAAAGCCATTACATTTACAACTACACTTCCTATAAAGATCGAGTATGCATGAACGATAGCGCCGATAGACCAAATAATAATCGCCCAAGCATAACCTGATTTAGTCCCTAATTTATCGATAATACGCCCAGCAAACAACATAGAAATTGCATATACAAACTGAAAGATGGCGGTAATATTCGCATAATCACCATTGGTCCATCCAAATTCTTTAGAAAGATCAGGGGCTAACAGGCTCAATACCTGACGATCTAAATAGTTTACAGTAGTTGCAAAAAACAAAAGGGAGCAGATGGTCCACCTATATTTTCCAATAGTAGTTTGATTCATAAAGCAGTAATTTTATTTTTTGCAATTTTGAATAATATCCAACACCTGCTTTGTAGCAGCGATCAGTTCTGCATATTGTTTATTTTCCATCACTGATTTAGTAACTAGCTTACTTCCCATTCCTACCGCACATACTCCTGATTTAAACCATCCTTCAATATTTTCTTTGGTA
>Ga0164294_10002032_pt1 | contig 18505 bp, 16 predicted proteins | sample GEODES005metaG_FD_111479 | JGI IMG/M metagenome (GOLD analysis project Ga0164294, IMG submission 111479) | Oligotrophic lake water microbial communities from Sparkling Lake, Wisconsin, USA - GEODES005 metaG | ecosystem: Environmental > Aquatic > Freshwater > Lake | place: USA: Sparkling Lake...
TTCTCAAACGGTGACCATTGCAGCAGTACGACATCAGCGAGAAAGTGACTTTCACTGAATGTATTGCGGATGCGGTTAAAAATTCTCCAAAAGCTTTTAGGCACAATGGTGCTGAAGAATAAATTCGTCTCCATATTCAATTCGCTCTTAACCACGTCATAAAAACCACGGTTACTGACATGCCCGCCATCTTCCCCGCCTTGCTTCCTGTGATCTTGATGGTCAGTTGCGGCTATCTGGCGGGCAAAATGCGCTGGGTATCCGACCAAGGTCTGAAAGATATTTCCAAGTTGGTATTCAATCTGCTGGGCCCGGCCTTGCTGTTTCGCACATTGTCTAAAGTGCAACTGGCCGAGTTGGATTTAAGCCCGGTGATGATGTATCACTCGCTCACATTGGCATGGTTCACTTGGTGGGTGTTTGTTTATGGTTTGACGCAGCGCGGTTGCATGCGAGCGCTGGCAGGCACTTACAGCAACGCAGTGATGATCGGTATTCCTTTGGTGTCGCTGGCTTACGGCCCGCAGGGACTGGTCTACATTCTCACGCTGGTGTCTGTGCATGCGCTAATCATCCTGACGTATGCCACGGTGTTGTTTGAATGGGCGGGTGCGCGTGACTCACACAAAGCGCATGGCGGCGAGCAGCAAAGCATGCGAACCACTGCATGGAAGGCGGCCAAGGCGGCGGTGCTGCATCCGGTGTCATTGCCTGCATTCGCAGGTTTGCTGTTCGCGCAAACTGGTTTTCAATTGCCAGAGTTGATTGATAAACCTTTGGACTGGCTGGGCAAGGCGTTCGCCCCGATGGCTTTGATCATGGCGGGCATTCAATTGCACCAAGTGCTGGGCAAAGGTTTGCCTTGGCGTTCAAGTGGTGAAGATGTCCATACAGCAAATTGGCGTGAAGTAACGCACATGGTGGTGTTGAAAAATCTGCTTCATCCTTTGCTGATACTCGCCGGTGGCTGGGTGCTCGATTTGCCTGCGTTGCCATTCACTGTGATGTTGGTCGCGGCTTGTATGCCGGTAGGTATCAATTCTTTTTTGTTCGCCACACGTTACCAAGTGGCTGAGGCAGAGGTGTCGCTGAGTTTGTCATTGTCGGTGATGTTTGCGTTGGTCACGGTGCCGTTGATGCTGGCATTGCAACACGTTGTGATCGGTTGATCACAGCTTCAATGCCTGCCAGACTCTGAACGCCGCATAAGCATCGTTGGCCGCATAAACCAATTGCGCCTCTGACAACACCTTGTTGGCCCAATTGCTGGTCGCGGCTTTTTTAGATTTGATGAAGCGTTTTTCAAACAACACGGCCACCGCTCCTTTCACACCCATGTCTTTGCGGTAACCGCGTTCGCGAAACACGGTGTTGAGCTCCAACATATCCACGATGTCAACGCCCAACTTGTGCATGATGCGTTTGCGGTCATCGCCTAAACCAAAACCCGCTTTGACGATACCGGGTATGGCTAGCAACTCTGCTGCCACTCTGCGACACGCCGGGTCATGCAATTGAATCACCCAGCCCGCATCGGCTGTGGCCAATTGCAAGACATGGGGACCGTCTGACACCTCGCCTACCTTGAACGTGGGCTTGGACTCGGTGTCAAACCCCCAAGCCGGGTGTTGCATCAATTGTTCCCGCGCATGCAAGGCTTGTTTTTCGTCGCTCACCAAATGAATGCGGTCAAGGTTTAAGCGCTCAAACGCTGGCATCAAAGCGATGGCGTCTTTGTCTGGCGTGGGGTGGTGAGCGTGCATATCCGCCATTGTCAGGCATGACACACGGGGCAATTACAAAGCTGGCTCATTCATCAGAGAGCTTTCTCACAGTCAGTATTTGCAGCCATGTTCAGACCCGGCTAAAAGCTATACATTCCAAGTTGCGTTCCCAAGCGCTGATGCGTACGTCAGACATTACAAGAATCACAGGAGTCCGTCATGCCCAGCTTGTTCACAGACCTACAGCGCGCTGCCTATGAACGTGACGGCTTTGTCATCATCCGCGCGTTGTTTGACCAGGTGGAAATCGGTTTATTGCGAGACGCCATCGAAACCGACCCGCAGTTGCGCGAGAGTTTGTATGACCGCCAGGATGCCAGCGGCAAGTCCACACGCATGGCGACATGGAACCACCCGGGAGACAGCGTGTATGGTTTGGCAGCCCGCAGCCACCGTGTGGTTGACACCATGGAAGACATGCTCGGCGGCGAGGTGTACCACTACCACTCCAAATTGACCGCCAAAGAGCCGCGCGTCGGCGGCGCCTGGGAATGGCACCAAGACTATGGTTACTGGTACCACAACGGTTGCGTGTTTCCCTACATGGCCAGCGTCATGGTGGCGCTTGACCGCAGCAACCGGGAAAACGGTTGCTTGCAAGTCATCAAAGGTTCCCATTGGGCCGGTCGGGTCGAGCATGGCATTTTGCAGGGTGAGCAAGTCGGGGCCGACCCTCGTCGTGTCGAAGAAATGCTCAAATCATTGGAACTGGTCTATGCCGAACTCGAGCCCGGCGATGGTTTGTTTTTCCATTCCAACTTGATGCACCGCTCGGACGAAAACCGGTCCGAACACCGACGGTGGACAGTTTTGTTTTGCTACAACGCAGCGCGCAATAACCCGTACTTAGAGCATCACCACCCGCAATACACACCCTTGATCAAAGTCGATGATGCGGCTGTGAAACAAGCCGGTGTCAGGCATGCGCAGGCGGACGACAACCACTTTCGCAAAACATTTGCCAATCCGCCCGAGTTGAAAAAACGTCTGGGCTAGGGCTCGCTGAAAAAGCAAAGACGCTCCCCTATGAGCGTGAGTCAGTGCGGTGCCCGATTTGAAAATCATTCAGCCCGCAGACATCCCGGCCTTTGAGTAGCCACAAGGGGCGGGTAGCGAAGTTCAAATTCAATCCGCTGGTGCCCTTGGCAGGGTGCAGTTCGCGGTCAAAGTGCGACGTGGTGGGCATGTACCTGATGGCTACACCCGTACGCCGAATAGTTGAGGTGTTGGCCTTGGCACCGTGGATCATGTAGACATCATGCAAAGACATTTGGCCGGGTTGCAACTCTAAATCCACCGCATCATCTGGATTGAAGCAGTCTTCATTCACTGCTTGGTTGAGCACCAGTTCAGCTCTGTCTTCATGCAAATGAGGATGCAAAATTTTGTTGGTGTGAGAGCCCGCAATAACACGCAAGCAACCGTTGCTGACCAAGCTGGGCTCCAGGGCGACCCATGCCGTGCAAGTTGCCAGCGGTCTTATCGGCCAATACTGACCGTCTTGGTGCCATGGTGTTTCATAGCCTTCTTCGGGCGGTTTGCAAAACACTTGGCAGCCCCACAAGGCGACATCGTTGCCTATGACTTGAGACACCATGTCAACCAAGGGCGGGTACATGGCCAGTTCCAAAAAATCACGTTTGCCAACCACGCCGTCATCATTTTTACCTTCAATATGCGCACTCACCAGTTTCTCGGGGCGCACACCCGGGTTGGCGTCAATCAATTCTTGCAGGGTGGATTGCAGTTTGGCGACCATGGCTGCAGGCAAGCAAAACGACGGTATGACATAGCCGTTGCGTTGGTAATGGGCGACTTCGTCAGGACGCAGGATGGTGTCTTGCATGGTTTTTGAATCAATGAAATTGAAACACTTTAACGTGATGACTGTGCACTAAAAAAAACCCCGCCATGCATAACGCACAGCGGGGTTCACTGTCAGTCAGACTGAAGGTCAGCTAAGTGCGTGACCTTGTGCATTCACGTACAAAGCGTAAATGGAGGTAGAGCCGGTCATGAACAAACGGTTGCGCTTGGTGCCGCCGAAGCACAGGTTGGCAATCACCTCTGGGGTGTGCAGGAAAGCCAGCAAGGTGCCATCAGGGTGATGGACACGCACGCCATTGGTTTCCATGCCGCCCCAGCCCCAACCGCACCACACGTTGCCGTCGGTATCGCAACGCACACCGTCGGTGAAACCAGGTGCAAAGTCGGCGAAGATTTTGGGGTTGCTGAACTTTTGGTCTTTCACATCAAACACGATGATGTTGGCTGGGTTGCCAGGACCGTCAGTCGCGCCGGTGTCAACCACGTAGCACTTCTTGAAGTCAGGTGAGAAGCAAAGGCCGTTGGGACGACGCATCGGGCCTTCAGCAGCCACGGTGACCTTACCGTCCGGCGCAATGCGGTAGACGCGTGTGGGCAGTTCGAACTCAGCCTTGTGGCCTTCGTAAGGACCCATGATGCCGTAGCCAGGGTCAGTGAAATAGATGGAACCGTCAGGCGTGGTGGCTGCATCGTTAGGCGCATTGAGTCTTTTGCCGCCGAAGCTGTCACACAAAATGGTCCATGTGCCGTCGTAGTTGCGACGACGCACGCGGCGTGTGTCGTGTTCCATGGCGATCAAGCGGCCTTGGATGTCACGGCTGTGGCCGTTGGAGTAGCCTGAGTCGGTTTGGAATGTGCTGACAGCACCGTTCTCTTCGTTCCAACGCAACACGCGGTTGTTCGGAATATCACTCCACAGCAAATTGCCCCAGTCACCCATCCAAACTGGGCCTTCACACCACAAAGCGGCGTCATGGCCTTGACCGTGCCAAATGCGTTGCAATGTGGCGTTGCCTTGGCGGCCTGAAAAACGTTTATCCAGCACTTCGAATGCAGGCTCAGGGTAAGTCACGGGATGATTTCCCGTCCAGTCACGTCCTTGTTGGAATTTGTCATTGGCACCAGCTGCGGTGGCTGTGGCTGCGGCCACACCGGCTGCTGCACTGGCTAAAAAGCCACGGCGAGCGAGAGAATGTGGCTTGGCTTCTAAGGTTTCAGCGACAGCATTTGTGGTCTGGTCTGCGATGGATTTCATTCGTTCTCCTTGGATGGTTGAGCTTGCAAATACTTGTAAGCAAGTCCATCTTCAATTTAAAACCTAAGAATGAAATACGCATAAACCCTTAATTTTAATAAGGGTTTTTAAAGGGAATAGTTCCTAGTGGAAATAACGGATTGCAACCCGTCGAATTAATTTCAAACGGGTTGCATACTTGCAGCTGATTACTGCTTGACAGCTTCGACCTGAATCAACAATTTGACTTTGTCAGGGATGCCGAAATCGATGCCCCAACTCATGCCCCATTGGCTGCGCAAAATAGTGGTTTCAAAGTCGCCGCCGCAGACTTCACGCTTGAGCATGGGATGGTCGTAGCAATTGAAGTTGGTGGCTTTCAACACCACAGGCAAGGTTTTACCCAGCATGGTCAAACTGCCTGCAACTTCAGACACTTTGTCTGCGTTGAAGCTGAATTTGTCAGCCGTGAACTTCATGGTGGGGTGCTTGGCTGCGTCGAAAAAATCAGGTTTTTTCAAATGCGCGTTGAAAGCATCAGTACCGGTATTGATCGAGTCGGCTTGGATGGTCAAGTCCACTTTGCCGGTTTTGCCAGCGCGGTCAAATTGCACCGAGCCTTCTTTTTTGTCAAAACGGCCGCGGTTGGTGGATGTGCCAAAGTGTGTGACTTCAAAAGTCACAAAGGTGTGGGTGGGATCGATGTTGTAGTTGGCGGCTTGTGCTGAAACTGCGCTGGCCAAGGCCGTGGCGGTCAAAGCGGATGCAATGAAAAATTGACGCATGAATACTCCTGAATAAAGATTGAGATTAAAGTTTGGCAACGCCTGTCAGTACAAATTTGAATTTCACTTGTACATCGTCAGCCACCATGGAGGTGTCTGACCATTCGTTGTCACCGATCTTGAAGGGCAGTCGCTTGAGAGCGAATGCACCCACGGCGGTGGTGAGCCCGCCGGTTTGGCTCAGGCTGAGCGGAACAACGATGTCCTGGCTCAAGCCTTTGATGTTGAGTTTGCCGCTGACTTCGTATTTGCCAGCGCCCGTGCTTTTCACCGCAGTGGATTGGAAACTGGCTTTGGCAAATTTGGCGGTGTTGAACCAGTCGGGTTTGACCAATTCAGCGTCTGTTTCTTTAGAGCCCAGCGTGGCACTGGTCATGTCAACGCTGAAACTGATTTTGGCTATTGCCGGTTTGGCAGGGTCAAAACTGATTTGCGAATCAAATGCTTTGAAGCGACCTTCCACAGGAACGCCCATTTGTTTGCTGACAAACACAATCTCACTTTGTGCAGCTTGCAGTTTTTGATCCGCGTGTGCTTGAGGTAGGCACAGGCTGAGCAAGGCGACAAGGCCAGCCCCTAACTTTGATTGTGAATTCATGAATGACTTTCAGTAGATGCGCGGCGCGACGGCCACATGCGTTGCAGCAAAGCGTGCTTGTCTATCCATTGGTGCTTGATAGCAGCGGCCACGTGAACCATGATCAATACGACCAGTGTAATTGCACTGATTTCATGCCATGGTTTGATCAACTCGGCAAGCGCTTTGTCCGGCATCACAAAATCAGGCAGGGGAAAGACACCAAACACTACCACGGGAAAACCTGCTGCGGAGCTGTAAGCCCAGCCGACCAAGGGCACGGTAAAAAACAAGGCATACATCAGGTATTGCACGCCATGGTGAGCCACATGCTGCCAGGCGGGCATGTGTTTTTGAATGTCCTCAGGCAAGGCGGGCGGCTGGTGCGTCAATCGCCATACCAAGCGCAACAAGGACAAAGCCAGCACGCAAATGCCTGCCCACTTATGCCAGTTGTAAAGCTTGAGGCGCAGTGGCGAAACAGGCAGTTCAGCCATGAATAAACCCATGCCGAACAAGCCCAACAACGCCAAACCAAGCAGCCAGTGCAGCAGGATGGCTGTCCATCCATAGGCGCGAGCAGGGGGCTGTGGTGTGGTGTTGTCAAAGTTCATGAGTGCTATTTTAGATTTTGAGTGAACAAAACCCTTGCATAGTTTTCACGATTCCGGTGAAAAAAATCGAACGAATTCAGACTGGTGTCAGTAATCACTGGACTTGTATGACGTTCACCATCCAGATGACAAGCCATCGCAGATGCTGCGATGGGCTAGAAATTGTCTAAGTTACCTGCGTTGCAAGTTCGATTGCACCGGCAGCAAGGTGTATTCCATCTCCAACTCATGTCCGCCATTGGAGGTCAACTCAATCCACACCACGCGCTCGCCTTTAGCGAATTGGAAAGCGTTGTGCAAACTGACGCGTCGATTGAGCAGCATCTCCCAGCCTTTGGCGGCAGCATCTTCCACCAAAATGTCACGCGCAACATCCAGACACGGCGCACCTGCATCGCATTGAAGCACCGATTTCTTTTTAGGTGCCGGGTTGACCACAGGCATCAATTCCACCGGTTTGTTTTGGGCGTTTTTGCGGGATTTTTTATCAGGGACGACGGTAGCCGCTTGCGGAGCGACAGGTGCAGCGTCAAGCCAGGATGTGTCTGCGATTCTGTCTGCAAACACAGCGCGTGCATACAAGCGTCCCAGCATTTGATCGCCGAAACCCACGATGGTTTCTTCATTGATCCGCACCGGTTGTGAACCCGCAATCCAAGGAAAATCGTAGACCGGGTTTTTCTGCCATTTGCGCGGGGCTTCGCCTTCACGCAGGCTAGGTACGTAGGGGGCAAACAGCATCTTGGCATTGGCGCTGCGCGGTTCTTCCATTGCTGGTGCCACCACAGCCACGGGTGCGGTTGTTTTAGGCAGCACAACCACAGGTGTCACGTTTGGGGTCACGGGCTCGGCAGGCGCCATTTGCAAGGGTATGGCCGCAGACGCAGGCGCTTGCCTCATCGCTTTGTCTGTCGTTCCCGGTTCATTGAGTTTGATGGCTTCACGCACGGTTCTGAAAAAGGGCTGGCTGTCATCCTCTAAATTCAGAAAACTGGAACAAGCGGTGGTCAAAACAAGCAGTGTGCTCAATGACAGCCATTTTGAAAACAAGTGGAAATAGTTATGCATGAATTTACCCGGTGCAATGCTGTGTGGCTGGTTTCAGTCTGACAATTTGTTCAACGGTGCCTGGGTGACATCCCGAGATTTGTTTCTGTTACTGCGTTGATTCATCAACACAGAATAAACAGCATCCACCCCCCTGAACGTGTTGGTTAACCTGATGTCGAGAATGCGCTCATCCTGCGTCAGCGTCACCACAAAACTGGTGCCTAAGCGCATCACAGAATGAAGTCGCCAGTTCTTCATCAATCCGTCGCTGATCAATTCGGTTTGCACCTGTTCGCTGTAGGCCTCAGGCAAGGTGGCATAAAAAATACCGGTCTGTTGGTGACCTTCGCCTAGCAAGACTGTTTGCTCATGGCGCGTCAATTGCATGGATTCGATGTAGGGGTACATCGAACTTTGTAATACCGGCCATGCGGTTTGTGCTCTTAAAGCAGGATGGCTCAACACCATCAGGCCAACAAGAAGCAAAGCTTTGAAAAATGTATGCATACGAAGGCTGACGCTCAGGTTGTACGGGTTCGAACAGGTCGGCAAGTGCTGCTACCGCCTCATTAGGCCTAAATATATCAATTAGTTTACCAAAAACATCAAAAACAACACTTATAAGGCGTTTTTAAATGTTTTTTTTATTAATTAATATTATTTTTATGAATATAAAATTCAAAATAACAAATTTTTAATAAATGTAGGCAGCGTATTTTTTTTGAGTACCTAATGATAAATACCCAATCAAAAAACAAAATTTAAGCAGTCAGCGCCTGCGACCACCGCCTCCCAGCAAGCCGCCGAGCAGGCCACGCATAATTTCCCGGCCGATGGCGGAACCCACGGTGCGAACCGCGCTTTTCACCACCAGTTGAGCCACGCCGTCGCGTTTGGCGCCACGCGGGCCGGTGGTGCCGAACAATATGTCGGACATGTGCCCCATGACACCGTGGTCTTGCGGCGTAGATGCTTTTTGCAAACTTTGCTGCGCTTGGTTGACCGATTCTGCGTCCATGGCGGGTGCGCGACCTTTGATTTTTTCGTAGGCTGATTCACGGTCAACGGTTGTTTCATAGACACCGGCCACCAAAGAACTGTCTTTGAGCGCCTGTCTTTGCGCAGAAGTGATGGGGCCGAGTTGGCTGCCCGGGGGAACCACAAAAACCCGTTCGGTTTCAGTCGGGCGACCTTTGTCGTCGAGCAGACTGACCAAGGCTTCACCGACAGACAACTCGGTGATCGCAGCCTCAATATCCAGCCCTTTTTTAGGCCGCATGGTTTGCGCCGTTGCGGCGACGGCTTTTTGGTCACGCGGGGTGAAGGCACGCAACACGTGTTGTACCCGGTTGCCCAATTGGCCGAGCACGCTGTCCGGAATATCCAGCGGGTTTTGGGTGACGAAATACACGCCCACACCTTTGGAGCGCACCAAGCGAACCACCAGTTCAATGCGTTCAATCAGGACTTTGGGTGCATCGTTGAACAGCAAATGCGCCTCGTCAAAAAAGAAAACGAGTTTGGGTTTGTCTAGGTCGCCGACTTCAGGCAATTGTTCAAACAACTCGGACAACATCCACAACAAAAACGTGGCGTACAAACGCGGCGCGTTCATCAACTTGTCAGCCGCCAAAATATTGACCAAACCATGCCCGTTGGTGTCGGTTTGCATGAAATCGTGAATATCCAGCATGGGCTCGCCGAAGAAGCGGTCACCGCCTTGCTCGTCGATTTGTAGCAAGCCGCGCTGTATGGCGCCGACACTGGCCGCGCTGACATTGCCGTATTCGGTGGTGAAATCTTTGGCGTTTTCGCCCACATGCTGAAGCATGGCGCGCAGGTCTTTGAGATCGAGCAACAACAAGCCGTTGTCGTCAGCAATTTTGAACACCAGATTGAGCACACCGGCTTGGGTATCGTTCAGATTCAACATGCGCGCCAATAGCAAAGGCCCCATGTCACTGACTGTTGCGCGAACCGGATGGCCTTGCTCACCGAACACATCCCACAGCGTGACAGGATTGGCGGCAAATGCGGGCGTTGGCAGGCCGCGTTCTTTCAAAACGGCTGCCATTTTGTCTGACAGTTTGCCGGGCTGGCTGATACCGCTCAAGTCGCCTTTGACATCGGCCATGAACACCGGAACGCCAATGCGCGACAGGCCTTCGGCCATGGTTTGCAGGGTAACGGTTTTGCCGGATCCGGTGGCGCCGGTGATCAAGCCATGGCGGTTAGCCAAAGAGGGGAGCAAAAAACACTGTGTGTTGTTGTAAGTAGCGATCAGTATGGGGTCAGCCATGTGAGGTCAACGCTGCTGAAATTCCGAGGTTTTGAGGGACTCGCTGCTGACTCTGCGGGCACCGTTAAAGCGTTTGCGCCAATAACTGTCCGACATGTTTTCTATGCGGACCTCACCACCGGTGCGGGGTGAGTGAATGAACTTTCCTTCACCGACATAAATACCCACATGGCTGAAAGCCCGGCGCAAAGTGTTGAAAAACACCAGATCGCCGGGTTGCAATTCTTCACGTTGGATGGTCTGGGTGGCATCTGCTTGGGCTTTGGCGTTGTGCGGCAAAGCCAAACCTAAGGTGTTTTCATACATGGCGCGAACGAAACCGCTGCAATCGAAACCGCTGGTACCCGTGCCACCACGCTTGTAAGGTACGCCCAAAAAGCCCATGGCGTGTACAACCAGGTCAGAAGCTTGGTTGCCTACTGATTTTCCGAGGTTGTTGATCTGGGATATGACCAAGCTCTGGTTAATGAAACTTTCTAAGTCATCTTCTTGGTTGACCACAGGCGCAGCATGAGCCAAGCCCGCAGACAGTAAAAAGATAACCATAAGTTTCAGCATAGCGCCAGATTCTAACGGCTGAGGTTGCTGCTGCCATCTGAAGCACAATCCCTGTTTTGCCTGATCCAAACCACAAGGAATTTCCCATGTTTCGTGCCCTCGTTTTAGAGAAAGAACCCACCTTCAATGCCAGCATCCAGTCTCTGGAGGAAAGCCGCCTGCCGGATGCCGATGTGCATGTCAAAGTGGCTTATTCGACCTTGAATTTCAAAGATGGTTTGGCCATCACCAACAAAAGCCCGGTCGTGCGCGTCTGGCCCATGGTGGCCGGTATTGACGGCGCCGGAACCGTTTTGTCTTCTTCGCATCCGCAGTGGAAAGAAGGCGATCAGTTTGTGCACAACGGATGGGGCGTGGGCGAAACCCATTGGGGCTGTTTGTCTGAGCAAGCGCGCTTGAAAGGCGATTGGCTGGTGAAACTGCCCCAGACCTTCACGCCGCGTCATGCCATGGCAATTGGTACTGCTGGCTATACCGCCATGCTCTGCGTCATGGCGTTGGAGCAGCAAGGTGTTCAACCGGGTCAAGGCGAAGTGCTGGTGACCGGTGCCACCGGCGGTGTCGGCAGCGTGGCCGTGGCTTTGCTTTCCAAATTGGGCTTCAACGTGGTGGCAGCCACGGGCAAAGCCAGCGAGGAAGCCTATTTGAAATCGCTGGGCGCGCAAAGCATCATGGACAGGGCTGAATTGTCAGCACCGGGCAAACCGTTTCAAAAGGAACGCTGGGCCGGTGTGGTCGATGCGGTCGGCTCACACACGCTGGCCAATGTGCTGGCACAAACCCGTTACGGCGGTGCGGTCGCGGCCTGCGGATTGGCGCAAGGCATGGATTTGCCGACCACTGTCATGCCCTTCATCTTGCGCAATGTGCGGCTCATCGGTGTCGATTCTGTGATGGCTCCGCTGGCCTTGCGTCAGAAGGCGTGGGACAGGTTAGCGCAGGATCTGAATTTGGCCAAGCTTGAGAGCATGATTGAAGAAGTCAGCTTGGAGCAGGCGATTGAGAAAGCCCATGCCTTGATGGCCGGGCAAGTACGCGGCCGCGTGGTGGTGAGGATTTAAACCATGTTGCTGGACGCAGAAGATTCTCAACTGGTGCTGGTCGATTTCCAGCAACGCCTCATGCCTGCGATGTTCCAAGGCGATGCTTGTATCGCCAACGCCATGCGTTTGGCGCAGGCCGCGCAAATACTGGGCGTGCCGGTTTGGGGCACGGAGCAAAATCCTTCCAAACTGGGCAGTAATCCCCCCGAGATGAGAGCTTTGTGCAGGCAAACGCTGGCCAAAATGCAATTCAGCGCCGCCGAAGAAGGTTTGGTGGAATGGTTGCGGCCTGAGGTCAAAAGCAAACCGGCTGGCAACGCGCGCAGTCTGCCCAAGCATTTGCAAAAACCTGCTGTGGCGGAGCCGACGCCGTCAAGCATTGTGATTGCCGGGGTGGAAGCCCATGTGTGTTTGTTGCAGACCGCGTTAGATTTGTTGGAAGATGAATTTGAGGTCTGGGTGGTCACCGATGCGTGCACCTCGCGCACCGACCGCAACCGGGACGCTGCTTACGACCGCTTGGCTGCAGCGGGTGCCGAATTGCTGACCACCGAAATGGTTCTGTTCGAATGGTTGCGCACCGCAGAGCATGAGCATTTCAAAGAGGTGCAAGCCCTCATCAAATAAGAACGACAAGGAGACAGCTGTGACCAAGTACGCCAGTTTTTACCAACGTTCCATCGAAGACCGCGAAGGTTTTTGGGCAGAACAAGCAAGCTTGATTGACTGGCAGAACAAACCTTCGCAAATTTGCGACTACAGCAAACCGCCTTTTGCCCATTGGTTTGTCGGCGGGACCACCAACTTGTGTCACAACGCGGTGGATCGGCATTTGAAAGACCGCGCCGATCAAGCCGCACTGATTTATGTGTCCACCGAGACCGGTCAGGAAGTGACCTACAGCTTTGCGCAACTTTCCGATGAAGTGCAGCGCATGGCGGCGATTTTGCAAAGCCTGGGCGTCAAACAGGGCGACCGTGTACTGATTTACATGCCCATGATTGCCGAGGCGGCGTTTGCCATGTTGGCCTGCGTGCGCATCGGTGCGATTCATTCGGTGGTGTTTGGTGGTTTTGCTTCGCATTCACTGGCGACACGGATTGACGACGCCAGCCCGGTACTCATCGTCAGCGCGGATGCCGGTTCACGCGGCGGCAAGGTCGTGCCCTACAAACCGCTGCTCGATGAAGCCATATCGCTCAGTCAACACAAACCGTCGGCGGTGTTGATGGTGGACCGAGGTTTGTCTGCTTTCACCTCTGTGCCGGGGCGAGACCACGCATACGCCGATTTGCGTCAGCAGCACATGAACGAGAAAGTGCCTTGTGTTTGGCTTGACAGCGCGCACCCCAGCTACACCTTGTACACCTCCGGCACGACAGGCAAGCCAAAAGGCGTGCAACGCGACACCGGCGGCTACACCGTGGCCTTGGCGGCCAGCATGCAGCATATTTTTGAAGGCCAGCCCGGCGAGGTCTATTTCAGCACCAGCGACATTGGCTGGGTAGTCGGTCACAGCTACATTATTTATGGTCCGCTGATCGCAGGCATGGCGACGCTCATGTACGAAGGTTTGCCGACCCGCCCGCATGGCGGCGTCTGGTGGGAATTGGTTGAAAAATACAAAGTCACGCACATGTTCAGTGCCCCAACGGCGGTAAGGGTGTTGAAAAAGCAAGACCCAGCGCTGCTCTCTAAATACGATATTTCCAGCTTGAAAGCTTTGTACTTGGCGGGCGAGCCGTTGGATGAACCGACGGCCCAATGGATTGCCGACGGATTGGGCAAGCCGATCATCGATAACTACTGGCAGACCGAAACCGGTTGGCCTATTTTGACCATGGCCAACGGCATACAAAAAATGCCCAGCAAGTTCGGCAGCCCGGGCATACCTATGTACGGCTTTGATGTGAAATTGTTGAACGACAACACTGGCGAAGAACTTAGCGGCGCAAAGGAAAAAGGCGTGGTGGTCATCGAAGGACCTTTGCCCCCGGGCTGTTTGCAAACCTTGTGGGGCGACGATGAGCGCTATGTGAAAACCTATTGGCAAAGCGTGCCCGGCAAGCTGGTGTATTCCACGTTCGACTGGGGCGTGCGCGATGAAGACGGTTATTTTTATATTTTGGGTCGCACGGATGATGTGATCAATGTGGCCGGTCACCGTTTGGGCACGCGGGAAATCGAGGAAAGTATTTCCAGCCACCCGAATGTGGCCGAGGTGGCGGTGGTCGGTGTGGCGGATCAACTCAAAGGCCAGGTGGCGATGGCGTTTGTGGTCGCCAAAGATGCGTCAGCGTTGGGCGATTCGGCTGCGAGGCTGAAACTGGAAGGCGAGATCATGAAACTGGTTGACAGCCAGTTGGGCGCGGTGGCCAGACCCTCGCGCGTCTTGTTCCTGAGCCTGCTGCCCAAAACCCGCAGTGGCAAGTTGTTGCGGCGGGCGATACAAGCGGTCTGCGAAAACCGGGATCCCGGCGACTTGACCACGATTGATGACCCAACGCCTTTGCAGCAGATCAAAGAGCAGTTGGCTTAAAACGTAACAAACACGTCTAGCTTGAGCGTTACGCCGGGTCAAACTAAACAAGCGCAAACACGATCTGCCTGAGCGATGTGCCGGGTCAAACGTGTAGCGAACGTTGCCGCTTGCGGCGGTGAGCGGCGTTTGAGCCCGGCGCATCGCTCCAACTGAAACTTGCATATGAGCCCGGCGCATAGCCTTTGTCGCAAATCTGTCAGATTTTGGTGGCACAATGATAAATACATATTGGCGTTCTTCAAGGCGCCGGTCGCATCCGCTAACCGGTTCAGCCGTGTCGCGGAGGGTTTATCAACCAAACTTATGTTTCCTGCAGGGAAACGGAGGTCAGCAATGAGCGATTCACCGCAGACGGGTTCGTCCGTCTATCAAGCCTATGCAGGCAACACTTATCTCTTCGGGGGCAACGCCCCTTACGTCGAAGAGATGTACGAAAACTATCTCCTCAACCCCGGCAGCGTGCCAGACACTTGGCGCCAGTATTTCGATGCATTGCAGCATGTGCCTGCCGTCGATGGCAGCCAATCCAAGGATGTGCCCCACCAACCGGTGATCAATGCGTTTGCCGAGCGTGCCAAGAAGGGTGGAACCCGGGTCGTCATGGCCAGCGCCGACCAAGAGATGGGGCGTAAACGCACAGCGGCACAACAGTTGATCGCGGCTTACCGCAATGTGGGTCAACTGTGGGCTAACCTAGACCCGTTACAGCGCACCGAGCGCCCCCATATTCCTGAATTAGAACTGTCGTTTTACGGTTTCACCGACGCCGACCAAGAAACCGTGTTCGACACCAGCAACACCTTTTTCGGCAAAGACCGCATGAGCCTGCGCGAGTTGCTCAACGCCTTGCGCCAGACCTATTGCGGCACGCTGGGTGCCGAGTACATGTACACCACCGATATGGGTGAAAAACGTTGGTGGCAACAAAAGCTAGAAAGCATTCGCAGCCACCCGGCATTTTCAAACGACAAGAAAAAACACATTCTGGACAGGCTGACCGCCGCCGAAGGTTTAGAGCGTTACTTGCACACCAAGTACGTCGGTCAAAAAAGGTTCTCGCTGGAAGGCGGTGAGAGCTTTATTGCAGCCATGGATGAATTGATTCAAGCCGCCGGTAAACAAGGCGTGCAAGAAGTCGTCATTGGCATGGCGCACCGTGGCCGCTTGAATGTGCTGGTCAACATCATGGGCAAAATGCCCAAGGACTTGTTCGCTGAATTCGACCACACCGCCCCCGAAGAGTTGCCTGCTGGTGACGTCAAATACCACCAAGGCTTCAGCTCCGACATGCCAACGCCTGGCGGTCCCGTGCACTTGTCACTGGCATTCAACCCCTCGCATTTGGAAATTGTGAATCCGGTGGTTGAAGGCTCGGTGCGTTCGCGCATGGACCGCCGCAGCGACCCCACCGGCAGCCAAGTGTTGCCCGTGCTGGTGCACGGCGATGCCGCGTTCGGCGGTCAAGGTGTCAATCAGGAAACGCTGGCGCTGGCGCAAACCCGTGGCTACACCACCGGTGGCACAGTCCACATCATCATCAACAACCAAATTGGATTCACCACGTCAGACCCGCGCGATATGCGTTCTTCTGCGTTTTGCACTGATATTGTGAAGATGGTGGAAGCCCCTGTGCTACACGTCAATGGAGACGATCCTGAAGCGGTGGTGTTGGCTACTCAATTGGCGCTGGAATACCGCATGACCTTCCGTCAGGACGTGGTGGTGGACATCACGTGTTTTCGCAAACTTGGCCACAACGAGCAAGACACGCCGAGCCTGACGCAGCCGCTGATGTACAAAAAAATCGCAGCACACCCTGGAACACGTCGCTTGTATGCCGACCGTTTGGCGGCTCAAGGTTTGGGCGAAACCATAGGCGAGGACATGGTGAAAACCTACCGCGCTGCACTCGACGCGGGTAAAAACACTTCAGAGCCGGTGCTGACCAATTTCAAAACCAAGTTCACCGTGGACTGGAGTCCGTTTCTCGGCAAGAAATGGACAGATGCGGCTGACACCGCATTGCCCATGGCCGAATGGAAGCGATTGGCAGAACGTATCACCACATTGCCCGCCGGTGTGACACCCCATTCGCTGGTGAAAAAAGTGTTGGACGACCGCGCGGCCATGGGACGCGGCGATTTGCCGGTGGACTGGGGCATGGGCGAACACATGGCATATGCCTCTCTGGTGGCAAGTGGTTTTCCAGTGCGTTTGTCGGGTGAGGATTCTGGCCGTGGCACCTTCACCCACCGCCATGCCGTCATCCATGATCAAAACCGCGAAAAGTGGGATACGGGCACCTTCATTCCTTTGCAAAACGTGGCTGATAACCAAGCCCCGTTCACTGTCATCGACTCGATTCTTTCTGAAGAAGCGGTGCTGGGGTTCGAGTACGGTTATGCCTCGAACGACCCGAACACCTTGGTGATTTGGGAAGCGCAGTTCGGCGATTTCGCCAACGGTGCGCAAGTGGTGATCGACCAGTTCATCGCCTCCGGCGAAGTGAAATGGGGCCGTGTGAACGGCATTACCCTCATGTTGCCGCACGGCTACGAGGGCCAAGGCCCGGAGCACAGTTCAGCGCGGGTTGAGCGCTTCATGCAATTGGCGGCTGACACCAATATGCAAATCGTGCAGCCCACCACGGCCAGCCAAATCTTCCACGTGCTGCGTCGTCAAATGGTGCGCAATCTGCGCAAGCCATTGATCATCTTCACGCCCAAATCTTTGTTGCGTCACAAGGATGCTGCGTCGCCGGTGTCCGAGTTCATCAAAGGTGGTTTTCAGACCATCATCCCCGAGTTGAAAGTGATCAAGGCGGACAAAGTCAAGCGCATCGTGATGTGCTCGGGCAAGGTGTATTACGACTTGTCCAAAAAACGCGAAGAGGGCGGGCATGACGACACGGTGTTGTTGCGCTTGGAACAGCTCTATCCGTTCCCGCACAAAGTGTTTGCCGCCGAGCTGAAAAAATATCCGAACGCCATCGAAGTGGTCTGGTGTCAAGACGAACCGCAAAACCAGGGAGCATGGTTTTTTGTGCAGCACTACTTGTTTGAAAACATGGCCGTCGGCCAGAAACTGGGTTACAGCGGCCGCGCCGCTTCCGCCTCGCCCGCTGTCGGTTATTCGCATTTGCACCAAGAGCAGCAAAAAGCTCTGGTCGATGGTGCGTTCGGCCGTCTCAAAGGTTTCATATTGACCAAGTAAGCCGCTCATGCAGCGCGTGTGCGCGCAGAGCTCAGCCCTTCAAACATTCAGGAATTCAACATGTCTATCGTAGAAGTCAAAGTACCGCAGTTATCCGAATCGGTGGCGGAAGCCACCTTGTTGCAATGGAAAAAGAAAGTCGGCGAAGCTGTCAGCGCAGATGAAATCCTCATCGATGTCGAAACCGACAAAGTGGTGTTGGAAGTCCCCGCGCCGTCTGCCGGTGTGTTGGTTGAAATTCTTTGCGTGGATGGCAGCACCGTCATGGCTGATCAATTGATTGCCCGCATCGACACCGCTGCCACCGCAAAGGCCGGGGCTGCGCCTGCGGCGGCTCCTGTTGCGGCTTCAGTCGCTGCACCTGCAGCTCTTGCTGCATCTTCTTCATCCAAGTCGGATGTGCTCATGCCTGCCGCCGCCAAATTGATGGCGGATAACCAATTGGCTGCGGGCTCAGTCACCGGCACCGGCAAAGACGGTCGCGTCACCAAAGGCGATGTGCTCGGTGCCGTAGCCTCAGGTGTGAAACCGGCTGCTGCGTCTATCCCCACCGGCGCGCCCACCCAGGTGTTGCCGCAAGTCGATGGCCCGTCAGTGAATTTAGGCGAGCGCCCAGAGCAAAGCGTGCCCATGAGCCGTTTGCGCGCACGCGTGGCCGAGCGTTTGCTGCAGTCGCAAGCGACCAACGCCATTCTGACCACGTTCAATGAAATCAACATGGCGCCGGTGATGGAAATGCGCAAGCGTTTCCAGGAGAAGTTTGAAAAAGAACACGGCGTGAAGATCGGTTTCATGAGCTTCTTTGTCAAAGCCGCAGTGCATGCTCTCAAAAAATACCCGGTGCTTAACGCTTCGGTGGACGGCAACGACATCGTTTACCACGGCTATTTCGATATTGGTATTGCCGTTGGTTCACCGCGCGGTTTGGTGGTGCCCATTCTGCGTAATGCCGACCAAATGAGCTTTGCCGAGATCGAAA
>Ga0164294_10002034_pt1 | contig 18496 bp, 24 predicted proteins | sample GEODES005metaG_FD_111479 | JGI IMG/M metagenome (GOLD analysis project Ga0164294, IMG submission 111479) | Oligotrophic lake water microbial communities from Sparkling Lake, Wisconsin, USA - GEODES005 metaG | ecosystem: Environmental > Aquatic > Freshwater > Lake | place: USA: Sparkling Lake...
ACGATATTCTTAAGTTTAAATACAACATCCAATGCATATACGATCCTTGTTCTTATCCAGGGATTCAATGCAAGTTTTATTATAACGAAGAGCTCGCTGAACAAACAGGGTGCCAAATTTCAAAGGAAGATAAAGATAGCAACAAGTATAAGAAAATCGTGGAGGTTTCCTTCATGATTTTCAGAACGGGGAGCATTCTTATTGTTGGGATGTGCGACGAAAATGTGCTTTATGTAATATACGAGTATTTGAAGATTCTCTTGGAAAAAGAATTTCCTAAGATTAACCAGAGTTTGATTGCCGGTGATAACAAGATTTCAAAAGATAAGAAAAAGAAGGTGAGGCGCAAGACGATTCAAATCTCCATTCAAGTCTAAGTGCTTTGTGTTTTAGATTAGATTGTCTTTTATTTGGGAATGGGTCTATTTTGATAATTTTTTTACGCTAAGTGCGATAAAACCTCCTATTAGAGATTCCGCAATGGTTATAAACCAGTAATAAATGTCACTGGCCGACCATTTGTATCCAACGTCAAAATCTCCGTAAATTGTTTTGCTTAGTAATGATCCAATTATAACTGACATTAGTAAGTGTGGTATGTTTGACAATTTATTAGGTATAAGGGCGCCAATGAATCCGCCAATGATTGTAATTATAACCTGCATGTAATTATATTTATTTTGAGTCAAAGTAAATATAGGTGTATTCATATCTATATACAATAACGAGACAATAATTGTTTTTGTCGTTGTTTTTTTTGGGTTTTTGGTCTAAGCTAAAATCCATTTAACGAATGTTTGCGACGGCTCGTTGATTTTTTGATTAAACGTTTCTGCATCTGCAAACTTTTCTTTTATTTTTGTTTCGCTGATGTTATATTTCATCTCAGGCTTCATCTTTGAGTATCTGGAAATAAATAGTTGAATAAGTTCAAAATACTTTTCCACTTGGATGTCGCTTGTCAACGATTTGACGAACATTTCAATCAATTGACAACAAGATTTGCTTAAATTTGTTTTTAATATTTCGTTGCAAACAACTGCTATTTGCTTCGTCATTTTATGATCTTTCTCTAAAACAACGCTGGTTAAGCTCTTTATAATGGAAATATTCATATTTAAAATATCCAATTTGCCAACATTATTTTCAGATAATGGGGTTGCATTTTTGCGCGAATCGTTGCTCAGTTCAAATATGGTTTTTTTATAAACAAACATGCAAGCATCACGAGAGCTTAACTGTAAAAAGGTGTGCTTGTCTTCGGATATTTGACCTATAAATTCTACATAAAAATAAAAGGCTTTTTGGCTGTGATAATATGCAAGGTCCAAGTTTCTTGAGAAATATAGTAAAACGGTGAACACATGTGTTATCGTCTCAAGGCCTCTTTCAATTATAAATTTTTTATATTCAGCGTTCTTGAAGTTTGCATTCTCTATGATAAAAGTTAAATATTCATTTGTTAATGAGAAATACTTATTAACAATTTCAACGCAACTGTCGGCTATAGTTGTTTTATAATTTTCCGAATTATTTAGAGAATAGTTAGAGTTTGAGTTGGAAGCCGAAGAATCCATTTAGTTATATTTAATATAATAAAAGAACATTTAAATACGAATACATTGTGTTAATAAGTATTTAAAGACAATAAAATTTCTATAATATAAATATGTCTACCGAACAAGCTAAAACCGAAACGTCTAGCTATAGATTGCCCAGCGACATTACTTTAAAGCACGCCGCGAAGTTGGGTGTTGTTGAAGATAAGCCCATTATGTTGGATTATTGGTCGGCGTCCCTTGATAAGAAGGCCCTTGTTGGCGTTAAGGAGACGGGCGAGAAGTTGTTGGTCAAGTCTGAGGATGAGTACACGTCACCTATTGCCAAGTTTTACAAGAGTGGAACTGAGTACATTATTATTACTGAGAATTCCATTTATCTTGTTTGCTCCGAGATTCCCACGAGGAAGATCTCCTAATTCAACCTTTGAAAAAGGTTGAGCCAAAATCTAGTCCTCTACTTTTAAGCAAAGCGAATGGGCTTAAAGGTTGAGCCAAATCTAGAGGTTTTCCTCTTCTTTTACGGGTTCTTCTATATAATTATTTTTTATTCGTCCGATGGGTCTAGAGATCATGGTAATGCATTGTCCAAAAGCCACCAACGAAACTGATAAAAAATAATTTTCATGAGTAAATATTACAGAACAGCCTGTTAAAATATGCCCAAAATACCACATATAATCTGAAATCAATAAATAATCCATTTGCAATGCTGTTCTATTCTAGTATATTTATTGCTACTATTTCTATGTCATTTTTATTGGTTTTTTATTTTGGGGTTTTATTTTGGGGTTTTGGAAATTGTATCTTGTATAATATATAAGGAATGCCTAACGGAAATTATTGGGTTGGTAGTGGAGGTTTTAATTATAAACGCAGCGGAGGCGCTGGTGGTCGCCGCAATTTTTCTTTAGGTGCAATTACAAATCAGCCTGCGGATGTTAATAACAAATATGTTCCTGGCGCGGGGGTTGGTGCGTCTAGCATCGCGACTAGGCGAGCAAAAATGCTTCACTCCACGGTGTGCACTGCCGAGTATCCTTGCAACAAATCTTTCTCTCGTCTTGGGTTGCAATCAAGCGGCGGGTCAAATATTTATGCTTTGAACTGGTTTCAAAAATAAAAACAAAATAAAAAATAAAAACAAAATAAAAACAAAATAAAAAATAAAAACAAAATAAAAACAAAATAAAAAATTGATTACTTTTTATAGAAATTAATTCACAATAAAAAAGAATGTCCGAATTTTGGGGATTAGTCCTATTTGCAACTATTGCTTGCATAGTTATTTGTGTGGGCGTTGCAATTATATATTGTGGCTGCGCATTGTTGTGTGCTAAGGTTCCCTTGGCTGAAAAAGAAAACGTTGAAGAAAATATTGTCTAAAATTTTTGAAACATTTGTTTATTATAAATTGCGAAACGTAATTTATAATATGAAGTGCTGTGTGTGTGAAAAATCGTCGCCATCATTTAAACCAAGTGTATGTCTTATGAAGAACGGTTACAGAGCTCACAAAATTTGTCAAGAGTGCTGGTGGAATCCTGACACTGGTTTTGCGAGAGAAGATGCGTCTCATGAATGTCCGGGTTGCAAGAAAGGGTTGCCTTTACTTAGCGTAAACTTGGAAAAGGTTTCTCACGTCGTTGTTGATCTCACGTGCGACGATTAATTCAAGCTATAATTTCCACTAAATGTTGATGGTCTCACACCCAATGGGTATCTTGAAGCTGGGAAAGACGTGTAAGCCTGGCGAGGTGATGGCACAAATGATGGTCGATTGTTCCCCAGTAATTGCCAATTGAGCGTCTTATAATAAGCTTGAGTGTTTACAAAATCTAGTGGGCCTTGAGCGCATTGTGTTTTCTGAGGATACCATGTCCATTGTGTATTTCCAACTTTATTTGGTGTTCCAGCTTTCAACATGCTTAATCCGCTATTCGCGTCGCTGTGATTAACGTAGGATTGTATGCTTCTAATTCTGTGTGGTCGACCCGCCATTGATATATTTTATTCAGATATTTTTTATTTTTCTAGATTGCATCTAATCCCTAAAAAGTATTTTAATCTTTATCAAAAAATAAAGATTAAAATTTGTTAGCCTCCTATGGGGCTCGAACCCATGACCTTTTGCTTACAAAGCAAATACACAACCAACCGTGTTCAAGAGGCACACCTATTATGCTCACAATATTTTCATTTAACCCACCCGAGACTCGAACTCGGAACCTTTGACTTAGAAGGTCAACGCGCTGTCTGGGGGCTTATTAAAAGCCCAATCCAATTACGCCAGTGGGCCACAGAATTCTTTCCCTTAATTTTTTTACCCAAAAATTTATACGGGCTCCCGTTGCCCCCCAAGTTATACACACAACATTTCTTTATATTTTTTACCGCAAATAATATATATATGGCGAGCAAAACACACAAAATAATTTTTTGTGCATTTATATTTATTTTAGCGGTGTTCTTGGTTAAATTTGCGTTGAGTAAAAAAGTCGTAGAAGGCCATGGTGGAGGAGGAGGCCACGGAGGAGGTGGAGGCCACGGAGGAGGTGGAGGCCACGGCCTTGGAGGAGGAAGAGGTTATGGACTGGGTCATGGTCTTGGAGGAAGAGGCATCGGCGGTTATTACGGAGGTTATGGAGGAAGCTACGGAGGAAGAAGTTATAATCCGATTTACATATACGATGACTACGACTACAACTACGACAATTATTATTCACCTTATTATTATAGAAGAGCGTATTATCCTTTGTATTATTAAATTCTTTGAGAAGATGAAGAGTTAGATTCAATATATTTTTCTCTGAAAGAATCGTATCCGTTTATAGCAATAAATTGCATGCTTCTCATTACACATCCAAACGAAGCACCACTATGTCCATCATATCCCAAATAAAGAATTTTATCACTTATCCTAGCAACCTCGTCGTCGTTGGAAAACATGTATCCTTCATCGCCCGGGTCTTTTTTCATATAATCCCAAAGCTCCAGCAGGCTAATGGCAAAATGCGCAGTTGTGAACATAATTCTATCGGATACATCAATAAAATCAAACTGACCGTTTCCAACGTTCGTCATTTCAGAAAAGAATTGGTTCTTATTTATTTCTTGTTATTTCTTATCAATTTTTTCACAGAAGCTTTCCAATAGCATCCGTTTGTTCCTTTGTCAATGTTTCCGGGAATTTTACGTGAAAGTGTATGATTAGGTTTCCAGTGTGCTGTTCTCTCGTTAATCCCATTCCAGGAATAACTTTGAGATATTCTGGAGGTATTATATTTCCAGCAGCATTATTTATGGTATATGACTTTCCGTTCACATACTTTATCTCAAAACTGAACCCACAAAGAGACTCCTTGAGAGAAATTTCCTTCTTCATTATCAAATCCAATCCCCGCCTAGTAAAACACGTATCATTCGCAATGTTTATAAAAACATTCACGTCTCCTTTGCATGTATCATTTACCTTATTTCCCTGCTCTTTCAAAACAAGGACTTCATTGTTGTCTATCCCTTTAAATACATCAACATAAACCTTTACATTTTCAAAAACCTTGGTGCCATTCTCTAAAACCCATCTATCAATATCAATCGGGATTTTTCCTCCATTTAAAACAGTCTCCATGCTGATTTGAATCGTTTTAACAATGGGCGCCGGTTTTTCCACGCCTTGCGACATATTCACTGGCATTCCATTGACAAAAACTCGCACATTTTGGCCAGCCGGAAATCCACCCGGGAATACACCACCATGCATTCCAGGGAACATCCCGGGCATTCCGCCAAAAAACATGCTCTCAAATATATTATTCATATTTACATTCGGGTCTCCGTTTCCACCAAAGCTATTCATTCTCATAAAAGGATTCTTTCTTGACATGTCATATTCGCGCCTTTTTTCATTGTCGCTTAATATCTCATAAGCGGCGTTCACATTTTTAAATATATTCGCCTTCTCCACATCTCCTTGGGTTCTATCCGGATGGTACTTGAGAGAGAGAGACCTATAAGCCTTTTTAATTTCATCTGAACTCGCAGTTTCAGAAACACCCAACGTTTGGTAGTAATCTTCCATGGACATTTTTTATTATTATTATTTGAGATAAACTTAAATAATAATTTACGAATATATTTATTATGGAGCACAACCTATTTATTAACAAATATCAACCACTTTACTTCAAGGATTTTGAAGTTGATGAAGAAATGGTTCAAATATTGAATACGCTTATTAAAATGGATAGCCTGAATATTCTTTTTATAGGCGACATGGGTTGCGGCAAAACATCTATTTTAAATGCGCTTATAAGAGAGTATTATGCGGGGTTAACTGACAAACAATATGCGGATAATGTTCTTCATATAAATAGTCTGAAGGAACAGGGTATTAATTATTACCGAAATGACGTGAAGACTTTTTGTCAGACGTGTTCCATAGTCAAACACAAAAAGAAAATAGTTATTTTGGACGACATTGATCTAATTAATGAACAGAGCCAACAGGTTTTTAGAAATTGCATAGATAAGTTTAGTCATAATGTGCATTTTATTTCGTCTTGCAGCAACATACAAAAGGTTATTGAAAGCCTTCAATCGCGTTTTACTATCATTAAGATTAAGCCTTTGCAAAGAAATAACTTGGCAAAAATTATGAATAAAATAAAGATTGCTGAAAACATAGATATAAGCGAAGACGCTGAAAACTTCATATTAGACATTTGCACGAATACTGTAAAAATACTCATTAATTACATGGAAAAATTCAAGTTGTTGAACATGCCTATAACGTTTGAATTAGTGAACAATGTATGTACGAATATAAGCTTTTTTTCATTTCATAAATACACCGAATGCTTGAAACAACGGAATTTGGTCGGCGCCATCAATATAATTTATTCCATTTATGACAAGGGTTATTCCGTCATGGACATATTGGATAACTACTTTTTATTCATAAAAACGACGACCATTTTAACAGAAGATGAAAAATATATGATTGTTCCTTTAATTTGCAAATACATCACAATATTCCATAATATTCACGAAGACGAAATAGAATTGGCTGTATTCACCAATAACCTGATTTCTAATTTCTCAAATTAGTTTTGGGTTTTATTTCGGGTTTTATTTCGGTTTTATTTCGGGTTTTATTTCGGTTTTAGTTTTTATTTTTGTATTGGTGTTTAATATACACAATAAAAATGTCAAACCAGACATTTAAAAAACCATTCCCAAATGAGATGCTGTTTGAACTATTGAACGGCATATGCAGCAAAACTGAAAAATATTACATCGTTAATAATGACGCATACAAGAAGGGAATGTTTTCAAATTCAATTAGCGAATTTTTAGAGAAGTGCAAACCATTTTATCATTTGTCAAAGCAAAAATATTTGGAACGCAAACTCGCTTATAATACATTTACAACCGTTCTACGTCAAATTTGCAATTTCAATAAAATCACTTATACGTCTCAAATAAAATACGACAAATCAAACTATAACATTATTTATTACGTTTATTTGAACCCGGTCTAAATCAAACTAGTATTATTTTTCCCACGAATAATAAGAACGCAAATAATCATTTGGTAGACTATCTTATCGCAATAATTCTGAAGACGCTTGTTTTTATATAGGCGTGGGAATTCCATTATATGATTGCAAAACTTTACGATGTCGTCAATGTACATTTGATTGGTTGGCTCAACTATTTTTTTACCATACTGCCAATATTCATTTATTTCGGGATTGGGTATACATTGTTCAGCGAAGACCAATGGATCACCTTGATCGTTTTCTGGAAACAACCTCCAAACTTTTTCCAGTATTGTGCGGGGGGTGTTATATCCAGAAAACCAACATGGCAAAATATGGTCTAGGCAAGCAAATCTATACACTTTGCCCAGTTGTTTTTTAGTAAAACCCGCGAATAATTCATTGGTTAGCGGGTGCTTATCAAGCGCAAGCGCGAGTTTCACTGAATCTGATAGCACATAGTCGCGGGTTTTATCCTCAATTTCCTCTGGTAATCGTCTGACAAAATCTTCCATTTTTTATTGTGACCTTGATTTATGTTTTATTGGTTTTATCGGGTTTGTTAGTTTTATCAAAAAACTCAAAAATTAAATCAATTTTTTATTACTATAAAACATCTACCGGAGTAAAATACTCATCCTTAACAATTTGTTGTAAAATCATATTATAGGCTCGTTTTTCTATGTTTTTTTGAACTTCATGGCTAGAAATTTCATAGAATTTCCAATTAAGATTCAACACTACGTCGCGAATATAAGTCGGATCAGCTGCACGTTTAATATTTCTGAAATTGGTAAAACACGCCCAGTTGAAATAATTGTTGAAACCAGAAGATGGTGTTAGTTTTTCAAATTTTGCGATCATTTTATACGGCTTTCGTGGAGGTTGATGCGTCTTTTCAAAATTTTGTAAATAATACTCTTTGCCTGGAACCAAATTCTCTCTAGGAATTTCTTGCATGGCGTTGATTGGTTTTTAAAATAAAATAATATAATATAAAAGATTTCAATTTTTTACCCAGAAAATGGATAGGAATTACGCATAATCAAAGAACCCACAATAACATCATGCACTAACTTTTCACAAAAGTATATAAAATTTTCATTATGGGGTTTAATCAAGTCTTCGCAAAGGAATAGAGCTGCCGTTTTATCGGATACTTGATTGTTTTGCGAATATTTAAGCACGTTTCTACAGAATTCAGAAATACTACGAATATACTCCTCTTTTGATGGTTGTGTATTGTTATTTTGCCAGTAATTGTTATATCCGCCTTTTGGCCAACAATAACTAGTAAGTTCTCTGATAATAATATGTTCTGGAAGTTGTGTTAATTCAAATATTATTGGTTGTATTACATTCATTGCATATCCTTTGCTACACCATACTAACATTTTAGAAATGCAGCCATATCTATATATTTTATCCAATTGTTCTACAGTAAAATCCTGGAAGAAAGTTTCCATGTTGGAAAGAGGATATCTATCTAACAGAATAGTTAAACGCGTTGATTTCGTAAATATTAAACATTTGAGTTCATTTTGTTGCGGGATTTCATAGAACCACCAACGACAATCCAGCTGCAAGCAACGACCGATTGTCTTGTCATTAATCTCTTCAGGTTTTCTGAAATTAGTAACACAAACCCATTTGAAATCAGGGTTCGTGTGTGTGGACTCGGGCTTTTCTAATTTTTCAAATTTCGCAATCATTATATATGGCTTATTTGGGGGTACGCAACCACGACAAAAGCATTGCAAATAATACTCCTTTCCAGGAACCAAATTCTCTCGTTCTACTTCTTGCATCTTTAATGAATTGATTTTGGATTTCAATAAAAAAAATATAAAAAAGCATTTCAATTTTTTTTATTTTTATTATGGTATGATTAGATAACTTCAACGGGTTTAAAATACTCATCCTTAACAAGGTCTAACAATACCCTATTATAAGCTCGGTTCTCCATGTTTTTTTGAACTTCACGGCTAACAATTTCATAGAATTTACAATTATAACCCATAATACCATTGGAATAACCATGGGTCGGATAATTTTTGTATTTTATTTCCCTTACATTATTAAAACATGCCCACCACTTGGAACCCCCATCGTATATTAGTAATTTATCAAATTTCGCAATCCTTTTTAGACGATAAATAGGATTTTCTATATAATACTCCTTACCTGGAACCAAATTCTCTCTGGGAACTTCTTGCATATTTAATGTGTGTTGATTGATTTTTGGATTTGATAAAAATATAAAAAAGCATTTCAATTTTTTTATATTTTTCTTTGTTTTGTTTTTTTGTTTTGTTTTGTTTTGTTTTGTTTTGTTTTGTTTTGTTTTGTTTTTTTTGTTTTTCTTTGTTTTATTTTCTTTTTCTTTGTTTTTGTTTAAGGCTTGGGATCAGTGTCTTTTCTTATTAAATGCGTCGCAAATGGCGTTGGTTTAAGCCCCCACAATCCAAACCCAGATGGAACTTGCCAATATCCGATCCATTTTGTGGGCTTATTTTCCATGGGCTCAATTGTTCCCTTCTTTGAATCGGGTGCGCTAGCTAATAAAATGTATTTGCAGATAATAACGTTTGACTCAAGAACTTGTTTGGTGGATAATCTCGCAAACCACTCATAGTGTCTTCTATTCAAAATTTCCTTCGCAGGAATATAAATGCCATAAGCCTGAGGATATAAATCTATGTATTCATTTGACAAAAGATTGTCAACTAATATTGTGGTGTCATCCATCGTCTTTGTTCCAATAAGTTTTCCAGGGATAAGTTTGATTTGACCCTTTTGAGCTCGCGAATTGCACCAGCGATTGAATTCGCCCAAAAATTCAGATTGGGTAGTGTAATCGGATGAAACCGTGCGTTGGATAAAATCTATAAGTTCTTTAACAACTGGGCACTCCTTTTCGGCTCCCATAAAACTGGTATCCGCGTAAAATTCGTGAGTCGTTGACGTAATATTTCTATCCACGGTTTCGCACACAAACATCTTTCCGTCGCTCGTTCCCATGTTATACAACTCAATTAGATCGCGCATGCACAAAAATGAAGGAGGAACAACCATGCCGCCGTAAATGTATAACAATTTCGCCATCGCGAGAGAACGCATATAATCTACAACTGGGCTAGCTATTGCTTTCATATTTACGTGAAACCCTGGAATTAATTTCGCGAATGAATCATCGTCTATCAAACAAATGCGAAATGACTCGTCGCATTGATTTATTATGCTTTTAACCGTTAAATACATATATGGCTGATTCAATTCAAAAGAACTACGAGACCCAAAACTTAGCCAATTTCTAGCGTTGTATTCATAAGTAACTGGAATCCACAAAATAGGTTTTTTTTCATCGGCTAAAGACGCATCGTTTAATAAATATTTTTGGAGGGCGTCGTAGTTTTCAGGGTTTTCTTCTCTCGCGCGTTTCTCTTCATATCTATTATACAAAAACCATACAATCATCAAAACAATTATGGCGTAAATGTAATTCAAATAGTTTTTAATCTTAAAAGGCATATATAATATTATTATATATTTTATTTCACATTAGCACTTCTATTTATTTGTTCTTCAACAATTGTAATCCGCTCCAGAACTCTTGGTTTTTCTGTTTTGCTAATTCTGTTTGTTTTGCTAATTCATAAGCCCGTCTAATCGCCTTTTCCTCGTCTTTGTCGTTTCTCTGTTTTAAATATTGCTGAGCTTGTTGTTCCGAGAGAGGTTTTGTGTCTTGATTGTTTCTATAACTCATATACTCATTTACACTGCCAAACTTTTGCTTCTGTTCATAATCTTCTTCAGTAACTGGAATAACCGTTTCCGTGTGAGCTTTATATAAATCCTGAAACCCAAGACCGCTAAATAATCCAGAGTCGTAAGTTCCAGGAGCGTCATTGGATAATTCAGTCGCCGATATGGAATTGTTTGACCATATTTCCTGAACATCTTCTCTTACAATGAGAGAACGAGCTTGTTCCTTTTTCCTATCAAACTCCTGCTTCATTGTTGCCATGGAAACGTTTTTTGCCGGGGGATCGTCTTCAGGGTCGTCGTTTTTAAGCCAATCTCCGTATCCCTTTTCTTCCGATTCATTGGATAACTTGTTTCTCTCAAATTGTTCGTTGAACCAACTATTAAAGTTGGTGCTCTTCTTGAATTTTTCATTAGATTCAAAGAATTGGTCAAGCAAAACAGTCTTATCCTCGTCGGTGTAGTTTGAATATTCCGTATTTTTAGGATTTTTACTATCTACGTCGCCGCGTTTTCTAAAATCCCAAACTGAATACAACATCTTGTATGCTTTTGAATAAAAAAGGAAATATTCCGCTGGTAGTTTTGATTTATCTGGATGAGTTTTCAAGACAATTTGTTTCGCTCTTTTCATATCTTGTTCATCAAAATTTGCCTGGATTTTGAATAATGAGAGAATGTCTTCTAAGTTATAATTGTTTATATCTAAATCCACAGAGTTCATATACAAACATTAGAAAAGGTTACAAATAATTTTACTCAACAAGTATTGAATGGTTTAATCTTTAGCATTTCAAACGCCGACATTTGATGAAGTGTTTACAACTCCACTATTTGCATATTTTTCTAAAGAATTAAAATTGGCCGCACCTTTTTTTATTCCCAAAAAATATAAATCCTTTGATTCGGTGTTATAATATGTGTCCCAGACTGAAAATAATTCGTTTAAATTTAAGCCTTCATTTATATCTATTTCAGTAAGATTTTTATAATAATCTGACATGTCAGGTAAATTACCAATTGTTCCATAAGAACAACACGGCGATGTTCTTCTTGTTCCATGTTCCAATCTATCAGTTGACGCGCAAGTGAAACAAAATAATCCATCTGGTTTTAACATGTTATAAATTTTAATAAGCGACTCTTTGTATTCTGGGTCATGTTCAAAACATTCCGTAGATATAATGGTATCAAAAGTGTTATCTGTAAAAGGCAAATCTTTAGTTTTTGACACAATTGTGACATTATTTGCTTGAATCACGTCATTACCATGATATTCACAATTTTCAAATAAAAAACGATTGTTTCCGTTAATATCTCCTGAACCAACATCTAAAACTCGTTTATTAATAAAAAAATCACCAAGTATTTGTTTGACAAACACAGTAAATTCTTTCGCTTGGTCGTGCATTATACAATACGATATATTTTTTGTTTAAATTGTTTTTACACTTTTATACATTTGAAACGCATACTATTTAATCCAATGCGTTCTAATTTTTTTATAAATAGCAACATAAGAACAACCATATTCTATTTTATCTATAGAATATTCAAATACGTTCTCTGTTTTTTTTTTAATTTTAAAAGGATCTACACAGTGGTCTTTTACGCCTTCTGTTGAATCATACCGCCATTGATTTAAGTATTGAGTATATTTAAAGAAATATTGCAAATGATTGTCATAATTTTGAACTATATAATCATTTGATTTGTAACATATAGTATCTTCAACAATATATAATCCATTATCATTCAATAATGGAAATAACAATTCAAACGATTTTATTACATCTTTATTTGTATGAGATCCGTCATCTAAAATAACATCAAATGTTCCATATTTTTTAGTAATTGATTGTATAAAATTAGCGTCTGTAGCATCTCCGATTTCTATAAATATATTATTTTCAACATCTTCAAAAATTTTACAATTGTTGTTAATATCCAATCCTAAAATGCATGTGCTATTTTTAAATGTTTCTCTAAATGCTTTTACACTACCTCCATTAAAAACGCCGATTTCTAAATATTTTATTGGTTTGTCTCTAAAGTTGTGTAATAATGCATTATATTGTCTTGTATAATTGTGGAAATATGTATTTTTATCAGTGTTATATTTATTAAAAATTGAGTCAAGGTCTTCCATTATGCATATACACATTTTAAAAATGTTAAATTATAACGCAAATATCTGTTTTGAAATTGTTAATCTAAAAGCAACCAATCCTCGGGCAAACATACCCACTTGTAGTAGCTAATCTTGTCCCACTTGAACAGTTCATTTGATATGTTGAATGACTCAATCTTGACGCTCCCATGATCCTTGCAACTGTCGCGTTTTTTGTAATCAATTGTGGGCGTAGAATGAATAATTAATTGATCTTTTATTGTTTTTGTTTCCTCCACATCGTCATATACCACAGCGATATGCCCTTGATCTTTTTCACCGTTATCTTTGGCCTTGTAACGAGCCATTAGAAGTGTGCCTCTTGGGTAGCGAGCATTTATGTCAAATTTTTTGGCTCGTTTGGTTTGATACAAATAAGCAAACCATGCAGTAGTTCCGCCAGGAAATTTTTTATATACATCGCCATATTTTCCGCGTATTCTGGGACCCAGACCAGGAATAGTTAGTCCACAGACCCTGCGCAGCAAGTTCGGCAATCCAGTGCAAACAATATATTTATCTTTTTCAATGATTTCTGCCGCAGATGGTGGGGGAGAATTCTCACACCAAAATGCGTTGTCTCCAGTAAATGTTTGCAATTCTCCATTGACATACCACCTAAATGGTATTCCTTTTAGAGATTCTGCATATATCATAGCCTCTTCAACAGTTGTTTGATTCATTGTTAATTTTGGGTTCATTGATTCCAATAGAGGAGAGAAAAATGATTTTCAATTTTTCTGTAAATCAACCCAAAAATTTTGCATTAATTAATTTTTATGCGCGTATTATTAATAATTTGATTAACATCATTTCCAAGTAGGATACTATTTTCTAATAATTTTTGAATTATTACGTCCATTAATTCCTTGTTTTCTGTCAAAATTGTTTTCGCTTCTTCGTAAGCACCTCTTACTAATTGAGAAACCTCCTTATCAAAGATGTCCTTTGTTTTTTCGGAATATTTGGCTCCCATGGATAAAGAACGACCTAAAAACGGGTTTCTCTCATTATCAACGTCTTCATTGTAGAACGTCTCCAATTTCAACCCCATGCCGTAGTTTCCAATCATGCGGTGTGCCAAGGAGTTGGTCTGTTTTAAATCCTGAACAGCCCCCACGGAAACGTGCTCATCCCCGTAAAAAATATTTTCCGCCGCTTTTCCACCCATGCCAATTATAAGTCTCTTATATAAGAGATCTTTGGTGTAAAGACCGCTTTCGCTGACGTTTCTGTATTCATTGAACACCGTGTAACCTCCGGCCCCATTATACGTGCTTTGTATGCTGACTTTCTTTAAGTCAAAATAATTATTATATATCGCGGCGAGTAATGCGTGGCCAGCTTCGTGAATGGCGACGCGGCGGCGGGCGTCTTCGTCGCGCGTGTCAACCTTCTTCACAATTCCAACTAATAATTTGTCCAACGCCTCCAAGACAAACTTTTCGGTAATAACGATGCCGCCATTTCTCGCGGATAATATGGCAGCCTCATTCATAAGATTCTTGAGTTGAGCGCCAGAAAATCCGCTAGTAAGCTCGGCGATCAGGTTTAAATTAACTGAATTTGCAAGAATCTTGTTCTTAGTATGCACCTTCAAAATTTTCACACGCGATTCAATGTCTGGAAGTGGAACATTGATAATCCTATCAAAACGACCAGGTCTAAGAAGCGCTGCGTCTAAAACATCTCGGCGATTTGTGGCAGCCAAAACGAGAATGCCTTCATTATTTGCGAACCCGTCCATCTCGGCCAGAAGTTGATTCAACGTCTGTTCGCGCTCGTCGTTGGCCATATTTACTCCGGCGCCGCGTTGCCTGCCAACCGCGTCAATCTCGTCAATAAAAATAATACACGGTTTATTTTCTCTTGCAGTGTTGAAGAGATTACGGATTTTTGAAGCACCCATACCCACAAATATCTCAACAAACTCGCTCGCAGCAATTGAAATAAAACTGGCTTCGGCTTCGCTCGCAATTGCCTTGGCTAATAGGGTTTTCCCAGTTCCAGGCAAACCTTCTAGTAAAATGCCTTTGGGGATTTCTGCGCCGGCCTTTTCGTAGATGGTGCTATTCTTCAAATAAGAAACAACTTCAACACATTCTTGGAATATTTCAGGGCTTCCGGCAAAACTACTGAGAGAAATGTTGGCCGTTTGCATATTAATCTTATCCTTCTCATTGTCTAAGTCGCTTTGGAAATCACCTCCACCTAATAATGACGCAGGGTTTCTCATTTGACGATTTACTCTGAAAAAACTAACTAGTGACGCTATTATCAGACCTGGGAAAAGAAACATTTCTGCGCCATTTAAAATATTACCAGCCATTTGTTGATAGACGTTCGGTTGGGGCGGTTGAGCGAAAACAGTGTTCACGTCATTTTTTACCGACAAATCAACCAACCCATTCGTTACTAATGGGGTTATTCTCGTTATGGTAAAATCCTCCGCGGAAATTGCATGTTGTTCTGTGTCTTCCGCGATGACTGAATCCATTCTCTCAGTGAAATACAGGTTCTTTACCTTATGAGATTCAATGTTTTTAATGAGAGAATTGTATGGAACTTCGCCGTAAAGATACTTGTTCCTTAAAACGTTGTCGGGAACCTTCATGTAAAGCCTGGTTGTGCGTAACGAGTGCGTCATTATTGCGTGGAATAACAAGAACAATACAGAAAGCAATTGCATTTCCAATAATGATACATGAGTGTTTATATTTAAATCATTGCGATTCTAAATATAAATTTATTTTTGTTGGTTTTACACTTTTACACATTTTCTCATCTAAAATTCCCGTTTTATAAATTACGATTGCATATTATACTATTCCATTTATCATAACAAGCGTCGCGAGTTAAATATAATTTACTAAAGTTAAAAGCATTTTCAGAAATTATTAATGCTTTATCATAATTATCTAAGCACCATTTAGTTTTTTCAATCAAATCAGATAGGTCTCTTTTTACAGGAATATAATGTTCCCACTCTTTTAAAAATTCAAAGAAAAATTCTTTATGTGGTCTATCTACAAGTAATAAAGGTCTATGCGACCAAAGTAAAAATTTAAGTCTTCCAGAATATCCGACCCCTTCAATGTCAATTAAAATGGAATATTTTTCTACTAATTCCGGTGTGGATATATATTTACTACTATTAAGACGCATATTCCCCGAATTTATCCAATTCATCTCAAAAATATCAAATAACTCTTTATTTTTATTGCCGATTTCTATTAATTTTTCTCTCATATTATTTGTATTTTTATTTCCTATCCAACCAACTTTATTTATTTCATAATTATTTAATCCAGCATTATTTATTTCTTTAACAGTTTTTTCATAGTCATCTATACCCACTTGTGGCCAGGAATGAAAGTTAAAATCGGGAACTAAATTATTGTAACTATCATTTTTGCTATAAGTATAATTATTTTTATTTTCTTCATAATCTCCTGTGTGTATTACAATTTCATTAAAATCATTCCAATTATATTTTTCATCTGCTTTTTGAATACACCAAAATGTTGAAGGATTTCGCGTTTCATATCCACCTAAATCTTTAAAAATTAATTTGCTATTAATTTTTGAAACACAAAATGACATAATATATAAAATTATTATATTATAAAATTTAGGATTTGAACAAATTCTAAAATAAGCATTTTTGTGATATTTTTTTCTAAAAAAAATATAAATGAAAGTTATCCCATTAGGATTGCAATGTTCTGTCCCCGAAGGAATTAAAAGAGCAAATTTGCGTGAATATTCTTATCCTTTTGATTGGTTATGGTGTCCAAGTGAAACAACATATAATATATTAAATATTCTAATAAATGATGGTATTGAAAATGCATTAGAATATATGACAACTGGATACACATATTACAGATATCTTGGCAATGAACACTATGTATCTGTTGATAATATTACAGAATGTCAAATGAATGAGAATAGTGGATTAGGCAACACTCATTTTACAATCAATAATGACTACAAAAATAAATTAAAAATAAGATTAGAAAGATTATTGAGAGACATAAAAACAGATGAAAATATATTATTTTTATACGCTGACGCAGCAAATTCTTATTTGAATTATCATTTAGATGAAATTGAATATGGTATAGATGCTACTGAATATTTATTAAAAATATATGATTTAATTTATCCACTTAATAATAATATTAAAATTGTTTATTTTTGTTGGAATGAAAGAAAAAGAGAAAGCGATATAATTGAATATATTTCTTATGATTTTAAAAATCATTGGTTTGAAGTTAGTGAATTAATAAAAAACTATTTAATTAATGGGTTTTTTACATGAGAAAAGGTGTTAAAAATGAATTTAAAAACTAGAGATTAACTAATAACATGACTTGCGGGTCCATTTACAAAATAGTTTTCCCTAATGGAAAACATTATATTGGGCTAACAACAACTTCATTAAAACAACGAAGAAAAGAACATAAACGTTGCGCAAAAAATGGCGACAGTAGATGTCTGTATAATGCATTAAGAAAATATGACATGGTAGATACTTTTGAACTCGTAGAGATAGATACATCAGATACATTAGAAGAATTGTGCGAAAAGGAAATTGGATACATTATAGAATACAATTCTTATTATATGAATGAAAATGGTTATAATATGACTTCTGGTGGAGATGGAACAACTGGTTATGTATTTACAGAAGAGGATAAAGAACAAATTAGCGAATCGTTGAAAAAATATTTTGAAGAAAACCCAGAAGCAGGAAAAGAACATGGTGAAAAAATGAAAAAACGTTTTGAAAACCCAGAAGCAAGACAAAAACAGAGTGAATCTCTTAAAAAATATTTTGAAGAAAACCCAGAAGCAGGAAAAGAACATGGTGAAAAAATGAAAAAACGCTTTGAAACCCCAGAAGCAAGACAGAAAATTGGCGAAGCGGTGAAACAGAATTTGGAAGAAAATCCAGAACTTAGAAAAAAAATTAGCGAAAGTCAGAAAAAACGTTTTGAAAATCCAGAAGAAAGACAACAAATGAGAGAAATAAAGAAGAAATATTTTCAAGATAATCCAGAAGCAAGAAAAAAATTGCTAGATGGAAAAGGTAAAAATAAACCATTTGATGTATTTAAAAAAGAGGGAACTTTTATTGGAACATTTAATTATCAATTTGAAGCAAAAGAATATTTACAAAAAGAACACAATATTTCTTCAAGTATCTTGATTAGTCAAGTTTTATCAGGAAAAAGAGCTAGTACTGCGGGTTTTATATTTACACCCTTGAAGAATTAAAATGGGACAAATTTTGAGTTAGTTTTTTCTATTTTTATTATAGTAATGATACATAAAAGTGAAGATTATAAAATTTCTGCTGTTAAATATTAGCTTAAAAATAAAGATAATATTAGAAAAACCTGTAAAATTTTTGATTGTAAAAAATCTACATTACAAAGATGGATACATAGATA
>Ga0164294_10002035_pt1 | contig 18488 bp, 19 predicted proteins | sample GEODES005metaG_FD_111479 | JGI IMG/M metagenome (GOLD analysis project Ga0164294, IMG submission 111479) | Oligotrophic lake water microbial communities from Sparkling Lake, Wisconsin, USA - GEODES005 metaG | ecosystem: Environmental > Aquatic > Freshwater > Lake | place: USA: Sparkling Lake...
CTTCACCTTTACCATGTACCTTCAAATTCGGCACCAAACGGAGTATCGCTACTCCGGAGTGTGCACAGAGAGCCATAACGAAGTTCGAGTGCAACCGTTTGATAATGAATTTCAGCGGCTGCTCGAGTTCAAGCTCCAAACCTCGCCCGCCGTCCGCATTTATCATCACCAGGAAATCGGTGGGACGGTCCACCACTTCAGCATCCGAGCCTGGCATGAGCGACTCGTCATCGAAGCGAGCGCGACGGTAGAGACCCTCGCCTTCAATCCATTCTCCAGGGTCAATCTCGTCAACCTGGATTACGACTTCTACAAGACCAAATTCGTAAAGCAGAACTACGCCGAGTTCCTCGTGCCATCGCTTTACGTTCCGCATCTTCCAGAGGCGTATGCGCTCGCCGCTCCGTTTCTGAATCCAAGCAAGCCCGCTGCGGTCGGATTACTTGATTTGAATCGACACTTCCACGAGTGGCTCTCTTACGACACCGACGCTACCCACGTCCAGTCCACCTTGCCCGAAGTTCTTGAAAAGCGAGCCGGGGTTTGCCAAGACTTCGCCCACCTGATGCTCGCGGCCTGCCGAAGTCACGGCATTCCCGCTCGGTACGTGAGCGGATACCTGTACATCGGAAAAGATTCCAGCATGCGCGGCGAGCAAGCGACTCACGCGTGGATCGAATGTCTGATGCCTGACGGCAAGTGGGTCGGGTTTGACCCCACCAACAATTTGCTGGTGAACAACCACTACGTGAAGATTCACTGGGGATTGGATTACGGCGACGTCTCACCGACGAAGGGCGTCTACATTGGGCCCAAAACGGAGAGCCTTTCAATCCACGTTGGGATCAAAGAGATCGTGCCGTCGGAAGTTTCGGCCCCTCAGTTCACGCCGACTTCTTAACGAGCTTCCACGCCGCCGGGAGCATTGCCCAAGCAATAACCGACTTTGCAAACGCGCCGGAGATAAACGGCGCGACGCCGAGATTCCAAGCCTGCCCCGCCGGAACATAATTGCTCAGCCAGGTTGCACCGAACGCAAGAATGACCGCGTTCGCGACGATCAAAGCCAAGCCGAGACCCCAAATGTTCTTCGTCAGTCCGCGCTCCGTCGCCCACCCAAGCAGCCATGCCGCCAGGATAAAGGCAACGAGGTACCCGCCGGTTGGCCCCATCAGCTTCGCCGGTCCGCCCGAGAACTCCGCGAAAATTGGCAGCCCTGCGGCTCCAGCAAGAACATAAGAAGCCTGAGTCGCAGCTGCCAATCGTGCGCCATAGGTGAGCCCACAGACCGTTACGGCCAGCGTCTGAAGCGTGAATGGCACCGGCTGCCAAGGCAGCGAGCATTGGGCCGAGAGTGCCGTGAACAGTACGCCAAAGATCACCAACCCGATGTCTCGAACCAAAGTCCGGTTCGGCAAAACGTATGACACCAAGGTCGCCTCTGAGTTCATTACCAGAGTTTGTACCCGTATGCCGGGTTGGGTAACTTCCCAAACATGCCTTCGGTTTCGTTTTCCGTGCTATCCCTCGAAAAGTTGTATCCATTGGCGATCAGCCGGGGCGTGATGACGTCTTCGGACAATTTGTTCGTCACGATTCGAGATGGCGACTTTGAAGGCATCGGCGAACTCTCCCCCGCCACCGGTTCAGCTTGGACCGCCGCCTCCGGAAAAAGACAACTCGAAGGCTTCGTGGAGCGGTGGGGCAATGATCCAGACTTCCTATCACCGCACGTGAACTATCTTCGGATGGTGGAAGCGGAAATTGATCCGCCCGCGATGGCCGCTTTGGACGTGGCCCTCTGGGACCTGTTAGCGAAACGCGCAGGTTTGCCGCTGTACCGCTTGCTGGGATTGCCCTTGCCAAGCGAGCCAACCAGCGTCACGATCGGCATCAATCCACCCGAAGTCACTCTGGAGCGGGTGCCCGACATTCTTCGCCGAACCGGCGCGAAATGCCTCAAGATCAAGCTTGGCTCTCCCGACGGCCGCGAGCACGATAGGGCACACTTCCTCGCAGCAGCGGAAGCGGCCGCGCCGTTCAATGCTGCTCTTCGAGTCGATGCGAACGGCGGATGGACGGTCGACGAAACAAACGAGATGATTCCCTGGCTCGCCGAAAGGGGAGTGGAATACGTCGAGCAACCTCTACCGAAGGGTGCAGAAGCTGACCTTCCACACGTTTTCGAGAACCGCAAACTGCCGATCTTTGTTGACGAGAGCTGCCGAACCAGCCACGATATTCCAGGCTTCGCCCACTGTACGGACGGCGTCAATCTTAAGCTCATGAAGTGCGGAGGAATAACCGAGGCACTCCGAATCGTCGGTACAGCCAGAGCGTTCGGACTCCAAACCATGATCGGTTGCATGAGCGAGGCATCCATTGCCATCGCTGCTGGTGCTACGATCGGTGCGCTCTTCGATTACATCGACTTGGATAGCCACCTGAACCTGAACCCCGACCCAGCATCGGGCGCTCCGATTGTTGACGGCGTTGTCATTCCCACCGATGCCCCAGGTCATGGAGCTCACCTCAATGTTGCCCAGTAACGCAAAACTCGCCTTATACATGGAGCGTAGCCTCAACATTCCCGCCGGGAAAATGGGGCACGGAGTTTTGCGCTACTCGCCGAACGAAATCTGCGCCGTCATCGATTCGGAATTCGCCGGACGCTCTACCCGCGAGTTTGGATTTCCTCGGGATGTGCCCATCGTCGCTTCGGTCGAGGACAGCGCAGCCCTCGGTGCGAACGTTTTCGTCCTTGGAATCGCCCCCTCCGGCGGGGCCATTCCTGCCGAGTGGTTCACCGTGATTGACCGAGCAGTCGAGCTCAAAATGTCGCTCGTCAACGGACTCCATGACCGCCTAGGCACTCGGTATACCGACCTGCCGCGCTTAGAAAACGCGGGACCGAACGCGCAATGGGTCTGGGACATCCGCGTCGAGCCCACCGGCCTGGTCAATGGCACCGGCCTTGCCGCCAAGTTCAATAACCGCCGAGCGCTCATCATCGGCACCGATATGGCGGTTGGCAAAATGACGGCTGGCCTAGAGATCAACCGCCTAGCGCTTGAGCGAGGCATCAAATCGGCATTCGTTGCAACGGGCCAAATCGGGATCACGATCACCGGTGGTGGAGTTCCGCTCGACTGCGTTCGGGTCGATTTTGCCAGCGGCGCCATTCAGCAAGAAGTGGTCTCGGCAAGCTCCGCTGGCGCAGACTTGGTGATTATCGAAGGTCAAGGCTCTCTGGCCCACCCAAGCAGCACCGCAAATCTGCCGCTGCTACGGGGATCCTGCCCAACTCATCTGCTTCTCTGCGTTAGAGCAAAGCAAGAGCACTTGAAGATGCTCGAACATATCAAGGTTCCAGATCTACGCCGGTTCATCACCTTGTACGAGGACCTCGCGGAAGCGGCCGGAACGTTCTATCGTCCGCAAACGGTTGCCGTGGCGGTAAACACCGCGCACCTATCGGAAGCTGAAGCTATTCCGGCCATTCAAGAAATTGAGGATCGGCTGCAGTTGCCCGCTGCCGATCCAGTTCGCCAAGGTCCAGCTAGCTTGCTGGACGCGCTCGTTAGCCCATAGGAGCAACGTTCCAAAGGGCCGCCATCGGCAACCCAATGATGTGCTTGTTGACCCGCACCGTTCGGTTGCCATCGTACAAAATGACGCCCCGATGGAATCGGTCCGGATCGAGCGACTGAAGGTACTCCAGCCCGTGCGAGTCGCTCGGGCTGAGGCTTCGCGACGACTTGACTTCAATGCCGACGATCTTTCGATCTCCGACTTCAAGGACAAAGTCGACCTCCTTCTGCCGTACCGTTCGCAGGTGATGCAACCACGGTCGAACATCAGAATAGGTGTGGAGCCGAGCAAGCTCGTTGGCAACAAATCCCTCCAAAATCGGCCCTAACCGGAGCCGATCCTGCTTCAAATGGCTCGCCTCGATGTGCAACACATGACTCGTGAGCAACGAATCGCAGAGGTACACCTTCGGTGACTTGACGAATCTTGTGCTCATGTTCCCGGACCATGCCGGAACCTGCTGGACGAGGAACATCTTTGCCATCAAATCGATGTAACGACGAATCGTGGTCGATGGAATGCCGGTGTCCCGTGAGAGGCTATCGACATTCAGTGTGCCGCCGTTTCGAGCGGCAAGCAGGCGAAATATCTGCGGGAATTGCCGTGCTCCTTCGATGTTTGCCAAGTCGCGAACGTCTCGATCGAGCAAGGTACGAATGTACGAATCCGCCCAATCGCGACGCCGATCTGCTCGCCGAGCCAACGCTGGCTGCGGAAAGCCACCCCGTACCACGCGATCGATCAGATCGTCCTCCTCCGGCCAGGTTCCGGCCTGAATCGGATCATCCGAAAAAATTCGGTCAATGAAGTTCCCATCGTGACCCTCAATTTCTGCCTGAGTTAAGGGCAGAAGGTCGAGTACCTCCATCCGGCCAGCCAGACTGTCCGACACTTTGGGCAATGTCAGCACATTCGCCGAGCCCGTGAGCAAGTAGCGCCCTGCGGTCCGCTTTCGATCAACACGAAGTTTGATCGGCAACAGAATTTTTGGAGCTCGCTGCACTTCGTCAATGGTCACGGCACCCGGAAAACTATCCAAGAAGTCGCCGGCATTCGTGGTGACCTGCTCCAGAATGACTGGGTCATCCAGGGTGACGTACTCACGATCGGTGAGTTCCTCCACCAACGTGCTCTTGCCCGCCTGCCGCGGCCCAACGATCATCGCTACCGGATTATCCGAAAGCGCATCGCGCAACTTTTTGATAAGTCTTCGCCTGACCACAACAAAACTTTACCCGACACCCTGCACAAATCCTCCACCAAGTGGTGGATTTTCCACCATCATTTGGCCCATTTTCCGCCACAAATCTCCTAGATGTCAGTAGACCATTACGGGTGAATCCACCTTCAAACGCGAGATTATCCTCCACTTGGTGGCGGATAATCCACCACCAAGTGGAGAATAATGACAAGAATTATCGGAAATTAAGTTCACTTTTCAGTGAACTACAGAAAAGTCAGCGACGAGCGGCTACAAGAATTTTCCGCCAGCGTTCAGACAAAAAGTCCGTCGAGACGCCCTTCTTTCCACTGGAGCTATGAACGAAGTAGCCGTTACCAAGATAGATGCCGGTGTGACCAATCTTCCAGCGCCGATTCTCCCAGAAGTAAAGACGATCGCCTTTTTGCAAATCCTCTAGCCGCTCGATCGGTTGGCCGACCATCGCTTGCTCGGAGGCAGTCCGGGGCAACTTCAGACCGATTTCGCCATAGAGCTTCTGCACGAACGCACTACAGTCGATTCCGTTCTGGATATCGTTCCCGCCCCACTTATAGGGCGTGCCAATGAAATTCAATGACCACTGCGCAACGGCCCCACGCGAGGTCGTACTCGCCAGCGGCAACCCTTTTGATCGGGTGTTTGAAGTGCGTGAGACCGTGACTTCGTACGGAAGCACCGCCACCTTTGCCGATGGAACATAACCTTGGGTCCCGTTCGACATCAGGACTTTCAACCACTTCGGGTTGCTGTACCAGTTAACGCAGATGTACTCAAAAGCCTTGGCGGTGTAATAGGCCCGACTCTGGCTGTTTGGTGCTTTGTAAATCTTCGTGGATTCAACGGTTTGGCCATAGCGACCAAGGACCGACTTGGTGTCAGCCGCAAGCGCCCCGGTAGCAATCGCTAGGGCAGTCACGGTTAACACCAACGTCTTCATTTCGCCATCACCAACTCAAAACCCTTCAGAATCCCTTTCCCGTCCGTGCCGCCCAAAATGGCTCGTGTCGCTCGTTCTGGGTGCGGCATAAGGCCGAGCACGTTCCCCGCCTCATTCAATATGCCCGCAATCCCGTCAACGCTCCCGTTTGGGTTCGACTCTGCATCTACGGTTCCTGATGCATTGACGTATCGAAAGGCGATTTGTGCACGATCTTCCATTCTTTTCAGATCTTCGGGCTCAACAACGTAGCGGCCCTCTCCGTGCGCGATCGGAATTCGAACGACGTCCGCCGCCTCACTGGTCCAAGGCGAACGGCGGGTTTCGGTCTTAAGAAAGACGTCTTGACATACAAACTTCTGTTGTTCGTTCAGCAGGAGGGCACCTGGCAGCAAGCCTGCTTCACAAAGAATCTGAAAGCCATTGCAGGCTCCAAGCACAGGACCACCGTCGGCCGCGAACCGTACAACCTCTTGCATCACGTTTGAGCGCGATGCCATTGCGCCGCAGCGCAGGTAGTCACCGTAGCTAAATCCGCCCGGCACGAAAACGCCGTCAAAACCTTTCAACGACGTCTCTTCGTGCCAGACATAAGCGGCGTCAATTCCCATGTCTTCGGTCAGCGCAAAAAACGCATCCTGATCGCAATTTGAACCGGGGAATCGAAGAACCGCTATTTTCACGGTCAGACAATCTCCTTAATTTCGAAGCGCTCAATAACCGGATTCGCCAAGAGCTTTTCGCACATTTCCTTGACGCGAGCTTCGGAGAACTCCGCAAGTTCGATCTCAATCAGCTTGCCCACACGAACCTCGCCCACTTCGGTGAACCCAAGATTTTGGAGTGAGCTTGCCACCGTTCTCCCGGCGGAATCAAGCAATGACGGCTTCAGCGTAACGAGAATTTGAGCGCGGGCCACATCTATAGTTTGGCTTATTCTGGCCACACCGGTAGACTTCCGCCTATGAAACTGAAGCTAGGATTACCGAAAGGAAGCCTGCAAGAAGCCACGTTTGCGCTTTTTGCCCGTGCCGGCTACTCGATCAAGGTCGACGGACGATCCTACCAACCCATTGTCGATGACGAAACCCTCGAGCCCGTACTTCTCCGACCGCAAGAGATTCCGCTTTATGTTGCCGATGGCGTGATTGACGCTGGGCTCACCGGCAAAGACTGGATTGAAGACACCGGAGCAGATTTGCAGGAGATCTGTGAGCTGCGCTATAGCAAACTCACCAACAATCCAATCCGAATTGTTCTCGCCGTTCACCAGGACAGCGACATCCACTCCGCCGCTGACTTGGCGGGCAAACGGCTGGCCAGCGAATACGTTCGGCTCACGCAGCGCTATCTCGACAAGCACGGTGTGAAGGCCGATGTTGAGTTCAGCTGGGGTGCGGACGAAGTTAAAGTGCCGACGTTGGTCGATGCGATCGTTGTGAACACCGAGACCGGAAACTCACTCCGAGCCCACAACTTGCGTATCGTGGACACCCTGCTGACCTCGACCACACGCTTCGTGGCTTCGAACCAGGCATGGGCTGATCCTTGGAAACGTGAACGCATCGAATCACTGCAGATTTTGCTCACCGGTGCGATGAATGCTTCCAAGCTAGTTGGGCTCAAGATGAACTTGCCAAAGGCAAGTCAAACCGAGATCCTTTCGATTCTGCCGGCGCTGAACACTCCGACTCTCTCCACGCTCTCGGACGAGAATTGGGTAGCCGCCGAGGTGATTCTTAGCGAGAAGGAAGTTCGCGACCTCATCCCAGCGCTCAAGCGAGCTGGCGCCACCGGTTTGGTCGAGTATCCGCTAAACAAAGTCATCTACTAACGGCACGCCCTGGCGGTCGGCAATGCGCCAAACTGAAATTGAGATGAATGCCTCCCTCGATCTCGGAAACCGCGACGTACTGACCGCCCTCGACCCGCTCGGAATGCTCGCCCTAATCGAGGACTTTCCGGATCAGTGTCGTCGCGCCTACGCGATTGCTTCTGCCGCCGAGATCCCAAGTCTCAACTTCGATCCGGCATTCGCGGTTCTGAGCGGAATGGGTGGCTCAGCCGCGGGAGGCGACTTTGTAAAAGCCGTTTTTGAAGCTGAAGGCACGATTCCGTTCCAAGTCATTCGCGATTACGACGTTCCAAATGCGGTTGGTCCGAACACCGTCGTCTTTATCGCCAGCTACTCCGGCAACACGGAGGAGACGCTCAGCGCCTACGAGCAAGCGACCGAACGAGGCGCTCACATCATCGTTGTCAGCAGCGGCGGAAAAATCTCCGAACTCGCTCAGCAGCGAAACCAGACCCTGATCACCGTGCCCGGAGGCCAGCCACCACGATCGGCGCTTGGATACATGCTGATTCCGGTGCTGGTCGCCTGCGAGAAACTCGGACTCATTCCTGCCCAGCCATACGAGTCTGCCTTCGCACTCCTGGACAAAGTCACCGCTGACCTCGGCCCCGATGCGCCGGACAACGAGGCAATGGCGCTGGCGAATAAGTTCCATGGCAAGATTGGCCTCTGCTACGGCCTCGGTGGATATCGCGGCTATATTGCGAACCGATGGCGATGTCAGTTCAACGAGAATGCGAAGTACCTCTTGTTCGCCAACTCGTACCCTGAGCTTTGCCACAACGAGATCGTGGGCTGGGTTGAGGCCAAGCAGCAGGCAGACGCGTTCTTCGGCGTCGTGCTGCAAGACGGCACGGAACCCGAGCGAATGCGAGTTCGCGCAAAAGTCACTGGAGACGTGATTGGCGCAGATGTCGCTACCTTTGCCCCGGTACACGCTCGAGGCGAGGCTCTGCTGGAGCGAATGTTAACCCTGACCTTCATCGGAGACTGGGTGAGCATTTACCTGGCTCGACTCAACGGGGCGGATCCAACCCAGATCGCTAACATCGATACGCTTAAAACGGAACTGGCGAAACTAGGCGCATGAGCTTCCGCAGCCATTCCGAAATCCGCGCCCGGTTTCCAGCCCTGGCGTCCGGCTACGTCTTCATGGACAACGCTGGCGGGTCGCAAGTGCCGGTAGACGTCATCGACGCCACTACTCGCTACTTCCACGAAACCTACGTCCAGGTAGGCGGGGATTATCCCGCCTCGATTGCCGCCACCGAGAACATTCGGCTGGCACGTGAGTTTCTTCGCCAGTTCTTCGGCGATGACCTTGCTGAGCCGCGCGGAGAGGTCATCCTGGGTTCATCCACCACCGTGCTGATGAACTTGTTGTCAGACTCGATTGCCAACGAGTTGCCGGCGGGAGCCGAGATCATCGTTGCCGAAAGCGGTCACGAGGCCAATGTCGGGCCGTGGGTTCGATTAGAGAAGCGCGGTTTCAAGGTCACAATCTGGCCGATTGACCCTGAGACGGGACACTGCCATCCAGATACCCTCGCCCCACTTCTGACCGAACAAACGGCGATCGTGGCACTTCCCCACGTATCGAACCTGCTTGGATCGGTTGAAGACATTGAGACTGTCACCAAGCTAGCCCATAAAGTCGGTGCGCAGGTGGTTGTCGACGGCGTCGCGTTTGCCCCGCACCTTCCGCTCCAAGTTCTAGGTTGGGGAGTTGATTGGTACGTTTTCAGCACGTACAAGGTTTTTGGTCCGCACATGGCCGCGCTTTGGGGGCGTACCGAGCATCTCCAAAAACTAAACGGGCCAAATCATTTCTTCATTCCGCAAGACGGAACCGCCTACGCCTTCGAGCCCGGCGGACCGAGTCACGAAGGTTGCGCCGGTATTCGCGGGCTGGAACGATATCTCGAATGGCTCGCCCCGACTGGCAAGCAAGCCGCAATGCAGCGCACAGCCGAAATTGAATTGCCCCTAACGGCGCAAGTTTTGGCGTTCCTCAATTCCAAACCGAACATCCGCGTCATCGGGCCATCGGAAGCCACATCGAAACGGCTTCCAACGATCTCGTTTGTTCACTCAGGTCTGAGCAATGCTGAAATCGTCGCTACGGCGGCCGCGAGCGGGATCGGAATCAAGTCTGGCCATTTTTATTCCTATCGCCTGTGCAAAGGACTCGGCCTAAACCCGGAAGAAGGCGTCACTCGGATCAGCCTTTCGCATACGACAAGCCAGGAAGAGCTAGATAAACTCTTTGATGTCCTCGGGCCGTTGCTCTCCGCTTAAGCGGGAACTGAAATTCGGTCGTCAATAAAGTTGAGCACGGCGGCGACGTTTAGGTCCGTATCGACCTCGCCGCTCACGACGACATCAGCCAAATCCCGGATTGGCTGAACGAAACGATAGAACATCGGCGTGACCTGATTTCGGAATCGGGCCAAGACTTCCTTTTCGTCTCGTCCTCGCTCACGCACGTCTCGGTCGAGACGACGGCGAAGGCATTCCTCTTCGCCCGTTTCAACGAAAATACTCACGTCGCAGATCTCGCGGATCGGTGTGTAGCAAAGCGAGAAGATGCCCTCAATCATGACCGTCTTTCGCGGCAGGACCTTGTGGCGGCGTGGGCTGCGAGTGTGCTTCGAAAAATCGTAGCGTGGGGCGTCAATTGCCCGACCTGCTCTGAGTAGTTCAATGTGCTGTTGCAACAGCTCGTGATCAATCGCGTCTGGGTCGTCAAAATTGACTCGGCAACGCTCTTCAAACGGAAGATGATCCAACGGTCGGTAGTAGTCGTCCGTGCGAATAATCACGGCCTCCAATCGTGCCGCAAGCGCGTCCGCGAGCGTGGTTTTCCCGCTCGCTGATCCCCCAGCTATTCCGATTGTTGTACGATACATCCCCGATTCGAGGGTACCAGCAATGAACTAGGGCTATCTAAAACCTACAAATCTTGCGCCCGGAAGCACAATATCAACCCCGTCAAAACACCGGTTAGTAACGGCATCAAGCGAGATTAAGACCTTATTGCCAGGGAGTGATTGACTCGACTCAGCACATCTTCCGTAGAGATTCCGCTTAAGGATTCCGGATTGTACAAGCAGTTTTCAACTTGGCCGTACGGACATGACCTTTTGGGCCGAGTGATGCTGTAGAGCCCGATTGCCGGCGTGCCAACGGCCGCAGCGATGTGCGTACTGCCGGTGTCGCCGCCTACGTGCACCGACGCCATTCGAATGAGCGCCACCAGTTCGCGCACGTTCGTTTCCCCGATCAAGTCGACAAAGTTTCCACCCGCTGCCGCAACTTCAGCTCCCGCCGCTCGGTCTGCCGCCGCCGGGCCACCGACCAAGACCGTTGGCAGATCATCGGCACGGCAAGCCTCGATCAATTGAGCAAAGCTCTCCGCTGGCCATCGCTTGGTCGCCCAGCCTGCCCCGGCGTTCATCACCGCGAACCGGCCCACCAAGCCACGTTCCTTGAGCTTTTTCCGCACCGAAAGCACGTCGGTCTCGGGAGCCTTCAGTCGGAACTCTGCCCGATCAACGTCGACACCGTAGGCTCGGACCACGTCAACGTATTGGTCAACAATGTGGAACGACGTGGGATCGGGTTGGACCGCGCCGGAAAAGAGCCAGCTCCCTTCACGCTGCCAATGGTAACCAAGCTTGACCTCTGCCTTCGCTCTGGCCAAGCACAATCCACTTTTCAGGAGGCCCTGGAGATCGAACGCCGCATCGAACTTCTCGGGCCATTTCGGAATTGCCGAGAGCCCCGGCTTCACGACCGCTACTTCGTCCACGGCATCGCAGCACTCCACGATGCCCGCAAATCGGCGGTCCACCGCCCAAGTGATGTGTGAATCCGGATACGCAGACTTTAAAGCACTGGCTACCGGGAGCGAGCAGACGACATCGCCAAGCGCAGAAAGCCTCGCGATCAGAAATCGCTTCAAACCGCCACCGCTCGAGTTGCGCCGTGAAATGCGCTCAGAACCTCTTCGGTGGAAACGGACGTCGTACTCTCCCCATTCCGAAGAACGACCGCATTTGTGGCGTACGGACGGAAAATGGCGGGATCGGTTGGCCCAAAGATGCTGACGACGGGTGTGCCGAGCGCCGCGGCCATGTGACCTGTGCCGGTGTCGGCGGCAAGATGCACGACGCTTCGGGCAACAACGCTCAGGGTGTCCTTGAGCCGAAGCTTGCCAACCTCGTTCGTGACTCCGGGCATCTCAAATCCCGTGTCCGTGCGGCCGCCCAACAAAGTCACCTCATAGCCGGCGGCGACGACTTGACGAGCAATATCTTGCCAGCGTTCAAGCGGATATGCCTTGAACTCTTGCCCGGCCGAGACGGAAATACTCACTAGCTTAGGATTCGGTTCGGATGGAACCTCTGGCATGACCGGCGACTTCGGCAAACTAAAATCCCCCATCGTTTGAAGGACGCGCTGGAACCATTCAACTTGGTGCATCCCAGCGGGCCGATCCCCCAGAACCGGATTTAGTTTCGCGGCGAAGCTATCCGTTGCCGCCGCTGCCATCCGACGCTTGGGTGCCGCCACGCGGAGGCAGATGGCCGTTTTGGAATGTCCCTGCAGATCGATCCCAAAGTCGAAACCGATTCTCCGAAGCCGCGTGTGCTTCAGAACCTGCTCACGCCAGGTTGCGGGCGACCATTTCTTCAATCGCCATCGATCTCGGGGGAACTCGACTCGCTGGCTGACCAGACGATGTCGGTCGATCACCGGCGCGCAGCGACCTTCGACCGCCCAGACCAGGAACGCGTCTGGATGTCGCTCTTTTATCGAGGTCGCCGTCCAGGCCGCCATCACGCAATCTCCGATTGCGCTGAAGCGGACCAGCAAAATCCTTGGACCCATCACCATTCAGTTTAACGCGATGTGGTGATAAGTCCAGCCCGCTTGGCGCTCCGCCAGCGATCGTGGAGCCAAAGGTACTGCTCGGGATACTGCCGGATCACGGATTCGAGCACGGCATTCATCTCGGCCGCAATCTGGGTTGGGTCATCGCACGTGTTGTCGGGGTCAATCATCGGCTTCACGATGCAGTGGTACTTTCCAACTCCGACTTTCGCGCAATACACCGGCACGAGCGGTGCGCCGCTTCGCTTGTGAATCACGGCTGGCCCAAGTACGGTGCCGCACGGGTGACCAAAAAACGGCACGAAGCACTCGGACGAATTCTGATCCGGCAAGACTGCAACGAGGCGCTTGGCCTTCAGAGCGCTCAACATTCCTCGGGCCGCGTTTCCACGGCTAAGCACCTCGATGCCGGTGCTTTCGCGGAACTTCAGGACTTTGCTCTGAAACCCCTCGTCATCAACATCGCGAGCCACAACGGTGATCGGCCAATCGAGCGCGGTTCCGAAAGCCGCGAAGCGCTCCCAGTTTCCGAAATGAGCCGTCAGCGCGAGGATGCCGCGATCTTGCTCTTTCGCCGCATTCACATACTCTTCGCCCTCGTACGTGGTGCTGGCAATCATCTGCTCCTTCGTTCGTAGGCGGCTGCGTAGAAAGTCTGCCATGAGCATGCCGAAGTGCTCGAAGGTGCGCGTTCCGAGCCTCAGCACCTGCGCATCGCTTAGTTCCGGGAATGCCATGGCGACATTGGCGAGAGTTTGCGTTCGGTGCTTTTTGTCGAGCCGCATAAAAAGGCGGCCCAATTGGGCACCACGCCGCTCGGCATCCGCTTCGCTCTTCTTCTCAAAATGTCGGACCGCGTGGTCAAACACATTGCTGGCCAGTTTGTTGAGAGCTTGCTTCTTAGAGATCATTCAACCGCTCTTCTATCCACGCAAAAAACTCATCCGCGGGTTCGATTCGAACCGAATGTTTTGCAACCACGATTTTCCGCTCGGCAATGTCGGTTCGCTCGCGGAGCTTGACCCAGTCCTTTTGCGTTGTGATGATAGGCATGGCAACCGGCACGGGAGCCAAAAGGTTACCTGCCTGTAAATCGTCATGATCCGGCAGCCGAAGGTCCATCGCTGGCGGACCTGAGACCGTCCCACTCTCGATCAAGCTCCGCAAAAAACGCTCGGGTTGCCCGATCGCGCTGAGTAAAGCGTAGGCACCCGAGACGCTCTCAACCTCAAGCGCATTTGAACGCACTTGGTAGTGGCCGGGGATCACCAAGTCGGCCCGGCGTTTACGCCAGCGGGGCTCTCGGTACGGTCCGGCCGGAAGACACAGGCGATTTCGCCGGGGTGGATCCAGGACGACCGATACACGTTTTGCGACCGGCAAGTGCTGAAAACCGTCATCCATCAACAAAATCGAGTTGCGAAACTGTTCGCCGGCAATCGTAGCCGCCGCCAGTCGATCTCGTCCGACGATAATCGGCACATTCGGCAGTTCCTCCCGAAAGAGGGCTGGCTCGTCTCCCCAAGCCGAGGCCAGTATGGGTCCGTCTGGCGCAAGTTGCGCGCCGGTCGACATCGGCCCGCCGTAACCACTACTGCTGATGACGACCTCATGGCCACGAGCCAAAAGCTCCTTGGCAATTAAGACCACGGTCGGCGTTTTCCCAACGCCACCGACCACCAAGTTACCGATGCACAGAGTCCTCGGATGCGGCATCTTGGCGCGCTTGAACCCAAGCTTGTACCAGGCGAGGTAGGACTCCCAGCCAATCGCATACAGCCCAGCCAGGGGCAATAAAGCAATACGACCCAGAACCGGTCCGACGGCACGCGATTCCCAGAACTCCTCAACGTGCATGGGACTCATTCTGGCAAGGTTCCATACTGAAGATATGGCGACCCTCTTCACGAAGATCATTGCCCGCGAAATTCCGGCAGAGATCGTGTTCGAAAATGAGCATGTGGTGGCGTTTAAGGACATCGCACCGCAGGCTCCCGTCCACATCGTCATCGTGCCTCGTCAGGAGATTCCTGGGCTGTCTACGCTCCCTGACGCCGGAGACCATCTCGCAATTTTGAATGCGGCAAAAACCATCGCCGAGCAACTCGGACTCACTTCCGGCTACCGCCTCGTGATCAACCAAGGTGAAGATGCCGGCCAGACCGTGCCGCACCTTCACGCGCATTTGCTTGGTGGGCGCAAGTTGAGTTGGCCTCCCGGCTAAAGAGTGCGATATAGTGACGCGTATGCGTCGTTTCGCAATCGCCCTCGCAATCGTTCTCGGTGCGGCCGTACCGGCCGATTATCCAATCTTCGAGACCGATTTCATTCCGCCCGCCGAGCATAAAGAACGGCGAGAAAAGGTGCGTACGGCTATGGCACCGGGTGGAGTTGCGGTGTTCTTCAGCAACCCAGAGCGCAATCGAAACAACGACGTCGACTTCCTCTTTCGTCAAGATTCAAGCCTCCTTTACCTATCCGGGTTCAACGAGCCCGACAGCGCGCTGGTGCTGATTCCGGATGGCATCGAAGTCAATGGCCGCACCGTTAAGGAGGTCTTGTTCTGCAACGTTGCCACTCGAATGTCCGAGACCTGGCTTGGCTACCGAATGGAACCTAAGGGAGCAGAAGCGATCCTCAAGATTGAAGCGGCCCTCCCGAACACGGAGTTCGCGAACTTCCTCAACCGTTTCCCTGCCGGAAGCGCGGTCAGAGCAACGCTTCCCGACGGGCCTACCGGACAACTTTCAAAGATGGTTGAGGCGTACCGAGCGTGGGAAGCCAAAACCCCGACCCAGCGCGCCAGCCTGAATGACACCCTCGCCAAGTACCGCGTGATCAAATCCGCCGACGAGCTTCGGCTGATGCGACGCGCCATTTCTGCATCGGTGGACGGCCACGTAGAGATGATGCGAAGCGCAGAAAAGGGCATGAACGAGTACGACCTCGGGGCCATTTTCCACTACGTGATTGGGCGACGAGGTTGCGAGTACGTCGGTTATCCAAACATCGTTGGAAGCGGACCGAACGCTTGCACCTTGCACTACACGGCAAACCGCCGAAAAGTGACGGGCGATGACTTGATCTGCGTGGATGCGGGCGGCGAGTACCACGGGTACACGGCCGATGTCACCCGAACCTGGCCGATCGACGGAACGTTCAACCCCGAGCAGCGGGCCATTTACGAAATCGTGCGCGAGGCTCAAGACGCCGGAATTCGAGAGTGCGTTAGCGGAAAGCCGTTCAGCTCAACCGATCGCGCCGCACGCGCGGTCATCGCAAAGGGCTTGGTCAAGCTCGGCATCATCAAGAAGGAAAACGAGGCTGGCATGTACTTCATGCACGGCACGTCGCACTACCTCGGGCTGGACGTACACGACTCAAACGGCTCAAACGTTCTCGCTCCCAATATGGTCTTGACGGTTGAACCCGGCATCTACATCAAGGAGGGAAGCCCTTGCGACAAGAAGTGGTGGAACATCGGTGTACGCATCGAAGACGACATTCTGGTGACCAGCGGTGCACCGGTGAATCTAAGCGCTAAGGCCCCGCGAACCATCCCAGAGATCGAGAAACTGATGGCCCAGCCCGGAATCGGGAACGTGTTGTTCGGCGCCGACAAACAGTAACGAGGTCCATGGCGCGCTTCGCCAAGGACCCCGTTCTCGGGAGCGATTAGAGGTTCAGGCGAACTGAAACTCGGGCGTCGCAAACATGAGCCGCGTGACGGACGACCCAACCTTCTGAGCCATCGCTCGGGACATCGGTCCGGTGAGTTCCTTCTCGGCGTTGACCACGAGAATCTTCTTGCGTTCGGGATTCACTTTCGCATCGAACAGCGAAGTGAGCCGATCCACGATTTCGGTCGGCGTTGCAGCGCCATTGAACAGGGCTTCGTACGGATAGCCGTTCCCTAATCGGCGTCCCTTGCCGGTTCCGAAGAGGGAAGCAGACCAACCGATCCGCTCGACCATCGTCGCCGAGGAAATCCATCCTTCGCCGCCTTCCCAGCCGGCAACATCGGGCGGGTACAGCAGCTGCATGCCCATGTTCTTCATCGTGGTTCCTGCGCTGGCGGCAGGCAGCAACGCCAACCGGTTATCCACCCCTCGGCTCACCGTTTCCCTCATGATCGGGCCAAAACCGAGCTGTCGCATCGTCGGCACGACAAAGTCCACCGGCGTCTTCACGATGGCGCGCTCCGCCTTGTCGGAATAAAACTCACTGGACCTCATGATCGCCTTGAGCGTAGTCTTGATGTCGAGGTTCGAATCTCGGAAGACCTTGGCGATTCGCTTCACAAATGCGGGCTCTGGCTCAGGATAGGCAAACCAAGTCAGCAGCTTCTCGGAGATGTACTCCGCCGTCCGCGGCATGTCGCAAAGGTGATTGAGCACGTCTTCGCCCGTGAGCTGGCCCGACTTGCCCAGAACGACTTTCATCGAAGAGTCGTGAAGTCGAGGGCGGAAAAGAAATTCTGCCTTCGGGGGCTGGTCATCGCTCACGTTACGACGAGATCGTGCCACCGACCAACCGGTAAATGCCCGTGCTGCCTCTTGTACGTCCTTTTCTGAGTAGTTTCCGACGCCGAGGGTGAAAAGCTCCATGACCTCGCGTGCGAAGTTCTCATTGGGCTTTCCACGGACATTCTCTTGGTTATCCAGCCAGAACAGCATGGCCGGGTCTTTGCTGACGTTCATGAGTAAAGATCGAAAGTTGCCGGTTGCGTACTGGCGCAACGTTTCGTTCTGCTGGAGCATCATCTCGGATGCCTTGACTTTGCTAGCACTCGTGGCAAAGTGATCGTGCCAGAAAAGGGTCATCTTTTCCTGTAATGGCCGCCGCGTCGAGATCATCCGGGCAATCCACCATGCCGTCACAATCGGCATAGGAAGGTTCTTCGCCTTCTCTGGCTGCAAGTCGAAGGGATTAATGCTGAACCCTTCGTCGATCGACTCGTACTCAGTGAGGCGATCCACGGCGCCGTTGAGCCCGTCCTTCAAATAGTAATCCAGCTCGGCCTCGCTTGCGCCAAGGCCAAACCTTCTCAGCAGATGGGCTCCTTTTTCTCGATCGGTCTGAAGCGGCATGGTGGGTGCAGACGGACAAACGCCGAAGAGGTTCACCGGTCAGGCAACAAAAAGGTCAGCCGAACAGATTCGGCTGACCTTGGGAACGGTCAAAGAAACGAAGCGAACTCGCTTACGAGATCTCTTCGCCGTCGAAAGCGGTGTAGTCCTTCTCGGAGCACAGCTTGTACAGCGGGGTGCCATTCTCTTCGGCGACGAACTGATAGCGGACCTGTTCAGCAGACTTGGTCTTGATGAACACTTTTCGCTTCTTGACTTTGCTGTCTTCTACCTCAACGTGAGTACGGGTCTTAAGATTATAAAACTTCATCTATCCCTCGGGTGAACCAAACCAAACCTTTCATAGGTTCACTATAGTCGCTCACGATCATAACACACTCTTAGCTTCTCGGGAACACTTTTTTGAGTTGAAACCTCTGCTAAAAGAGTTTGCCTTGAATAAATCTATTTTTTAGCAAGAACCTTAACTCGCATCTAACACTTTCATCACCATTCGTGGTAGTGTTTAGTACACCAAGTAAATTGTCGTCAAACACAATGACGCAACTTACGCCGCTTGCGCGGAAAGGGAAAAGAGTCGCCCGATTGGACCCAGTTATTTCCAGGTTGGAATCATCTATCCAAAGCAGGCGTCATAAAACTAATCATGAGACAAAGAAGAAGTAAAGAAGCCAAGGTTGCCCCAGTCGCACCTGTTATGAACGAAGCACGGCTTTACGAAGAGCATGCGCTCACGGAACTCAAGAATGCGGGCTACAGAATCACCATGCCACGTGTTCAAGTCATCCGAGCACTTTCCGATTCGGAGATCGCTTTGAGCGCCTATGCCATCCACGAAAAGATCGTGACCACCGGCGGAAAAATCGACGTAGTCAGCGTTTACCGAATCCTGAGCAC